>Ga0255124_1000022_pt1 | contig 71494 bp, 60 predicted proteins | sample Law_Cont_RepB_8d_FD_188564 | JGI IMG/M metagenome (GOLD analysis project Ga0255124, IMG submission 188564) | Freshwater microbial communities from St. Lawrence River, New York, United States - Law_Cont_RepB_8d | ecosystem: Environmental > Aquatic > Freshwater > River | place: USA: New York... | reverse complement strand
CAGGAATATCGCCCTTGGTCGGTTCAGACTGGTGGCTAGCTTCTGCTCCGGCTCCAAAGAGTGATTCCAAACCCCTACCCATTCGCTGGCTGTTTTTATTGTCGGTTCGTTCCATGATTGATCCCTCTAGACCGGGTGTGCAGCAAGCGAGCCACCCGCCCCGGGGAGATCGAATTACCTTTTCAGGCTTCCCAGATCAATGGCAATTGGCCCACCCGGTGGGTTGGCAGGGTTCCATGTGGAACACAAAAGAACAGGCAGTTTGGCTAATTTGCCGGTCGGCAGTACACAAGGGTTTCGCCCTGCCGGTCTGTTTGGAACAGTTCGCTGATACCAAACAAGCTCTCGGCAGCTCCCAGCATCAAAAAGCCACCGGGCAATAGGCTATGGAAAAAGCCCTCGCAGATTTGGCGTTTGAGCGGATCGGCAAAATAGATCAGCACATTGCGGCAGAGGATCAGGTCGAACAAACCAAGGCTCTTAAAGCTTTCCCGCAGGTTGGCTTTTCTAAATTCGACCATGCTTCGCAGTTCTGCCTTCATCTGAAAAGTTGGCTTGGCCCCCGGCTGCCTGTTGAGGAACCTGGAGATTTGGCCCGGCGTCATTCCCCGCGCCAAATCAGCCTCGGTATAAATCCCTTGCCGGGCATGGTCCAGCACCTTGGAACTGAGGTCAGTTGCCAGAATGGCAAAATCACCCAGACCCAGGCCAGAGACACCGGATAAGGGAATCCATTCGTGGATTGCCATTGCCACACTCCAAGGTTCTTGCCCGGTGGAGCAGGCCGCGCACCAAATCCTGATGGGCGTTGGGCGATGGCCCAGAGTCTCGCGGGTAGCCTGCCACCGCTGCGCCAACCTGGCCAGGATGGTATGGCGCAAGGTTTCATACGGATGTTTGTCACGAAAAAAGGCTGTCTCATGGGTGACGATTGCCTCGAGCACTTTCTCCCTTAGTTCAATGTCCTGCCGGTCGATCAGCCTTTCCCGAAGTCCCTCGAATCCCGCAAGCTTGTACTGGTTGATAAGGGGCACCAAGCGGTGCTCCAGCAGATAACCCTTTTCGGGCCCCAGAAAAACTCCGCTGTGCTGCTCGATGAATCGGCTTAGGGCCTCACGGACCAAAGCTGTCAGGGTAGGCCTTGGTTGGTTCATGCGCCTTCCCTGCGACGGATCCATTCCGCCATCACTATTGCCAAGCGTTCCAAGGGAGCCACTTCATGAACAGCCCCTGCCTCCAAGGCACTTCCCGGCATGCCCCAAACCACACTGCTAGCTTCATCTTGTGCCAAAACCAAACCTCCTGCTTTGCGAATTTCAAGAGCGCCCGAGGCACCATCGTTTCCCATGCCTGTCAGAACCATCGCCGCCGAGCGTGATCCGCAATGGGCGGCCAATGACCTGAAAAGAACATTTGCTGCCGGCCTACAGCCACAGTCCAGTGGGCCATCAGTCAACTCGGTAACCAGCTTGGCGCCCACCCTTCGCACTTCTAGATGGCGACCGCCTGGTGCCACGCGAATCATCTTGCCGCCAACTTCCTCACCCGCTTTGGCTTCTGTGCATGACCAATCGGGCACCAACTTGGAAAGGCTTTCTGCAAGCGAAGCGGTGAAGCCGGCAGGCATGTGCTGGACAATCAATATGGGTGAGTTCACCACCTTGGTAATTGCGGGCACCAAACAAGTGAGTGCCCGTGGCCCTCCGGTGCTTACCCCCAAGCCAATAGCGGTAAACGGTCGTGGCCCCAAAACCGGCCGGATCTCTGAACCCACCGATGGGTTTGGTGATGGCACCTTCTGCAAACCGGTCGCGGGTGTGTTGGGATCGCGGACAGGTTGAGGAATGGTTCGGGAACCGGTGCCCCCTATTTTTAGCCTTTCCAGCCGGTTGCGGTAGCGCTCAAGAAAAGGAAGCAGTCCCTCCAGCAGGGCGACCTTGGGAGGCACCCCGGGAATGGTGGAAACAGGCTTGGCAAGAAAACCAAAGGCCCCATAGGATATGGCTTTTTTGACCGCTTCGGTTTGGGCGTTTGGCTGTGAGCTGACTATCAATACCCCAACTTGCTCCAAAGGGGGCCTGGAGCCATTCAATCTTTGGATAAGTTTCAGGGTTTCCAAACCGGACAGGCCAGGCATTTCCAAATCGAGGAGAACGAGGTCGACCGGAGTGGTTTCCAAAACCGCAAGCGCCTTCTCGCCCGAAAAGACCGAGCCGGCTACCCGCACCCAGTCAAGCTCTTCCAAGGCGGATTGGAGGGCGCCCCGAAAGATTCGGGAGTCGTCCACCAGCAGCACGCGCAAGTCTGTCGCCATGCTGTCATCCTAACTCGTTTCGCCCTGAGGGTTCCATGTGGAACGGACCAGAAGCGCCAATTAACTGATCCCTAGGTTTTCAACCGCCAATTCCAAGGTTTTGCAAAGATCAGCCAATTCCAAGGCATTGGTGTTCAGTGTGGTGGCGGAATTGGCGTTCAAGTGCGATGCATCGGAAACGGTATGGATGCTTCCGGCAATTGAGGCGACCGCCTTTGCTGCCTGAGAGGTGTTGGTGGAAACATCTGCCGAACCCTTTGCCGCTTCCATGGCATTGCGGGCCATGTCGGTGGACCCCTTGCCCACCTCCCGGATGGAATTGGCAATGCGGGCCACCGCACTGTTGGCATGATTCATCGATTGCACAATCGAATTGGCAGCAGTCTTTTGGCTATCCACCGAATGGGTGATTCGCTGGGAAGCACTGTTCAGGGCGGTGAAGGCCGCGTGCATATGCCGCATCGAGGCCACGGCCTCATCAATAGCCTGGCGGGTGGTGGCCATACGACGGGCGATCTCACCAGCAGATTGTCCCGACTGCTGGGCCAGACCCTTGATTTCGGCAGCAACTACCCCGAAGCCTTTGCCAGCTTCGCCAGCCGCGGTGGCCTCAATGGTGGCGTTCAGGGCCAGCAGATTGGTTTGTTGGGCAATCGACTGGATCACCGAAGACACCTCGGTGATCTCCAAAGCCGAGTGGTGCAAGCTGGTCATGTTGGCAGATGCCTTCTCAGCCAGGATCATCGCCTCGGCTGCCTGGGTTGATCCTGCCTGAGCCTCGTCGGCCATGTTGACCAAACCAAGTCGAATCGATTCCACCGAAGCCTTCACCGAATCAACGGAGGCTGAAGTGGCTTCTGCCTCTTGGGTGACCGAATTGATATTGACTGAAATTTCTTCCGAGGCGGATGAAATGCCACCCATGTTCACACTCACCTGCCCGGCGGTGCCAGCTACATTTTGAATGGAACGATTGAGTTCCTCCGTGGCTGCCGCCACCGTTGCCGCCTGCGTTGTGGTTTCCTCGCTATGGCTCATAAGGTCTTGGGCAAGGCCCTTCAATCGCAGGCCAATCTGCGTGATCTGATTCAGGCCCTCCACCGTTTGCCGGATAGGTGGAACAATGGCTCGTTGCAGTAACCAAGCGGCGAGCACGCCGCAGACCAAGCTTGCCAAGCCTACCCCCAGAAGAATAATTATGGATTTCTGGTATGTGGCCTGAGACTCAAGCTTTTCGTTTTCGAGACGCCCATTCAGGGAGCTAATGATGTCTGACAGCAGGTTGTCACAAAGCAGGCGATACTTTCTCACCGGACCAATACTGGCTTGTATGGCAAGGTTGGTTGAATTCACATGGGACAGTTTTTGGATGAGGGCTGCTATTGAGATCCCCTTCTCAAAAAGGTCGTTAGCTCGGTTCCAGTCAGCCTTACGGTCAGTGGGGAGGATGGTTTTAAGTGATTTCATCTGGCTCTTTATCCGTTCCCAATTACCCTCAATAACCCGGTCAATTTGCACCATTTCCGGCTCATCGATTGCACGATTGTGACGAACCAAGGCCAGGGCGTTTTGGGAAAAGATTTGTTGCAGGCTAAGGGCCAAGCGCGCTACCTCGGGATTTTTGGAATCACCCTCGGTTGCCAGGTCCTGCATCTGCCTGTCAAATTGTGCCAACAGGCCGCGCAATTCGCCATCAAACTGGACCCATGCCTTGGCGTTGGTGTTCAAGATCCCATATTCCAAAGCTTTGTCCTGTTCGGTGTAAAACAAATCGAGTAGGTGATCCAGCTCATCAAGGAGGCGCTTTTCCTCCACGTAGCCTGTTCCGTCGAGGGTGCGAATGAGTTCCGAGCGACCAGCCTCGACTTGTTTGCGAAACTCAAGGGACTTGTTTTTGAAGTCTTTGGACTCGGCATCGTCATCCGAAAGAACCACCGCCTTTTCGGCAATAACTGATTCAAAGATGTTGCGACGAACCACCCGGGCCAGATCGAGAGCCTTGCCGGTGCGGTCGACCAGGCGGGTGACCTTTTCATTGAATAGGCCAAATTCCCAAATGGCTAGAGCCACCACCAACAGATTCAGGGCCACGAGAATGCCGATTCGCCAGTAAAGTTGGCTGACAATTCCACCCTGGGAAATTACCCGTTTAACAGATTTCGAAGACATAAAAAGGGTTTCCTTAGCTTAGGCGGAAGCGGCTCATGGACCCTTCCATTTGATTGGCGATGGCCGAAAGATCTTGGGAAGCACTATTGAGCGAGGTGGCTGACTCGGCATTCAGTCTAGATGCCGTCGATACCGACTGAATGCTGTCACTAATCGCACGAGCGGCTCGGGCTGCTTCCGCAATGCTGGCAGAGACACTGCCGGCACCCCGCGACGCTTCACCGGCATTCCGGGCCATGTCGGACGAACCCTTCGATACTTCGTTGATCGCCTGCGCTATGCGGGCAACTGCCTGATTGGTTTCATGGGCGGAACGGGCAATCGCCTCCGCTGCCAACTTTTGCGTGGTCACCGATTCCGAAATACGTTCCGATCCGCTTGCCAGCTCATTGAAGGTGTTGCGAATATCGCGAATCGTTTCGACCGCATTGCGGACCGACTCCTGCACTTCGTTGATCTTGCGGGTGATCTCGCCAGCCGACTGACCCGACTGCTGGGCCAATCCCTTGATCTCAGCGGCCACCACGCCAAAGCCCTTGCCCGCTTCGCCAGCAGCAGTGGCCTCAATAGTGGCGTTGAGCGCAAGCAAGTTGGTCTGCAGGGCTATTGCCTGAATGGTTCCCGTGACCTGGGTGATTTCGGCGGCACTTCGGTCCAATGCGGTGATCGATTCGCTGGCTCGCTCGGCCAGCTTGCGGGCCTCACCTGTCCTGCGTGATCCGTCATTGGCCTCCTGAGCCACAGTGGAGAGGGAAATGTTCACAGCTTCCACCGCCCGTGTAACCGAATCGACCGAGCTGCTTGCCGCACCTGCCGAGGACGAAATGCCCGAGATGCTCACTGAAATCTGCTCCGAGGCCGAGGAGATGCCATTAACATTCATGCTGACTTCTTCAGCCGCGCTGGCCATGGATTGGATGGTGCTGTTCAATTCCTCCGCCCCCGAGGCGACTGTGCCAGCCTGACTGGTGGTTTCTTCGGCCTGACTCATGAGGTCGCTAGCCAAGCGGGTGAGTTTGGAGGAAGAACCTGTTACCAACTCGGCCCCTTGTCTCACCTGATTGATCAGCGTTCCCAAGTTGACACCCACCCGGTCCAGCGAGCCAACCATCTGGCCTATTTCATCCTTCTGCTGAACAACCAATCGGGTACCCAAATTACCCTGGGCCATTTGCTCCAGAGCATTCACCACCAGAGTCACCGGTCCATGAATTCCCAAATTGACCATGCGACCCAACAACCCGCCTATGAGGATGGCGGCCAAGCTAACCAATAGAATGACGGTTATTGCTTGGTAGAAGGATGACTGGATACCGGCCTTGTCTTCCTCCAAATGGGTATTGAGTGAATCAATCAGGGCTGCAATCGATTTGTCGGTGGCATCAGTTTGCCCATCGCCGGTGTTGAAACTTAAGTCCTCGGACAGGCTGTTGGTGTTCAACCGCGACAGGCGCTGAACCTCGGCAAACTGCTTGAGCATTTCGGAGAGCAACGCTTGTGAGGACCGCCATTCACCACGGTCGGCCTCTGGCTGGGTTTCTATCAACTCCCTAAGGTTGTTTTCCAAATCGTTAGCCGCTTTTTCAATCCGCTCATCCAGCTTGTCCATGGATGGATTATCAACAGCTTCAATATGTTCTTTCAGCGAAAGTCGCAAACGATCAATGAGTGCCTGGCCATCAAAGGCAATGCGTTGGCGGTTGAATTCCTTGCGGGCTTTTTCCGGCTCCTTGCCATCCCATGCTGCCATGGCCTTTTGGATGGTTTGGGATTGGTTGAAAAATTGGGCCCGCAGCCGGTTGAAGTTCTCACCCAACGGCCCCTTGAGCAAAGCAACAGCCTTCGCGTTGGTATTTTGCAGAGACAGTTCCAATGCCTTCTTTTGGGTTTTGAGCATTTCAGTCCAATTGCGCTTGAACTCATCGAAAAGCCTGCGCTCATTGGCGACTTTGGTGCGCTCCAATGCCGACTCCAAATCACCAAGAAACTTTTCCGTCTTGGTGTTGTAGTCTCTGGCCTTGTTTGCTTCTTCCAGTGATTTGCGATCGTCCTCATTGATGATACTTGCGCGCTCGGCGATAACCGACCGCAGTATCTGGTTGCGGGCCCTGGTCGCAGATACAAGACCTTTGGCGGTCCCATCTACCATTTCTCCCACCGCGGCGTTGACGCGCTGCAGGATGACTAGCCCGGTCAATCCAACCAACAGGGCAGCCAGCAACAGCGAGCTAACCAAAATGCTAAGCTTCCAGGTGATGGATAGATTTCTCATGCCAGTTTCTCCAACGAGGCGGACGAGTTCTGCACAGGTGGTTGTTTGGAATTTCCCAAAAGGGTTTTTGCCCTTCGGTACATCAGTTCCGGTGAGATCATGGAGAAGGATTCGTCCTTTCCAAGAATGATCCCGCTAATGGGTGAGCCTGATGAATCCGGTTCGCGATGCGTTACCAAGCGGGATGGAACAACCATGGTCTCATCGAGGCTGTCCACCAAAATGCCAAAAGACTCACCCTGAGATGGCCGGAAAACAACCAGAAGGTCATCGGAAGTCATCTTCTTTTCAGGCAGACCCAGCATGCGCCTTATGTCGAGCAGCAGATAGATAGACCCTCTCAAGTTCACCAAGCCCAGCACTTCGGGGGGTGAACCAGGCACCCGAATGCTGGGCGTTGATTGGTTCGCCTCGCGGATGGCCAGCATGTCGATGCCGTATATCTGCCCGTCGAGGCGAATGGTGCAGAGAGTGATTGGTTGACCATGAGTGCTCATGCCAACACCTCAAGGGAGATTCGCTCCAAAAGGATGGCTGGATTTATCACCAGAATGAGGCGGTTTTCAATACGCGTCGAGCCCAAGATCCCCTCGTCTACCAGGGGGGATGGATCTAAAACCATGGGGATCAAGGCTGTATCCAAAATACTGGTGGCAACCAATGCCCGGCCCAAGTCAGGGCCTTTGGGAGTCAATAAAAACAGCTGATTGCCAGGATTTGCATTGCCACTAACGCTTAAAACTTGATCCGGATAGAACATATTTAAATTGCCCGATTCCAACCGGGCCACTGCGATGGTTCCAATTTTTTCAATGTTTTCAGGGACAATCCTGTCGACCCGCCGCAGCAAAGAAAGAGGAACGGCAAAAAGCTCCTCGGGGCCGTAGGCAAAGATCACCGCCGGTTGACTGGGAACCTGAACCCGGCTGGGTGCGGCTGTGGCTTTAGAATCATCGTGAATCAAAACTGGAGGGCCAGCGGCCCGAACCACGCCATCCAAATCCAAAATCAAGGCTGGCAACCCATCAGCCAAAACTGTCGCACCGCCGTGCAAGCCCAGGCCCCTAAGAAGTGGATGGAGCGGCTTAACAACAATTTCCTGGCTTCCCGCCAGCTCATCAACCACCAAGGCAACCTTGCGTTTGCCCGAATGAACAACCGCCAAAAAACCGGACCGACCAGGCCCTTTAAAATCTTTTTTATTTTCGGGTTCCAGCCCCAGTACTTGGGCAAGGTGAATCACCTCAATCGGCTGGCCCCTTAACTCAACCACATGGCGATCGCCAAATGGAATGATCGGGTTTTGCTTGGCGTTGACCAGTTCGACCAAATCACGCTGGGGAAGGCAAACCCTTTCACCACCGGTACGCACCACCAAAGCGGGAATGATGGCCAATGTCAGAGGCAAGCGCAGCGAGAAGCTGGTTCCTTTTCCCGGCACACTTTCAATTTGTAAAGTACCGCCAATCGATTCCAGATTGGTTTTCACCACATCCAGACCAACCCCGCGTCCTGAGATATCCGTCACTTTTTCTGCCGTGCTGAATCCGGCTTTCAGAATGAGGGACTGCGATTGGTAATCGGACATGCCTTCCAGTTCAGCAAGTGTGACTAGTCCTCTTTCAAGAGCCTTGGCTTTGACCTTCTCCGGGTCTATGCCCCGCCCATCGTCCTCAATTCGCACTAGGATCTGGCCACCCTCCTGACGGGCAATCAGTTCCAAGGTTCCCACCTCGGTTTTGCCGTTGGCAAGCCTTATTCCCGATACCTCCAGTCCATGGTCACAGGCATTGCGAACCAAGTGGTTCAGCGGGTCGGCCAATTTTTCCAAGACACTTTTATCCAGCTCCACCTCGCTGCCGGTCACCACTAGATGGATACGCTTACCCAAGGTTCGCGCCAGGTCGCGCACCATGCGGGGGAACCTGTTGAAGAGGGTGCCAACTGGCTGCATGCGGGTGAGCATCACCGCCTGTTGCAAGTCGGTGGTGATGGAACTGATACGCTGCATCAACTGCCGGCCCCGGGTGTCTGGCGGGGTGGGCAGTGTTTCCAAAGCCTGATTGCGCGCCAGCACCAGTTCACTTGCCAGGTTCATCAGGCGGTCGATAACCTCGACTGGCACACGCAGTGTTGCCGACCGCTCCTGAACAGGTGTATCCGGCCGCGCTGGCGCCTCAACTGTGGGTTGGGTTTTGGTAGCCGTCGTTTTGGCCCCTGCCACCGCTGGCGAGGGCAGGTCCGGGCGGCCCGAAATAATTATATTTTGGATCTTTTTTATCAGATCATCGTGGTCGCCGGGGCTGTCCACCGGAAGGTGGCCAACAGCCGATTGCATGCGGTCGGCGACTTTTAGCAGTAGGTCTGTCACCACCTGGGAGACGGCCACGGTTCCCTTGCGGATGCCGTCAAGCAGGGTCTCAGCTGAGTGGGCAAGCCGCTCCAAGCCCTTGAATCCCAAGAATCCAGCACTACCTTTTATCGAGTGGGTTGCCCTGAAAAGCGGGTCCACATTCCCCCTCAACTTGCCGGCATCCGCCTCCTCAAGGGCCAGCAATCCATCCGAGAGGGCGGCCAGATGCTCCCTGGCTTCAGCGACAAATTCCTTGAGGAGTGCGGGGTCTATCTCAGGTGTACTGTTGAGAGTATTGGCAGGCGGTACCGTAGCTTGTTGTTGTTCAATTACCGCCGGGGCGATCATGGTCGCGGCAGGGGCGTCAGACTGAAGGGCGCTCTTGGATTCACCTGATGACCCTTTGGCTGCTTCTCGCAAAAGGTTTAAAAGTTCTAATTGCCCTGAACTTTCATGTTTTTGGCTTCCGGGCAAACCGGTCACCTGTGCTTGCAGGCTGTCGGCCACCCGCATTAACAGGTCAATCACTTCCGGTGTTTTTTTAACCAGATCCTTGCGCATGCCATCCAACAGGGTTTCAGCGCAGTGGGCCAGTTGTTCCAAGCTATGGAACCCAAGGAACCCAGCACTCCCTTTGATGGAGTGCATGGCCCTAAAAAGAGGACTAATTGAATCCTTAATTTTGTCTTCCGGCAATTCTTCCAAGGTCAACAAACCCACCGTGAAGGCTGCCAGATGCTCCTGCGCCTCGGCAATAAATTCAGCTAAAACTGCCGGATCTTCCATGGGTCATCCTGGTAATTTGGCCAACTTATGGAGTATGGACGCTTTTTGCAGGCAAAGTCCACCAAGTTAGTCAATCTTGAATGATTCTGGGAAAAATTCCTGCGGCGGGAGCCAAATGTGTGGATTAATCCAGTTAAACTAATTCCATGCAAAGCATTCACATACTTTTGCTCACTCTCCTCATTCAGCCTGCGGGGACTTCTTTTTGCCCGGTAGAAGTATGGAACCCACTGCCAGCGCGGACTAGGGGCTTTGTTCGGGATTTGCGCAATGTACGGTTAGTGGCGGTTTTGCCAAATATGCCAGGCAGCGTGCAAAGCCTGCGAGGGCCCTACGAACAAGCTTTGGCTTTGGTCCCGCCCAAACCAAAAAGGCTAAATGCCAAACCATGGGGCGATGATGCGGCACTGCGTTTGAGGTTGGGGGATTTTGCGGGGGCCGAAGAAACTGCCCGCGAAGGTCTTGCCAATTTCCCTACCGATTTTCGTTTGGCCTTAATGGTGGCGCTGTTGGCCCACGCCCGCGAAGACTGGGTGCAAGCGGAACGGGCGATGGCCCTGGCAATTTCACTGGCACCAACAGCCGAAATCAAGAAAAATCGCCTCGATCATTTGGCTTGGCTAAGAGCACGGGCTAAGGGGGTTGGCCCCTGGCTGCTTGAATTGTCCAAACGCCTCAAAGGCTACGACGGCTTGGCAAGTGCCCAAGAAATGTGCCTGCTGGTTCCCGGAGATGCCTTGCTTCCATTATTGGTCGCCTGCAGGGCCCGTGATTTGGGTGACCCGCACGGAGCAATCATTCTGGTGGACGGTGTCGCTGGCGAATCGGGCATCCGCAACGAATTGGTGGCAAAACTAAGGGCGGAATTGGCCCCTCGGGTAACAGCCGCCGCCAAGGCCTCGGGTGCCCACCTGAGCCATCCGGCCGATCTCTACCGCTCCGATGCCCCCTTTGCTCCAAATGAGAGCCTGATAGTTTTGCCACCTGTTCAAAACGGTGTCCAACCACTGCCATGGGCATTGCTGGGCCAAAGCCGCATGCAAAAGGGCAATTTGAGGCATTCCGATATACTTTATAAAATAGATGGAAAAACTATTGAAATAGTTGGTAGCACTCACTTTCTTGGCGAAGAGCCGCCAAACGGCCCGGTGGTATTGGTCGAGTTACCCTACGGCTGCTGGCACTGCGATATGCCAGGGCTACCGGGGCTGCTCAATTTATATATGGCAGAAGGCCAAAATATCCAGCCGTCGCGCGAACCTGTCCGCCTGCGTGGCAAGCTGCGGCTGAACAGCGACAATCCCGAAGACTATCTGTTCAGCCTGGAAGAAGCCTCACTGGTCGAGTGAAAGCCATTCCACGCAAAGCCACGCTATTTTGCCAGCTCCATGGCTCGTTCAAGTGATTGTTCGCGTGTGGCCAGAAAACCGTCGAGCTGTTCGTCACGCAACTGCCTTAGCAATTTCCCCATCACGGGCCCCGGCAGAATTCCAGCCTCCTGCAAATCGGCTCCATTAACGAGTGGCAAAGGATTCAAAATATCCAAAGGTGTTGTCTCAATCAATAAAACTGCATGCTCCAAGCCCGTTGCCGGCTGGTTGCTGGCTTTCAGACGGGCAAACGCGCAGGCAAGCAAACCTTGGACCCAGATATGTGACAAAATGGGGAAAAGCTTGTGCCGCGACATGCTCTTGCTTGAATCCAGCGCCCGGGCATTTGCCAACAACCACTGAAGCTGGTCGCGTTCCTCATTGGCAAGCTTCAGTCGCCGGCCAATGCTACCCGCTTTGCTTGCATCGCAATCTGTGAGCACCATGGCCAGGGCCATTTCAAAGCTTGCCCGTGCCGGCAGCTCCTTAAGGCCGGCTAGCACCATAGGCAGATGATCAGCATGGCTTTTTGCCTGTTCGGCAAGCTCGGGCAAAACCGCGCCTAGCAAACAGTGCGATTCCAGTAACTGAATTGCCTCGGCCCGGTTGGGGTGGCGCAGCATCTTGCGAAGCTCGTCCGCCACACGCTCCGCGCTGACCACGGCAATCGCGCTCGCATGACGCTTGATAGCCCGCGATGTTCCTTCGTCCACCTTCAGGTTGAACCTAGCCGCCATACGGACCGCCCGTGCCAGCCGCAACCGGTCCTCTTCAAATCGTTTTTCCGGATCACCAATTGCCCGAAGGTACCCTGCGCTCAAATCTTCCCTTCCACCGACATAATCCAGCACTTCATTGGTGACCGGATTGAGAAACATTCCGTTGATGGTAAAGTCCCTGCGCAAGGCATCTTCCCGCGCCGAACCAAAAATCACACTGTTAGGACGTCTACCATCGGCATAATCGCCATCGGTACGGAAGGTGGCCACCTGCACCTTCAGGGGGCCCTTTTGGCCGGGTGGGCCAAGAACCTCGATCACCCCAAAACTGGCCCCCACTGCAATCGACCGGCGAAACAGTTTGCGAACCTCATCGGGAGTGGCCGACGAAGCGACATCGTAATCATCTGGTTGCAAGCCCAACAACTCGTCGCGCACACATCCACCGGCAAAAAGGGCCTCATGACCCGCTGCCGCCAGCCTCCGCACCACCTCGGTGGCGAATTCCCGCTCGCCTGCTTCCGCCATCGTTTGGGCACCCCAATAAAGCTTTTCCAATTGCAGTTTATCAGCCACACCCAATTGTCTGGTAAAATGCCAACATGGTTTCAGGAGGTTTCGTTATGTTGATTTCCTGCCTTTTTTTCACCCTCGATCTTATCCAGGCCCAAACCACTTCCGGACTTGCCCCGGGCGAAAGGCCCGGGCCCTACAGTTTTGTCGTCAGCCAAGGCGAAAAGCGTGGCCAACTGCACTGCTTTGTGTGCGAGGCCGAAGACCGGGTGATGGCCATTCTGTTTGCCCGGGACACCACAGCACAAACCGGCAAGCTTGCCTCCAGACTGGACGAGATCCTGCTTGCTAACCCACAAGGCAAACCTAGTGGTTGGGTCACCCTTCTCGAGGCAGAATCCGCCGGGATTGATGCCAAGGCCATCAAATGGGCCCGCAACCACAAACTTAGGGCTATGGCAGTTGGCTACTTTGAAGACACAGTAGGCCCACCCTCTTACCGTTTGGGAAGCGACGCCGGCCTGACCGTGCTGTTGGCCAAGGACAAAAAAGTGGTTCATCGCCATGTATTCACACAGTTTGGCCCCGATGATGCCGCCATTGCCACCATCGCCAGCCAATTGACCGCGTTGGTTAGCCCGGCCAAATCTCCCGTAACAGGCGGTAAATAATCCGTGATAGACCTGACAGGCCACCGCAAAGATTACGCAACCCGCGGCCTACACGAATTGGAAGCCGGCGATAACCCGCTGGAATTGTTTGAAAACTGGCTGAGGGACGCACTCGCAAGCGACCTGCCCGAACCCTACGCAATGACGCTTGCCACCGCCACAACCAGTGGCAAACCTTCAGCTCGAGTGGTGTTGCTGAGAAATTTCGACACCCGTGGCCTTGTATTTTTCACCAATTATCAAAGTCGGAAGGGGATTGAGCTCGATGCCAATCCGCAGGGCGCACTGGTTTTCTACTGGCCCGAAGTGGAACGACAAATTCGAATCGAGGGATATGTTCACCAGGTTTCACGCGAAGAGTCGGATGAATACCACCTCAAAAGGCCTGTCAATAGCCGCATAGGCTCGGTCGCCTCGCCGCAAAGTTCAGTCATCGCCAACAGGGAACGCCTGGAAGCCATGATCGATGACTTGCGCCAACGCTTTCCCGAAGGACCTCCAAGACCGCAACACTGGGGCGGCTACCGCTTGGAACCGCTTGAATTTGAATTTTGGCAAGGCCGGCCAAGCAGGCTGCATGACCGGATCCGGTTCACCCTGACCGATGGCAAATGGATCAGGGACCGTCTGGCCCCCTAATCCACGCGGTATTTACGCGGCATTAGCCACAGAAGGGCTTGCGGCCGGCCATGATGGAATATCCACCAACGGCACAAGGCCATGCTCCACCGCCACGCAGGCCACACTGTCTTGCAGCGTTTCCTGAGAGTTTTCCGCTTGCACCCCGCCCCACCCAGGAAGCCAAGTGCGCACGCGCAAAGCCGGTGGTTTGCCACCTTCGGCCTGAATGGTGTCCACCTTCGCCACACTCTTCATGCCTGGCATCATTTCGCGGCAAATCGATTGTATTTTCTGCCTCATAATTTCTAGAGTTACATTGTCCGGAAGCTCTAGAATAGGAATCGTCAATCGGGCAAAATTGCGGTTGCGACGGCCCAGATTTTCGACCGACCCGCCCGCCAGCACACTGTTTGGCAGCACCAGCAAGGTACCCTTGTCGGTACGGATACGGGTTGAACGAAAGCCCACCGCCTCCACAACACCTTTATACTTGTCAATAACGATTCGATCCCCAATCTTGAAGGGCCCTTCGCTGATCAGCAGCAAGGTTCCAAAGAAATGTTTGATCGCATCCTGCGCAGCAAGGGACACCGCCAAACCCACGATACCCATGCCTGCGAGAATTTGCGTCAACAGGTCTGGGTTGCCTAACAGACTGATCAGCCAATAACCAAATATGAAGACCAGGATGGCCTTCAAAACAAGAGTCAGAGTGGGAGCCATTAGATCACGGATGCTGGCCCGATCTCCCTTGCCAGGCCTGTTGTTGTAAAGCTCCAACCCAAGGTCAATTAGGTTATGCCCCGCCCAAAATGCCAGAAGAAGCCAGCATGTCAGGGTGATGGGTAAAAACTTCCCCATGAACGACAGGGGCAAATCAAGCACATCTACCGCCAGTAGCATGACGCCATAGGCTACCAGCATTTGGATGGGTCGGGTCCGCTTGGCCAAGAGCTCTTCAGCCATGCCAATCCGAGCGCTTCGCAAAAAGGGACGGATCAACAAGCGGGCGCCCACCGAAACAACCAGGCCAATCAGCCAACTCACCATTAGCCCAAGCCCCAAACCCAGCCATTGCCAGTCAGCAAGGCCCAAGTGATATTTGCGAAGTGCCGGTGGCACCCGCAAATGTAACCAAACCGAGGGAGCCTCCAAGAAATCAGGCCCCTCGCGAAACCAGAAGGAATCGGTCACATCGGGCAAGGGAGATTCGCCGATACTCAGGGGAAAAAGGTGCTCAATTGACTGAAGTGTCTCGGGAGTGAACAGCCACCTGTCCTTGTTGGGATCGACATGCCGTTTGCCCACCTGAATCATGTCGCCCTTGGTGGTGCGAAAAACCAGCCACCTGCGGCCCTCTGTGGTTCCAGGCACCTCCTGAGGCAAAATGTATTTGTTCCGGTCCAACACATAACGCAGTTTCCACGCCAGACGAGGCCCAAGGGCACCACGGGCTGCCGCAGGCAGTTCACTCAGGTCGAGGGTATCCACCGCGTTGTCCATTTCACCTTTGAACATCGACCAGGTGAAGGTGCCATAGGTCTCCCGAGCCGATTGAAAATCATGTGTCCGGTCTCTGGCATTGCGTTGCGCTTGAGGAAGCTTGTTGTACATGTCACGTAAGCGAAGCAGTGTTTCTTGGTCAAAGCGCCAAGCACCGTCCTTCATGCGACGAAGAGTGAGAGACAAATCGTCAAAGCCTTTGATGGTCTGCGGCTCATCATTGGGTATATCGGAAAGTATGTTTGTGTCTATTTCCATCGTCCGCAAGATGGCCTCGATCATCAGCGCCGCCTTGGTTCCCGGCATTTTCCTGCCAAGTTGGTCCTCCAAGGGCACCAAATCCATCGCATTATGGAGGTTCTCGCGCACCTCGGGCCTAACCCTCAATTCCTCGCATAGTTTGAGGAAGGTGATGACTGCCGATCGCGGGGTTTGTCTGCCTGCAGCAGGATCAATCCCGCTCGTACCAGTCACCGGAACCATTACCGATTTGCCTAATTTTTTAGCGTCTTTTTCCGACTTGGCCCCAATTTCCTTCAGCACACTCGAATCCAAGGCAAGCCCAAGCCGTTTCCAACGCGGATCAGGTTCGGTTTGGTTCAATCGAAAATAGTTCACCAGTTTTGGCAAACCCTCCAATGTGGCCCGGCTGAATTTCCACGCTAGTTTCCCATCAGGCAAGGAAATCCGATCAAGTGTTACCTGCCCGGGAGGAATCACCCGCCAACAATGCGAACTGCCGCTCGATTCGCCAGGAAGCTCGGCACAATAAATAAAGCCCAACCTTTGCACAGCAAAGGCCAAATCCCGTGCGAAAAGAGGGCCCCTAATATCCCACATCTGCTGGCTGTGCCCGGTGCTGTCCAAGCAGGTTGCCGCCACCGCAAAATCTCCGCGCGCCATTGCCTGGCGGAAAGTTCTAAAGGTGGCCTCAGGGCTGCGGAATGCCTCCAAAAACTGCTTCTCGCCCGCACCCTCAGCCCGTGCCTTTGCCTTGAGGCTGCGTCGCATCTCGGCGACTTTTTGTACCGTCTCAGGGCTGAATCGCCATTGGCTGTCAGGCCCCCGCCTAAAAGCGATTCGAGTATCATCCTGATTGATCAGCACCACCTCATCTTGGGGAGACGATTCCGGAGCCGAAACCAGTGGTACTCCAAAGTGGTTGAGTATTTCACCCAGATGAAACGCTGTCAGGTCCAGCGTGGCTGCCCCTTCGGAAAACAGCCTGTTGTCCAGGCAGTTGGCCGCCTCCTGAATCAGTTCAGGTTTGTAATCAACCCCTTCCAGACAAAAATAAAAGGTCTCGAGTAACCTTCTCGGGGTATCCTTGCGAAACAGCGGGTCAACCGGGGATTGCTTGGAGGCCGGAGCCGCGCCGCCACCGGCCTCTCCGGGCAATGCTGATAACGCGCTTATCGGCGTGGAAGCCAAATTAGGCGCTGACGAAACTGGAGCCGGAGACGATTTGGAAGTTGGCACCGGTGCCACCATGGGCGACGGCAGAACAGGTGGAACCTGCGCCTGCAAAGGCGCCCCAAAGCTAATGCCTAGCGACAAAATAATCCAAAACCGGCTAAGGACAATTATTGGCCTCATGATGCAATCCTTTGCACAGTCAGCAGTTCAGGCATGATTAACCACCAAGCGTGGCATCCTGCCTGCTTGGTGGCTAAAATCGTTCGCCCCAACCCCAAAAAAAGGGCCCCAGGCTTTTGCCAAGGACCCTAGTGAAGCCTGAAATCGGCTTGGCGGTCAACCCGACCTTCCATCAGGTTTTGGGTTTGTCTGCGGGTTTAGGATCCGCAGGTTTCGGCTCAGCAGGCTTGGGTGCATCAGCCGATTTGGCTTCTGGAGGCTTACCCTCTGGAGGCTTGGCCTCGTCCTCTGGCTTGGCCTCGCCCTCCGGTTTTGCCTCGCCTTCTGGTTTTGCCTCGCCTTCTGGTGCTGGAGGTGGAACAGGCTTGGCAAGCGATAACACGCCTAAGTTGTTGGTCAGGTCAAACTTGCCAGGCTCGGTTTGCTTGCCAGTGAATGCCGGAAGTGTCGCAACCTTGAATTGATGAAAAACAGCCTCCTCGGCACCCTTGCCCACTGCCATCAGATGGTAAACCACCGGCTTGCCCATCGGTTCAATAATGTTGCCAACCTGCACCGCCACTAGAGCTAATCCGTTTTCAATGGCCAACACCTGCAGCTTGGTCGCTGCGGTAACCTGCTCGGCAGTCACTCCCTCGGGCAGCGTTGGGAGGTTGTCGATTTTCTCACAAGAATAAACATCCTTGGAAAGGAAAATCTTGTCGGGTTTGGTGGCCGGAGGCGCATCACCAATCCGGCTGATACTCAGGTTTTGGACAACATCTATTGGAATTGGAATGCCACTCTCAATCACCTTCAAGTTAGCGGTGTATTTCAGCCCCGCGCCTTCCAGAACCAAAGACTGCTTGGCAACATCCTCACCTGGAATTCTTGAAGATTCGATGATCTCAAGCTTGCCTGAAGTGGTATTCACCAGCAGGTCTGTGGGAGTTTTGCGATCTTTCCCCCCCACCACATCGCGCAAGATAATGAATGGACCAACCTTTTGAACCAGCCACTCACCTTCCGCCTTAATTGGGGCTCCACCCATCTTGCGAGTCTCAATTGAAACCTTGTACCGGCCAGGATTCACCAGAGAAGCGGTGGAGCTAACCGCTGGCTTGACGGGCACGCTAGCCGACGGCGTTGTGGTTGTTGGCAATGGCTTGGTGGTGGAAGTTGTCGAAACCAACTCCCCAGCCGGCCCAATAGCGGGTGCTATGGCATCCAAGCTTTCCACACTCTCACCACCAGCGATGGTGCACAGTGCCAAGAAGGTTGCAGCCGGCATGCTAGCCGGGATGAACCTCACCTTGCCATCGGCCATGATCGCGTAGGTGCCTCGTTCCTTGCTCTTGGTTTTTGGATTGAAAACAGAAGGAAGCAAAAACTGCTCAAGCGGGTTACCATCTGCCGCCACACCGCGTACGGTGCTGCCACCACCCGCAATCCACGGCCCTTGGCTGGCCGATGGCACCATGATCACAGCAATGGTGTTTGCTGGCCCATCGGTGATTTCTTTGAGAGCCGTGGCCCTGTCATAGCCAAAAACCCCAAGCTTGGGCAGGTTGGCAGCATTGTTAGGTAACATAGGGCTATCAAGGCCAATGCCGGCAATTCCAACAAAGTGGGTTGCCCCCAAAGTCTCACTGACACTGGTCAGTTGAACCCTTGAAGAACCGGTGGCATCAGCCGTGTTCACATAGGCTGGAATATGAAGCGCTGCCAAGGACAGGCTCCGCGAATCGCGCCACGATGCAGGCTTCGCCAAAATGGGCTCCACCTGCGGCCCAAGATTCGAGCCGGGGAGCAAGGGAACCATTTGCAACATCCACGAGCAACGCAAGTCTGGACGGTCTGGCCCATCCAGCGTTCCCTTGGGGAAACCCTTGGCCTGTGTCGAATAATCGTTGAGTGCCTTGGCCAAATCATGGATGCCGTTATACGGCACATAAGACTCAGCTTGGCTGCGCGCTTGTGCCACCGCCGAGCGCAGGCTTTCCATCAGGGTTTCATAAATCGGGCCTGTCAAACCTTTCAGGTCAATGGTGGTAATAGTTGCCGAGGCAAGAACCACACCATGAATCCCACCATTCACATCGCTTGGGCCCGCAACAGGGGCTGCACCACCGGCACCTCCACCCGCTCCTCCAGCACCGGGAAGTCCACCTTCGGTGCCTTCACCAGCTCCGCCAGCGGGGGCTCCCGCACCACCGCCACCACCCATGCCCGGTTTTCCACCCATCCCGGGCATGCCTCCAGGGCCACCGCCCATGCCGGGCATACCACCCATACCTGGCATGCCTCCAGGGCCACCGCCCATGCCGGGCATGCCTCCCATACCTGGCATGCCACCCATCATTCCGCCGGCTCCACCAGGCCCTCCAGAGGCTGAGCCTCCACCCGATTGCGATTGCCCAATCGAAGTGGCAACCTTCAAAGCCTTGTCGCCTTCACCACCCATATGGGAAAGTGCCACCTTCAGGCCCGCCACCAACCAGGGATAACCCTGACCGCTAAATGATTTGAACTGTTGGCCATCCATTCCAAGAAAGACAGAAGCCTTCAGGGCATCGGGCTTGAAATCGTGCAGGCTCACCGCCACTCGGAAAGATTCAGCCGCTGCACCGGTAGGAATATTCAGGCCCAAAATAGCCGCATCGGTGCCCAAAATGGGCTTCAAAGTTCCCTCAATGGCAGGGGCCAGATTGGGGTTTTTCAAAAACCGGCCATCCACATAAAAGGTCACCAAAGCGCCCGGATTTTCCTTATCCAAGGCATGCAGCGAATCTTGCATTCCTTTGGCTAGGTTCAAGAATTTGTTGGGTGGGGCCACACTTGGTGCTCCCGCGCTCGCACCACCTGCACCTGGACCTGCACCACCTGCCATGCCAGGCATACCCGGTTGACCAGCCATCCCGGGATAAGTAGGCGCTCCGCCTGGGCTTCCGCCCATAGGCGGGCCACCGCCCATGGCCATTTTGCCAAAACCACCCGGGCTGGGGGCCCCCGGGCCACCCAAAGAAGGAGCACCTGGCATTGGAGGGGCCCCGTCAGCACCACCGCCCGCGGCTCCAGGGGCGCCAACCAATGCAGGCGGTGCCCCAACCTCCGCAACACGCTTCAGCTTGCCTACTTCAGATTGCACATAAGTTTTCAGACGATCCAGATCACCAATTACCAAATTGGTATCGTCCACTTGGTAAAGGCCAAGGGGCCCAGTGGGCCTGCCGCCAACTCGCATCAGGTTCACCATGCGGGCAAATACGCTAGTGCTGGCATCGACTTCTTTGGGAAGCAGATAAACCGTAGCTCCCTGCCCTTCAAGACCGCCGGCAACCGCCTGTGGCTGGGCATTCAGCCGCTTCGAAATTTCCTCGACATTGCCAGGCTGCTCTAGGCGAAACACGGCAAGATTCCACGGCCGATCAAGATTCATGCCAACGGCAATTTGCTTGATATTGTCAGGCCCAAATCCCCATGTTGCTTCCATGCTGGCAGGATCAAGCGTTCCAGGTGCCTGAAGCAACAAGCTTCCAAGGGAAGTGGATCGCGCTTTATCCATCTGAAGACGAAAAACAGCCTGCGAATCAGCCGGAAGCAAATTGGATGCATCAGGGCCATCATCCACCTCGGCCACATTCACCGCAGGGGCTGGGGCAGCTCCACCTTCTCCCGCACCGGGCACCCCACCCGCACCGGCAATGCCTGGCGCGCCACCTTCCATGCCGGGTGCTCCCGGCGGCATCATGCCACCCGGACCGCCTGGAGGCATCATCCCGCCTGGCGCACCAGGGGGCATCATGCCGCCCGGTCCACCCGGAGCGGCACCGGCTCCACCTGGAGCGGGGCTATTGGATGCTGTAGTAGCCGGCTTGGCCGTTTCGCCACCAGACATCAAAAAATAGGCGCCTCCACCTATAAGGCCCAAAAGGGCTACGGCTCCAACTGCAATGCCTGCTATTAACGGCGTGTTGTTGGCTTTCTTTTTCCGCGGCTGGTTCTCTTCGTCGTCGCCTTCCTCGTCATCAATATCCTCTTCCTCGTCTTTGGCCCTTGGGTCCGAAACGATGAATCGAAATTTGCACTTGGGGCAGTCGGTCTTTTTGCCGGCCAATTTGGAATCAAGCAGTACCAGGTCCCCACAACTGGGGCATTCCTGACGGAAGCTGGCCATGGCGTGTCTCCGCAAAAACGGGCCGCGAGAATTTTTCAACCAAACGGCCAACAAAAAGGCGCACTATCACTCAAACGCCCGCCGCACTAGCGGCGTTGGTATATCCTAAACTAACTCGCCCATCGGGCGCAAAGGCAGACAAAGTCAAGGCTTGGGAAAAGTTGTGTTTTCCGTCCAATCCCTAATTTCTCTAACCGAATTGCAATAGCCCACCGTCAATGCCCTGTGAATAATGGCTATAATGTGGTTGATTTTGTCTGGCTGGGGTATCGAATGCTTCGAAAACAAGGCAAATATCAGAATCTGGCATTAGCAGCTGCCTTGCTGGCAGGGCTTTCCGCAGTGGTATTTCTCTTCCTCAAGGGCGGCCAAGCCCTCACCGCCGCTGGATTCCCCCTCGAAATTGTTTTCCCCGCCGTCCGCGGCTTAGAAGTCGGGGCCCGCGTCCGGGTTTTGGGCGTCCAAGCAGGCGAAGTCACCAAAATAGAGCTCGAAAAAGGCCAAGTGGTGGTTCTTACCCGCTTGGAAAATCGTTTTCGTGAGGTCTTAAAGGCCGATGCCCGACCCCGAATCGTTTCTGAAGGGCTGGTCGGCGGCCAAACCGTCGAAATCCATCCCGGTATTGCTAGCGAAAACCTCGAAATCCCAACCCGCCTTCAAGGCGCCCCTCTCCCCGATTGGGAAAAAGGCCTCGAACAGCTTGCTGAACTGGGACCAAAACTGGGCAAAAAAGCTGAGGAAAGCCTAAAAAGCCTCGACGAACTAACCCTCGCCGCCCGCAAAACCTTGGATGGAGTCAATTCCGGACGAGGCTCCCTTGGCAAGCTAGCAACAGATACCACCCTGTACGAGCAAATGGTCCGCCTCACCCAACAAGGGCAAGAGGCCCTTCGCGCTATCACCCGGGATGCCGAGGCTATGCAATCTGTACCCGGCTTCAGTGGCTTGGTGCGCGATCCCGAGCGTGCCCTCATTCGCCCAGACTGCAAAGCCAAGTCGTGGTTTTTTCCCGAAAGTGAACTGTTCGAGCCGGGCACGGCTCTCCTCACCGAACTGGGCCTCAAAAAACTCGATGCCGCAGGTAAAGAGTGCGCCAAGGAAACAAAAACCGGCTCCGAAATTGTGATTGCCAGCTACAGCAGTGCAGGTGAAGGATCGGGCATTCCCACCCGGGTCTTGACCGACCGCCAGGCAGAATCTGTGGCAGAGCATCTGAAAGCCAACTTCTCAGTACAAAAAACAGGCTGGCTCAGTTGGCGACGGGTTACCGCATTAGGAATGGGGGATCAGCCTCCACCCGCTGGCAAAAAACCTTTGGGCCCAGCCCCCCGTTTGGAAATATGGCTGTTTGTACCAGCCAAATGACCATGGCCAATTACCCCTTCACTAGACAAAAATCTTCTGATTCCTCTCTGGAAATCCTCTACCACCTGGGCCGCCTCACTTGGCCAGATCTGCCTGTTTCGTCTGATGAATTCGGCAAACATGTGAGTCGCTCACTGGCTGTGGGCAAATCACGCCAAACAGGCGAATACCAACTAACCGAATGGGTGGCAAAACTGCGCCTACGCGACTGGTGGCTAGCAATGGCTTGCCTGCAAGATGCCGACAAAGTGGTTCGAGAACGCGCATGGACCCGCCTGATGGCAGGCACCGTTCCCGCTAACGGGCGTTTATTGACCGAAAGTTTGGCCGAAAAAGCGCGTTTGGTTCACCGTAACGATGATGAGGCCCGCCACCGCGCAGTGGCCGGTTTCTGGGGCCTGCTTCTCGCCGGGGGTACCGCAAGCTCCAAAGGCCCGCTTCATAGGTACGATGGCACCAGCCCCCTTATCCCTTGGATTTTGACTGTTTTTCACAATCAACTGGTAGACGAAACCCGCAAAAAAGTTCGTGAAACCGGTGCAATACCTCTCGATGCCACCCTGCCCCAACACCTCGATTTACCCGAGGAAGTGGTCAGCCGTTTTGTCACCCGGGCCAAAAAGTGGCTGGCAGGTTTGACCGACCGCGAAGCCCTGGTTTTGGCATTGGTTTGGCGCCATGGCCTGTCGCAGCGTCAGGTCGCTGAACTTCTGCAAAAGCATGAATCCAATGTTTCTCGCGACCTACGCCGCATGCGCGACGCCTTCCAGCAAATGACACAAAATTTGGTCGCGGGAGATGACTCCACCTCAGATTGGACTGAAGCAGACGCTTGGCAGACCTGCCTCATGCGGGAAATGGGCCATGTTTTGGCCGAAGATCCGCGGCTGGGTTCTGTGCAAATTGCCCAAACGATTGACCACTCGACTGAAAAACTGCCTCTTTCACCCTGATTGATTGGAAAGTTAGCTTATTTTTATGGGAATCACGCTGGCAGGGGTCTGCCGCCTGCGAACAATCCTGTAGAAAAGATTTCAAGGCTACCCGGGACCAGCCGCCTAGCGTCTGGAAAGCCTTCAAACTCAAAGTGGGATTCTTGAATCCCGTGCAAATTTAGGGGGATTAGTCTCACTATGACCGCAAGCAGGGACGCCGAACCGCCACTTCCTGGTGTGGTAGGAACAGGCGCCGCCATGGCTGAGGTTTCCCGGCTGGTCCGTTGCGTCGCACCCACGCAGGTAACTGTTCTGGTTGTGGGGGAAACGGGAACAGGCAAGGAACTGGTTGCCCGTTCGGTCCATCAACTCTCCCCCAGGTCGGATGGACCCTATGTCAGGGTCAATTGCGGCGCGCTGAACGAAAGCTTGTTGGAAAGCGAACTCTTTGGCCATGTCAAAGGCGCCTTCACCGGTGCTATCGAAAACAAAACCGGTCGTTTTGAGGCCGCACACGGCGGCACAATTTTTCTTGACGAAATTTCCAGCATGTCCGCCAAGTTGCAGGTGAAACTGCTCCGGGTCCTGCAAGAAAACGAATTCGAGCGTGTGGGCGAAAGCCGAACCATCAGGGTCGATACCCGTGTGGTGGCCGCTACCAACCAATTGCTGGAAGACGAGGTCGAGGCTGGCCGTTTTCGGGATGACCTTTATTTCCGCCTCAATGTGGTGCCCATTTACCTGCCTCCGCTACGGGAGCGACGGGAAGACATCATCACCCTGGCAAAGTTTTTCCTCGAAAAACACTCACTCGCCAACCGGTTGCCAGTACCCGGGTGGACCAAAGCCACCGAAGAGGTGCTCTTACGACACGATTGGCCCGGCAATGTTCGCGAGCTTGAAAACTACATGGCCCGCGCCTTGGTTCTCTGCCGGGGAGGGGACCTCGATCCAGCCAAAGTCTCGCCACCGGGCCGGGTTGAAAAGCGTTTCAAGCCCGCCGCCAGCGCCCGCGGCAAAGGCGACCTTGCCAGTCTCACACGCCAGATGGTTCGGCTTGGAATTGAAACCCTACCCGAGGGCACCTTGCACGAGAAACTGGTGGGCGGGTTGGAAAGGGAACTGATCGACCAGGTGCTCGCCGATTGTGATCAAGTTCAAATCAAAGCTGCCCAACGCTTGGGCATCAATCGCAACACCTTGCACAAAAAACTGACCGACCCGGGCCGGGCTGAAGAGTGATCAATCAGCCCGCTTGCTTTTCCTGATACTTGTTCAGTTTGTTGTACATCGTTTTCACACTGATGTTCAGCTCAGTGGCGGCGGCTGTCTTGCTGCCACCGTGGCGTTTCAGTGCCTCCAAAATGCATTCCATTTCTATTTCTTCCAGCGTGCGCGGCAACGATAGCGCTCCGCCTGCGGGCTGACTGAAAGGTGCATGGCCGAACGGGGCCTGCGGCATGGGTTGACCTGGGTGCATGGCCTGGGCCGCCCCCTCTGGAAAACTGAAAGCCGCTGGAAAACCCCCATTACCCGGCTGGTGAAAAGACTGTGGAAAAACCTGTTGGTGCCCATGCTGTTGCGGGTTAAAGCTGCCCTGTTGTGGGTTAAAGCTACCCTGCTGCGGGTTAAATCCAGCCGAAATATAGCCCGGAGGCTGCATACGCCCCTGAGGAGGGGCTGCGGGTGACCGCACGCTGGTTGGAAAATGCTCCGGCTCCAAGGTACCGCCAGCCGACAAAATGAAAGCATGCTCCATAGCGTTAGCCATTTCACGCACATTACCAGGCCATGAATGGTTCAGCAGCATATCCATGGTCGACCGTGAAATTTGCTGCGTCAGCGAGGCAATCGGCCGGCGCGCGGCCCGGGCCAATAGGTGGCCTGCCAGTGTGGAAATGTCTTCGCGCCGCTCCCGAAGCGGCGGCATCCGAATTTCGAATGTGTTCACGCGAAAGAAAAGGTCTTCCCGAAAATATCCTTCCGCAACCATCGACCGCAAATCCCGGTTGGTGGCGCAAAGCACGCGCACATCGGTTTCTATCGGGCTGGTCTCACCCAACCGGCGAATCTCGCCCGATTCCAGAAACCTCAGCAGCTTCACCTGGATGTTGCGATTCAGTTCACCCAATTCATCCAAAAACAAAGTCCCGGTGTTGGCCACCTCGAACAGGCCCTTGTGATCACGGTCTGCCCCGGTGAAGGCACCCCGTTTGTGGCCGAACAATTCGCTCTCCACCAAGTTTTCTGCCAAAGCACCGCAATTGACGGGCACAAATGGGTTTTTACCCCTGCGGCTCTGCATCCACAGGGTGCGCGCAGCCAACTCCTTGCCTGTGCCCGTCTCGCCCGTGATCAGCACGGTGGAGTCAGTGGGGGACACGGTCGCGATAAGCCTCTGCACCGCCCGCATCGCCGGGGAATCTCCCACCAATATGCTGGGCCCTTCCGCCGCTTGGACCCTGGTCTGAAGCGCCAAATTCGCGTTCTTAAGATCGCGTTTTTCCGAAATTTTCATGAGGATGGCTTCTATTTCAGCCATCTTCGCAGGTTTGGTGATGTAGTCGAATGCGCCCAGGCGAACCGCCTCAATGGCCGTTTCCATGCTGGCATGGCCGGTCATCATCACCGCCTCGGTGTCAGGCGAGATGCGTTTCAGTTGCTCGAGCACCTCGATCCCGCTGATGCTGGGCATCCGCAGGTCCAAAATGGCTGCGTCAAAACGGGTGGCTTCCATAGCCTTCAGCGCCAACCTGCCGTCTGCGAACTCGGTCACATCGTGACCCATTCGGGTCAGCTCGGCGCGCATGATCTCGCGCAAGCCCCTCTCATCATCAACAAACAAAATCCGCAATTTTCCCATGCCGCACCTCTTGCATTGATCAGGCCGCCAGTCGGGGGCCCTTGAAATTCATGTTGTTCTGGTTGCCTTGGGCCGGCCCACTTTCCAGTGCCTGCCTCGGCAGCCGCACCACAAAGCGGCTTCCCTTGCCAAGCCCCGCACTGTCCGCCTCAATTTCGCCACCATGCTGCTGGATAATCCGGTGGCTGATAGTCAATCCCAAGCCAGTGCCCGAACCTGTGCGGTTGCGGGTGAAAAACGGCTCGAAGATGTTTTCCAGGGTCGAACTGTCCATGCCACAACCGGTGTCTTCGAAAGCGATCCGAGCCATGCCACGCTCGTTGCCCAGCCGGATGATGATCACCCCGCCTTCATCCATGCTCTCCAGCCCGTTGACCAGTAGGTTCAAGACCACCTGCTTGATCTCCTCTGGGTTGGTCCATGCGGTCAGGCCCGCGGCCGCCTGGGTGTCCAACTCCATCCGTTTTCCACGGCTAACCGGCAGGTGCTGCGCGCTGTCCAGCACCGATTGGATCAACCGGGGCAAATCGGTCCGCTCCCTGGCCTTTTCCCCACCCCTGCTAAATGCCAACAGCTTTTCCGTGATGTTCTTACACCGAAAGGCCTCTTCCTGGATCATGGACAGGTAGCGGCCAAAAATTTCCGCATCATCTGTACTCGGCCCCTTGGCCTGCCTTTGCTTCAACCTCAATTCCAGAGCCTCAGCGCAGAAGGCAATGCTTGCCAACGGGTTGTTAATCTCGTGCGCCACCCCGGCCGCCAAAAAACCAACGCTGGCCAAACGCTCGCTACGCACCAACTGACGGCTGCGCTCTGCGACTTGCCTCTCCAAATTGGTCGAATGCTCCTGCAAACGGGTCATCATCGCGTTGAAAGCGCAGGCTAGTTCTTCCATTTCGTCTCCACTTTCAACCTTCACCCGCACATCCAAATTTCCTTCGCCAATCCGCGAAACACCCTCGCGCAGGTCGCGGATAGGGTTGAAAATCCAGCCATAAAAAGCGCGCATCAGGCCAATCATCAGCAATAGGCCAATAGTGCTGGCCGGCACAATAATCCACAGGCTCACTTGGTAATTGCGCCTGGATTCATTGATGTGCCTGTCAAGATCCTCGTGAATTTTGTCTCGCAAATCACGGCTGTCGCGGTCGAGCCGCTCGCACACCGATTGCGCCGCCACAATGTAAGCGTCCCTGCCCGAGGGTTCCCCGGGGGTTTGCAGTCTGGGTGCCAATAAGGTGTTCAGTGCGGTTTCAAGGCCCTGCAGGTCCTTCTCCAAAGCACCAGCCAGTTCGCGCTCCAGCACCAACTCACGGGGGTCATGGCTTAGGTTTGCCAGCTCGTTCAGTTCGTTGGCATATTCCCGCAGCCGAGCCTTGGCTTGGGCCAGCGGCTCGAGCAGCCGGTCAGGGGCGTCCGCAAGGCGCGTCATGCTGCTGGGGCTGACCAAGCGGGCCAAAGCCCCTCGCAATTGCTCAGCAGATTTCAGTTCACCCAGTTTGCTGCGCACGCCGTTGACGGTTTGGTAGTACGACCAAAGGCCCCGCAAAGTTCCAGCCAACACCAAGCCCAAAACGCAGACCGTAAGGACCACGCCCAAAAGCAGTTTGTGTTGGATGCGCCAGCCGCGAGCCACGCTGGACCTCCTTGTCCGCAGGCAAAATTCCCCTGAAAGCACCGCATTTTCAATCGATGTCAATTTCAGGGCAATGTCCAGCGCAAGAGCCTACCAAAGGCTGCTTTCCAAAGAGGAGGTCAACTTGCCGAAAAATCCCCCCTAAAATCTGTCGCCAGCGGTTGCGCAATTCCCAATCCATTGCCAATTGAGGGTTTGTGGCCAAATTGTTTTTCAAATAACTGTTTTTTCATCCCCACAGCCCTGGTGTGATGCACCTCTGCAACCCCTATGCACCTCAACACTCCACAGTGCTCCGGTGCACACCACCTCCCACTGCTCAACAAGCCATGCATATGCCGCCACACCCACCCTGCACCCCACACTCCCTCTGTTGTGCCCCGGACAACACCTGCACCCACACTGTGCATAGGCCATACTGGGGAAAATTTCCAGAAAAAGTGCGCTTTTTTTTGCCAAGGGGGTTGTTCTAGACTCTCTCCAGTTCGAAGAATTCCGTGACATTTTCACCCGGTGCGTGCGGGTGGTTGTGGTCTTCCTTGAATCCTTTGTATTCCAGCCGGTGTCGGAACCGCCTGCTGGGGGCCAAGGACGGCCCTGTGGAGAGATGACGCATGATGCCCTGTTACGAGCGGGCTTGGGGGATCTTTTGCCCCAATGCCCTGCCTCCGCCCGGAGGTCAAGGCTTCTTTGACATGCTGTCGAGACTACACCCTGATGCGCTTCAAGATTTTCGGTCCGACCGCCGCGTGATGAGCGGCCAAGTTTGCTTGATGAGGGCCACCTAGGCCACCCAAGACAACTACCTCTCAACAAACAAACGCGTGACCGCCTGCCGCATGGATGTGGCGGGTGGGGGAAAAGCTGCCATGCCAATGCGTGGCGCGGTTTCCCCAAAGGACCTCATTCCTCAACCCATGGAAGCGATCCAAAATGAGCCGATCTCCTGTCCTTTTCAGAGTTGATGCCGACCCAGAGCAAGGTTACGAACAAGTCTCCCGCTGCCATGTCATCGCTGCAGCCTTGCAACGCCGACGCAGGACCGCCTATTTCCTGTCACGCCTAAACCCCGGCTCCATGATCCTTCCACTTAAGCGTGGGGGCAACGAATTCATGGAAGCCGATGCCGCCATTGGCACCAAAGAAGATCTCGAGGAAACTATCCGCGAAATTCGCCGACTTTCACCCGCCGCCGTGGTGGTCGATTCACCCCACGCTGACGAGGATTACCTGGGCCGTTTGGCCAAGGCCGCACCACTGGTGGTCTCGCTAGACCATCATGCGGCACACCGGTTTCCCAGTCGCTTGGTGGTCAATCCGCTGCTCGGGCCATCCCGCGAATCCTATGACCATGGCGAACGCACCCAACTTCTATTGGGTGAACGCTATGCGCTGGTTCGCAGCGAGATTCGCCGCCTGCGCCCACTCCGTTCCCAAGAGCCTCAAACTCCATTCCGCGTGGCGGTTGCCATGTCCGAGCACGATCCCGAAGGCTTCACAGCCGAAGTGGTCAAGCTGTTGCTCGAGACGCCCGGCGTCGAAAAGGTGGATGTGGTCGCACGCGCTCACCACAGAGGACTCGATTCCCTGCGCACCATGTCAGAAGGACCCGGCGCTGGCCGTTTGGAAATAGCCACCGAAACTAACGAGGTGAGCCAGAAGCTGGTTCGTTGCCACGCTGCTGTGACCAGCGGAACCGCATGGTCTCTCGAGTTCGCTTGCATCGGTGTGCCCCAGCTTCTGGTGGTTCAGGATGAGGCCTACTGGCCCACCGCCCGCCGTCTGGAAGAAGAAGGCGCAGCCACTTGCGTGGGGTCCATGGAAAATCTGAAACCCCAAATCTTCAAGCAAGCGGTGGCCGAACTGCTGGCCGATCCAATCGAGCGCCAATCTATGGCTCGTTGCGGTCGCAACCTCATCGACGGACGCGGGCCCGACCGGCTCATTCTGGCTTTGGAAGTGCTGCTGCACCCCTATCGCCAAATCCAGACCTTCGCCGAGGCAGCTTAAACCGCTAGGAATTCAACTGAACTCACACCAGCCGGGCCCCTAAAAAGGCCCGGCTGGTGCCGTTTATGGCAAGATTATTCTTGTCCCCGCCCCAATAATGCCCGATGCTAGGCCATTGACAAAAAAGGATATCCCCGGACAATACGCCGGGTTCACGGAGACACAACATGTTGAAGGCCATGGTTTTGGGGCTGGCTTTAGCCGTTTTCGGGGCCGATCCTTGGGTGACCTATCAGGGGCAAGGAACAGAACGCCCCGGCTCGGGCAAAAAAGTGGTCTTGGTTAGCGGCGACGAAGAATACCGCTCCGAGGAAGCCCTGCCCCAACTGGGCCGCATCCTTGCCAAGCATCACGGCTTCAAATGCGTGGTCCTTTTTGCCATCGATCCTAAAACAGGTGAAATTAACCCCAATGTGAACAACAACATCCCCGGCTTAGAAAACCTGGCAGATGCCGACCTCCTTATTATTGCCACCCGTTTTCGTAACCTTCCACCCGAGCAAATGGCCCACTTCGATGCCTACCTCAAAAAAGGTAAACCAGTCATCGGTTTGCGAACCGCCACCCACGCGTTCAACATGGATGCAAAACACCCCTACGCCCGCTATGGCAATGGCTACCCTGCCGGCGGTTCGGAAAAAGCTTGGGCTGACGGTGGATTCGGCCGCATGGTTTTAGGCGAAAAATGGATCAGCCATCACGGAAACCATGGCTCCGAGGCCACACGTGGTCGCTTTGCGCCAAATGCTGGCAGTAACCCCATCCTTACCGGTATCCAAGATGGTGCGATTTTTGGCCCAACCGATGTGTATGGCGTGCGATTGCCATTGCCGGGCGATTCCAAACCCCTGTTGCTAGGCGAAATCGTGGCAGGCATGAAGCCTGACGATGTCGCCGCCAAGGGAAAAAGAAATGACCCCATGATGCCGATCGCATGGACCAAAACTTACACCGCCCCGGAAGGTGATAGTAAAGGCCGGGTATTCACCACCACCATGGGCTCCTCGACCGACCTCCTCAACGAGCCTTTTCGTCGACTGCTGGTCAATGCCACCTACTGGGCTGCTGGCCTGGAAGACAAAATCACCCCCGATGCAAGCGTGGCAATTGTTGGTACCTTCAAACCCACCAAGTTCGCTTTCAATGGTCACACCAAAGGGGTCAAGCCTGCTGATTTGGCTGGCTGGGAATAATTTACGGCTGTCTACAAACCTCTCAAAGGAGAAACTCCCATGAAAAATTGGCGCTGGTTCGTCTGTGCTGTTGCCTCGTTTGCCTTGAGTTCCATTGCCAATGCTGCCGAGCATGAACTCTATGTCGGCACCTACACAGGTAAAGCCTCCAAAGGCATTTACAAAATCCGCTTCAATGATGCCACAGGTACCCTCGGCGAGCCTGAGCTCGCCGCCGAAATGGGCAGTCCATCATTTTTGGCAATTGATCCTGTTCGCCGCGTTTTGGTCGCGGTGGGCGAGATTGACCGGCCCAAACTGGGGGGCGGTCTACGCTCGTTCAAAATTGGTGATGGTGGTAAGCTAGTCCCCATTTCTGAGCAGCCCACCGGAGGAGGCGCTCCTTGTCATGTGAACATTCATCCCTCGGGCAAACTGGTGCTGGTTGCCAACTATGGCGGCGGTAGCGTCGCCTCTTTCCCCATCGATGCAGATGGCAAGCTCGGGCCCATTGCCTCCTTTATCCAGCATGAGGGCACCGGCCCCGATAAGGGCCGCCAAGAGAAGGCCCACGCTCACTCCATCAACGTCGATCCAACAGGCCAATACGCTCTGGCAGCCGATCTCGGCACCGACCGCGTTTATGTCTACAAAATCGACACCAACACCGCGAAACTCACACCTGCGGGCGAGGCTAAAATCGCTCCCGGTAGCGGCCCAAGGCATCTCTGTTTCGACCCCGATGGCAAAACAGCCCGCGTGATCAACGAGCTGAAAAACACCATTACCAGCATGAAATGGGATGCCTCAACCGGCAAACTGGAGACTTTCGACACCACCAGTACCCTGCCCGAAGACTTCAAAGGCGAAAGCTACACCGCAGAGGTGGTGGCACACCCCACAGGCAAATTTGTCTACGGTTCCAACCGCCGCCACGACAGTATCGCCTCCCTCTCCGTCGGGGATGGCGGAAAACTCGGGGATAGCGGCAAATTGAAATTGACCGGTTTTGCCAAAGAAGGGGTCAAAGAGCCCCGCAACTTTATAGTCGATCCAACCGGCAAGTGGCTGCTTGTGGGCAGCCAAAACGGTGACACCATCGTGGTGTTTCCAATCGACCACAACACCGGAATTCCCGGCCCTGCCGGGGTCTCCACCAAGGTGCCCAGCCCTGTCTGCCTGCGCCTCCTCTCCATTGGCAGGTAATTGTGGTTCACCATCAACAAAACCAAAACGGAATTTAATGGTGCCTACCACAGGTTTTGGCTTGATTTTGTTATCGGCCAGTATTTTCTTATTGCCCGCCGCCTACATGTTTTGGCGCATCAAAACTTTGGGATTTTAAACCATGGCATTACTTGCAGCGCTTTTCGTCTTGGCCCAATCAGCAGATGACACAACAATCTCATGGCAATTGCAAAGCCGGTCAACCGATGGCAAACCCGCTTTGACCACCGCCAACTGGGATCCAAAAAAATCCGCTGTCATAGTTTGCGACATGTGGGATTTGCACCACTGCCTCAATGCGGTGCGCCGTGAAAAAGAAATGGCACCCAGGGCCAATGATTTCCTCAAGGCGGCACGCGCCAAAGGCATGCTCATCATCCACGCCCCCAGCGATTGCATGAAACCCTATGAGGGCACACCCGGTCGCCTGCGCGCTAAGAATGCTCCCAAAGCAGCAACCCTTCCCGTTGATATTGGCCAGTGGTGTTCCAAAATCCCGGCCGAAGAGCGAAGTAAATACCCCATCGATCAGACTGATGGTGGCGAGGACGATGATCCAAAAGAGCACGCCCGCTGGGCGGCTGAGCTGAAGGCCAAGGGCCTCAATCCACGGGCGCCCTGGACTCGCCAAATCGACACGCTCGCGATCGACCAAGAAAAAGATGCCATCACCGATTCAGGCGTTGAAGTATGGAATCTGCTCGAATCCAGGGGTATCGACCAGGTGCTCCTACTGGGTGTGCATGTGAACATGTGTGTCGCTGGCCGCCCATTCGGCCTGCGCCAAATGGCCAAAAACGGCAAAAAGGTGGCCCTGGTGCGCGACCTCACCGACAGCATGTACAACCCCGGCTGCTGGCCGCATGTCAGTCACCAGCAGGGAACCGCCCTTTTCATCGACCACCTCGAGAAGCATGTCTGCCCAACGGTCACCTCAGATCAACTGCTGGGCGGTCAACCCTTCGCCTTCAAGCCAGTGACTGGCGACTGAGTTTGGGGCTGAACTCAAGCAACCCAAGAAGCCTAAAAAATCAAAGCGCCCAACATCAGGAAAATGCCATATAAAAGAAGAAAAACTACCCATAAAATCAAAATTATAGCGAACGGTGAGCCTGCCATTGCCACCGATCGAATCACTTCACCCACCACAATTGCTCCTCCACCCTCGCCCAAAATGGATCGGCACAAAAAAGGCTCCTTCCGCCAAAACCGACGATGCACAGCCTGCAGCACCCATCCACCAACGGCCACAACAGGCATCAAAACCAACCCAAAAACCGAATCAATCAACCCCACAATCAACAGGGACACAAACACACAAATGCCGCAGGTGATGGAGGCCCCCTTGAAAATGCGCCAAGGTAACGAACCCTTTGGACTCGCTTTCTCCCTCGCCTTTTTCAACAGTTCTTTCGGCACAGGCGGGGTAGCCGGAGGCGGTTCCGGGGTTTGAAAGGCAGTACGGCACCACGGGCAAACCAGTTCCTCCCCAGGCGCCACCTTGCCCAGCAGCGGCTGGCAACAGGCCGGGCAGGGAAATGCCAGCCTCATTTTTTTCGGGCGGAACGGCCACAGGGTTACTGTTGCCGTGTCTATCATTCGGGTGAAACGACCCACTGTGAGGGCGTTGACTTGGGCCAAGGCTTTTTCAGGAACCTCAAAACTTCTGAATAACCAACGAGCCAGTCGCACCACAACCAGGGCTAATAATCCAACCATTACCAAAACAGGCGTCAAACTTAGTGCGGTCATTGGGAGCAACCGAGACGCCTCGGGAAATGTCCAAATTCTCAAATACCGGGCCGAAATCACTTTAACCCAAAAGCGAACCGAGGTTTTCCACCTCCCAACCTAGATTGCGTTGCTCATCAGCAGGTGGTGGGAACGGACTAGGGCATCCGACCACTCCCGGGCGGGGAACCGTTCCGGTTTAAGGCCATTACCGCAAACTGAACGACGGGCGGAACCCGGGGCCCGCTTTCGAATCACATTCGCCAAAGCAGCAGGTAGAGGCACCCGCTAACACATCCGATGAAAATCCAGACCACTATCAATGCGGTGAGCGGTACACCGATCATGCCAATGGTGCGAAAGCTCTCGCCGGCAAATACATTGCCGCCACCGGACGTCAGGATGGGTTTTGGAAAGAAAGTCCCCTTGTGCCAAAACAGCCGGTGGAGTGCCTGAAGCAGCCATCCTGCAATTAAAGTTGCCCCCAATCCGAGCCAGGCGTATCCTGTCTCAAAAAGGCCGAACATGACGAAGGAAATCACCACGCAGATTCCCATGGTGAAGGAGGTTCCCTTGAAAATCCGCCAAGGTAACGAACCCTTTGGACTCGTTTTCTCCCTCGCCTTTTTCAACAGTTTTTTCGGCACAGGCGGGGCAGCCGGAGGCGGTTCCGGGGTTTGAAAGACAGTACGGCACCACGGGCAAACCAGTTCCTCCCCAGGCGCCACCTTGCCCAGCAGCGGCTGGCAACAGGCCGGGCAGGGAAATGCGAGCCTCATTTTCCCCGCAGGCTTGAAGGGCCAAACCACCGCATAGGCCGAATCCATGAATCGTGTAAAACGGCTTAATTTTGGCTGATTGAAACCCAGTTCGCCCTGATCATTGCCCGCTAACGACGGCTCGTTCCCCCCAATAGCCTGAATAATCCAGCGTAAAAACCGAAACCCATTGGTGACAAACACAAACACCAAAACAATGGCGCAAGTAAAGAAGACGAAACTCAACGGCTGAATCCTCCCCAAATTCCATTTCCCACAACCATCCTAAGCCAATCGCCAACCTTTCCAACAAACCCTTCTAGCTGCTACACCTGCTCCATTCTCTTCAATCGCTATTGCCGGTTCCACCGACCTTGCCACGCGTGCCATTGGTACCGATTGATCATGGTTAAAAGCGCCTGCCACAACCAGTTACTCCTGCTTTAAGCCAAGCAGGCAGGCGCAAAGGGGTAAAGTAGAGAAGATCGTTAATTCCAGCAATCTAGGCGTTTCTTCCTGCTCCGGTGAGGTTCCCATGCATCGTGATCTGCGCGGCTGGCGGGTGTTGTTAACTGGTGCCTCTCAGGGGATCGGTGAGGCTTTGGCTTTGGAGCTGGCAAAATCAGGTGCCCGCCTAGCCTTGACCGCCCGCTCGGAAGATAAGCTCGATGCGGTTGTTCAAGCGGTTCGCATTGCCGGGGGAGAGGCTCACCCCTTCCCTGCCGACTTGACTCACCAAGAAGAACGCAAATCCATGCTGGCCTGTGCCTCCCAAACCTTGGGTGGATTGGACGGTATAATCAACAACGCAGGCCTTGGCTCCTGGAACCATTTCGCCGATGGAACCGAGGAAGGCTTCAGGGAAATGATGGAAATCAATTTCTTCGCCCCAGCCGAATTGATGCGCGATGCGATACCCCTGCTAATGAAGGGCTATAAGCCCGCCATCATGAATGTTTCCAGCCGCTGCGGTCGCTGTGCGTTGCCCTCTTGGACCGAATACTCCGCTTCCAAAGCCGCTTTGGTGGGCCTTACCGAAAGTTTACGAACCGAATATGCCCGATTTGGCATCGATGTCCTAATGACTCTCCCAGGAAAAACCGCCACAGACTTTTTGAGCAACTGTCGCCTCGCTTCGGGCAAGGCTCTGCTCAAATTCGAGGAAGGCATGGCCCCCGCCACTGTGGCCAAGGCTATTATCAGCGCCTTGGTTCGCAATAAGAGGGAAAGCTGGATAGGTCGCGACAGCTACTGGATGCTCATGATCCAGCGCTTCATGCCCGGCCTCATCCGTCGCAAACTGGCTTCCAAGGTGCGCGAACTGTACGCGCCTGCCGCCTGATCGACCCCTTAAATAAACACTCAACCAGGCCCAGGAGCCCAACCCCATGTGCGGCATCGCGGGAATGATCGATCTGTCCGGACTGCGTCGCCCCGTCGAGCAGGCGCGGGTTCGCGCCATGGCACAAGCCATTGTTCATCGCGGTCCCGATGAGGACGGCTTTTTCTTTGCCCCAGGTATCGGTTTCGCTAACCGACGACTAAGCATCGTTGGCTTGGCCGATGGCAAACAGCCTTTGGCAAACGAGGACAACACGGTCCATTCCGTGTTCAACGGCGAATTTTATGATTACCCCGAGCTAAAGGCCGAACTCGAAGGCCGTGGCCATACCTTTCGAACCCACTGCGATACCGAACTCATCCCCCACCTCTGGGAAGACTACCAAGATAATTTGGTTGATCGCCTCAAAGGCCAATTCGCCTTCGCGGTGTTCGACAGCCGCAACAACCGCGTGGTTCTAGCCCGCGATCATTTCGGCATTTGCCCGCTCTACTGGGCCCGTGTCCGCCATGGCGACGGCGAATGGCTCCTTTTTGGTAGCGAAATCAAGGCGATACTTGCCTCAGGCATGATCACCCCAAGACCAGACAAGCGCGGTATCAGCGGCTTCTTCACCTTCTTCAGCATGCCCGGCCCCTTGTCCTGCTTCGAGAACATCCATTCACTCAGGCCCGGACAAATTCTCGATATTCGCCTGCCCGACAATCGCCCTGCAATAGTCGACCGCCGTTCTTATTACGATCTGGAATACCCCGAGCAGGGTAAGGAGCGCATCGGCTCCATCCCCGATCTGGCCGACGAATTCGAGAAGGTGCTCTACGCCTCCGTTGAGCGCCGCCTCCGCGCCGATGTTCCCGTGGTCAGCTACCTTTCAGGCGGAGTCGATTCAGGCATCGTGGTGGCAATGGCCAGCAAAGCCATGGGCCGCCCCATACCCTCTTTCACCATCCGCATCACCGATCCCGCCCTCGACGAAACCAGCCGGGCCATGGAAACAGCCCGCCATGTGGGCTGCGATCCGTTTGTGGTCGATTTCGGCCCCAACGAGGCCATGAACACTTACCCTCAGTTGGTCACAGCCGCCGAAAGCCCGGTGATCGATACCTCATGCGCTGCATTGCTCATGCTCTCCAAGGCCGTCCACGACCGCGGCTACAAAGTTGTGCTCACGGGCGAAGGATCTGATGAATGGCTGGCCGGCTACCCCTGGCACAAGATTCACAAGATGACTCGCTTCATGGATTTGCTGCCCGGCATGCCCCTGTCGCACAAGCTGCGAGATGCCGCCATGATTCTGGGCGGCGGGCCCCGTTACCCGGCCAGCCAACGAGCCAGCATCCGCCAAAGTGTCGGTGGCCATAACGGTTGGCTCGATTTCTACGGCATCGTTGGCTTGTCAAAACTTCGACTGTTCGCTCCCGACATGCTCGAATTGGCGCTCGACCATAATCCGTACCAAGATCTCGAATTGCCCACCGCCAAGATGAACACCTACCACCCACTCAACCGGGAACTTTACCTGTCCGGTCGTGCCCACTTGGTAGGGTTGCTCCTCAACGCCAAGGGCGATCGCATCGCCATGCACAACTCGGTCGAGGCCCGGTACCCTTTTCTCGACGAGCAAGTTTTCCGCTTCATCGCGGACATTCATCCCAAATACAAGCTACGCCGAACCACCGAGAAATACCTTCTTCGCGTCATGGCCGAACGCTGGCTTCCCAAAAATATCGCCTGGCGCCAAAAGGCCATGTTTCGCGCCCCGTTCGATTCGCTTTATCTCGAAAACGCTCCGCCTTTTGTTGAACAGCTTCTTTCTGAAGAATCCATCAAAAAATCGGGTTACTTCGAGCACACCAAGGTTCAACATTGGCGTGAAAAGTACAAATCCTTGGGCAGATTTAATCCAGCCAGGCTGTCTGTAGAGATGGGGTTAATTGGGGTAGTTTCTACCCAGCTTTGGCACCACACCTACATCAACGCATCCCTGTGTGAACTGCCCGGCTGGCAAGCACCCAAGATTGCCTAAATTATTAAATAACCTATCTTTCCGGACGGGCGCAACCTGCGCCCATAACACTTTTTTCGCTACTGGTAACCATTTCTGAATCCCCTTGGCGTTGCCCGGAGGGGGGGTGTCTTGTGTTATAATGTTCATTCATGTCATACGCACTCACTACCCTCTGGCACGAGCGGCAACGCTACCTCACCGCAATCTTGGCGGTAGCGTTTTGCGCCCTGCTTGGCTCTGTTCAGTTCGGTTTATTGCTAGGTTTGTTCTCCATAACTAGCATGCCGGTCGATAACAGTAGGGCCGATATATGGTTAGGGGCGCCCAAAGTACTGGGCGTCGACCTTGGCAGGCCCATCCGTGAAAGCCAGGCGCTGGCCCGTTTGGCAAGCCATCCCGATATCGAACGGGTCGAGGGTTTTCTCCAAGGCTTTTCATATTGGGCCCGCAAAGACGGTGGCCAGGAGTTGTGCATGGTGGTGGGCAGCCGATTGGAACCAGGGTCGATGGGGCGAAACACCGCCCTCGAACGCTACCCTGAGTTGGCTGAAGCGCTCACCGAACCAGGTACCGTCGTTTTCGATGAATCCGACAAAGAAAAGCTAGGCGTGCAAAAAGCCGGCGATGAGGCCGAAGTGGCCGGTACCCGTGTCCGTGTTGTCGGTTTCGTGAAGGGGGCCAAGGGCTTGGCTGCCCCGTTCGTCTTCTGCTCACTCACAACAGCTCGCCCGTTGCTGCGCTGCTTCCCAGGCCAAATCACGTACGCTCTGGGTAAGGTGAAAAAAGGCGCCTCACCCGAAGATGTGGTTGCTTCCTTACGCCGCCAATATGCCCCTGCACCACCGAAAGCCGATCCATTGGCGTCCAAAGACATGGGCGCCCTCTCCATCCAAACTGAATCCCAAAAAGAGGCAGCCGAAGAAAACGCCTTGGGCCAAGACTCTCAAGCTGAGCTCTCCATTTTCACAAGTGCCGAGTTTTCCCGTCGCACCCGCGTTCACTGGCTTACCAAAACCAAGGGCGGCTTCGCCCTCGGCTACGCAGCCGTTCTGGGCCTCATGGTAGGCGCGGTGGTCACCAGCCAAACGCTCTACTCCGCCACCGCTGCCTCCATCAAAGAGTTCGCCGTACTCAAGGCCATGGGCATTCCCCGCTGGCGGGTCAGCCTGCATGTGATGACCCTTGCCGCCTGGGTGGGTATCATCGGCATCGTCGTAGCCATACCCGCCGTCTTCAGCCTCGCAGCCGTTGCCGAAATGTGGGGCGTGCAAATGAAACTGGAAGCTTGGTTGTTGATCACCGTCTCGGTGGTCACCCTGTTTATGGCCATTGGCGCCGGGCTGTTCGCCCTGCGCTCGCTGCGCGGCGTGGAGCCAGCGCTGCTGTTGCGGTAAAAGCCGGGGAGGGTTGCCAGCTTGATTCAGGAAGGTACCGCATTCTCGGAACGCGTTTGGGGATCAGACCCTATTCTTCAGGGTTTGCATCTGGTCCGCGCCTTTGGCGATGGCGGCGCACTCTCGCGCGCAGTCGATGATGTATCCCTCGAGGTGCACCGCGGCCAGTTCGTTCTAATGATGGGGCCTTCCGGCTCTGGCAAAAGCACACTGCTTGCCATGCTCTCCGGCCTGTTGCGGCCAGATGAAGGCCGTGTTGTATGCATGGGCGAGGACATTTGGTCCCTCAACGACAAAGAACGCGAGCAGTTCCGCCTCGATCATTGCGGCTTTGTTTTCCAAGGCTACAACCTCTTCCCATCACTCACAGCACGCGAGCAAATTGAGCTGGTCGCCCGCTGGGGTCAGGGAGCAACCAACGCCGAGGCCCGCGACATGGCCGATGCCCTGTTGATCAGGCTCAACCTCATCGACAAGGCCCACCTCAGGCCGGCACAGCTATCAGGCGGTGAGAAACAGCGTGTGGCCATCGGACGCGCCCTCGTCAAGGCTCCCGACTTGCTGTTCGCTGACGAACCCACCAGCGCCCTCGACTGGGCCCATGGCGAAGAAGTCGTCAAAATGCTCCGCGAGCTGGCCAAAGACAACGGCACCACCGTAGTCTGCGTCACCCACGATCACCGCCTTGTCCCCTTTGCCGATCGCCTTATCGACTTGGAAGATGGCCGCCTGAAACGCCAAAGCTACGGTTTCCATGGCGTTACCGATCAAATCGGCCATCCAATGCAAGAACCTGGCGAAATCCAGCCTGCCATTCCCGCCAAGCCCACCCTCCGTTTCAGGGCCACTCCATGAGCACTTCCACATCCACCCAGAGCCCAGGCACCCAAGTGACCTCGCCTGCCCCCAACCACATGCACACAGGTTCAGCGCGAGTCGTCCGCCGAACCCAGCGCAACCCGGCACCGTTGTTGGGATTGCTGCTCATTGTGGGTGTGCTGGCCAGCATTTTGGGCTTGGCCTACCTCATCAAACCCGCTGAGTTCAAGCGCGTTGTCGGCAATCTGGGCAAACGCATTTCAGGCGAGGCCAAGCCCGGCGGGGCCGAGCTTTCTGACCTGCCCATGAACCGTACTTTTTGCATCGCCCATGTAGATTCAGAGCACGGCTTGGCTCCGCTCTACCCTCTCCAGCCTGGCCGCGTTAAGCAAGTCTTGGTCGATGAAGGTCAAAAGGTTGCCAAAGACCAAATCCTTTTCACCCTTGACGACCGCATTGCCAAAGCTCAAGTTGAAGAGGCACAAGCCGCTGTCGCCGCCAGCAAAGCCCAATGGGATAACGCCAAGCAGCTGGAAAGCCAGCACAGCGAAAAAATCGCCGGCCAAAGCAAAGTCGTCGAAGGCAGAAAAGCCTTGGCCGATGCCGCTCGCCGCATGTTCGAAAATCTTCAGTCCTCGTCAATCGCCCCCACCAAAGACCAGGTCTTCTCAGCCCAAATGCAAGCCGAGGCCGCACAAGCCGAGGTGGATGCCCGAAAAATTGAGCTGGAAGCCCTTAAAAACCTGAACCCCACTTTTCAGGTTTCCCAGGCCGAAAGCGACCACAAAGCCAAGTTAGCCCAGTTGCAAAAAGCCAATGTCGCGCTCGACGAAATGCTCGTTCGCGCCCCCGCCAATGGCACCATCCTCCGCCTCAATATTCAGGCCGGTGAATCGCTTGGGCCAAATCCACGCCAGCCTGCCATCCAGTTCCTGCCCTTGGGCAAGCAGGTTGTGCGGGCGGAAGTGGAACAGGAATTTGCTGCTGCAGTTCGCGTGGGTCAAAAGGCTATCATTTACGATGATGCCCGCAGCCGCCGCGATTCTCCTCTGGCCACAGGCAAAGTGCTTACTGTTTCCAACTGGTACAGCCCCCGTCGCTCCATGGTGATGGAACCCTTGCAGTACAATGATATTCGTACCTTGGAGTGCCTTATCGAGGTTGACCCGGCTACCGCAGACTCAAACACCGACAACATCCTTCGCATGGGTCAGCGTGTGCGTGTTGAGCTCGAAACCAAAGACACCAAGCCAAAAGCGATTCCTGCGTCTTCCAACGGCTCCCCTTCCAAAGCACCGCCCGCTGTAGGTACCTCCCAGCCCCTTCAATCCAAGGCGACCGGATCCTGAACACCTTCCCGTATATTTGCAATCCTCGCCAGGTTTCCACAGGAACCCTGGCGATGCTGTTTGTATCATGCATATTGACCTGTGCTGGCTGCACCGATCATTTGCCAACCAAAGCTTCCATCACACCTGCTTCTGATCCCTCACAAAAACCGTCCACACCGCCGACTACGCCAGCGCAACCTGCCGGCACCAAACCCCCTCCAGAAGAAGTTTTTGCCGCCGATAAATCCACCTCGGCGGAAGACCCCGAAGCCCGCAAATTTCTCGAGAATCCCGTTGCTTGGCTTAAAGGCTGCCTTAAGCGCCAAGAAGATGTCAAAGGCTACACCTGCCATTTCACCAGGAAAGAGCGCCCCAAAGGCCAAAAACACCTGCACGTGGGAACCATGCAGGTCGAATACCGAGACAAACCGTTCGCAGTTCGCATGCGCCTCATCAAGGGGGGCAGCCGCCTCGCACGCGAAGTACTCTTTGTCGAGGGTGAAAACAAAAACCAAATGGTCATTCTGCCTTCAGGCGTTTTGGCATGGGGCGGCTTGGCTTACCGCAATCCACTCGACCCAGAAGTGATGGACGGTCACCGTAACCCCATCACCTCCTTTGGTTTGCGCCAAACCCTCGAACGCTCCGTGGCCGATTGGGAAAAACTCGAAAAAGAAGGCCCCCTCCAGGTTCGATGGCTGGGCCTGCAAAAAACACCAGAACTCGATGGCAAAACCTGCCAAGTGCTTCTCCGCGAAGGCGCATCCGACCCCGATGACCCCGTCATTCGAGCCGAAACCATCTGGATCGACCCAAAAACAGGCCAACTTGTCGGCAATCGCCTGATCGATGCGCAAGGGGCTATTGTGGCCGAATACTGGTACAACAAGCTGGAAAATAACCCGACTTTCCCACCCGACCGCTTCAAAACTTCCAGCCTGAAATAACCTAAAACCAATTCGCCCAAACCCTTTGCTGCTTACACCTAGCCGCCTCAATCATCTATAATCCCACCTTGCAAATGATTTGCCCGGAGCATTGAAGCACATGCCTTTTGCCAAGGTTGAGACTCAGGTCGATTTCCCGGCCCTCGAAAGGGCCATCCTCGATATTTGGCAGAAGGAAAACACCTTCGAGCAGCTGGTCCAGCGCAATGCCGATGGGAACCGCTGGTCATTTCTCGATGGCCCCATCACCGCCAACAACCCAATGGGTGTCCATCACGCCTGGGGCCGCACCTACAAAGATGCCTTCCAGCGCCACCACGCCATGAAGGGCCACAAACTCCGCTATCAAAACGGCTTCGATTGCCAGGGCCTTTGGGTTGAGGTCGAAGTCGAAAAAGAACTCGGCCTCAAAAGCAAAAAAGATATCGAGAACCTTGTCCCGGGCGACCCCTTTGCCTCCATTGATCAATTCGTCAATCTGTGCAAGGCACGCGTCGACAAATTTGCCCGGGTCCAAACAGATCAAAGTGTTCGGCTCGGTTACTGGATGGATTGGGACAAACCAGAAGACTGGGACAAACCAGCCGATGACCGCCGCAGCTATTTCACCATGTCCCAGACCAACAACTACGCCATCTGGGGCTTCCTGAAAAAATGTAACGATCGCGGACTGGTTTACCGTGCCCACGATTGCATGCCATTCTGCCCCCGCTGCTCCGTCGGCCTCAGCCAAATGGAAATGTCCGAGGGCTACCAAATGGTCGCCCACCGGTCCGTCTTCTTCAAACTGCCCATCAAGTCCAAACCAAGCGAGTTCCTCCTTGCATGGACCACCACCCCCTGGACTCTCACCAGCAATGTGGCCGCCGCGGTCAATCCAGAACTGACCTACCTCAAAATCCTCCACCGTGAAGAGACATACTATGTCGCCAAAGGGGCATTCACTGTCGCCCGCTTGGAGCAGCAGTTCAAGGACAAGGAATGGCTTGAAGGCGTGCCCAAGCTGAAAAGCCTGGAACAAATGTTCAAGGAAAAAGGCGGTTTCGAAATCACCGCCGAGTTGAAGGGCGCCGATCTCGTCGGCTGGACCTACGAGGGCCCATTTGACCACCTCGAAGCCCAATCCAGCCCAGGCGGCTACCCAGACGACATCGCCCGCGTTGCCCTCAACCGCGACTGGACCGATTCCATCCCTGCCAATCAGGCCCACAAGGTCATTGCCTGGCGAGAGGTGGGCGAAACCGAAGGCACAGGCATTGTCCATATCGCCCCCGGTTGCGGGCGGGAAGATCTTGGCCTGGGCCGCGAAAATCGACTGCCACCGGTTGCCCCCCTCGACGAGTTCGGCTGCTTCCTCCAAGGCTTCGGCGAACTGTCAGGCAAAAGCGCCATTGACCCCACGGTTCCAGACACCGTCTTTGCCCACCTCGAGAAAAACGGCAAACTCTTTGCCTGGGAAAAATACCCCCACAAATACCCCCACTGCTGGCGCTGTAAAACCGAGGTCCTCTTCCGCATGGTCGATGGCTGGTACATCTCCATGTCATGGCGGGAAGAAATCATGCGCGTTTGCGATGATGTCCGCTGGATCCCCGAATTTGGCCGACAGCGCGAGCTCGATTGGCTGAAAAACATGGGCGACTGGATGATCTCCAAAAAACGCTATTGGGGTCTGGCCCTACCGGTTTGGGTCGATGAGGAAAGCGGCGATTTCGAGGTCATCGGCAGCCGCGAGGAGCTCAAAGCCCGCGCCGTTGAAGGCTGGGCCGATTTCGACGGCCACACTCCCCACCGCCCCTGGGTTGACCTGATCAAGATTCGCAATCCCCGCACCGGCAACCTCATGAACCGCATTTCCGATGTGGGCAATCCATGGCTCGATGCCGGCGTGGTGCCCTTTTCAACCATGGGCTACTACAAAGATAAAGCAGATTGGGAAAAGTGGTTTCCAGCCGACCTTATCACCGAGTGCTTCCCCGGCCAGTTCCGCAACTGGTTCTATGCCCTGCTGGCAATGGGCACGATGCTCGAGGCCAAGGCACCCTTCAAAACCCTTCTCGGCCATGCTCTGGTGCGCGACCAGACCGGCGACGAGATGCACAAGAGCAAAGGCAACTCCATCCCCTTCGAAGGCGCGGCCGACAATGGCTACGAGATCAAGGGCAAGAACGGCAAGATGGAAAAGCACCCGCCCATGGGGGCCGACCTCGTGCGCTGGATGTTCTGTCGACAAAATCCGTCGCAAAATATCAACTTCGGCCCGCAGATCGCCGAAGATGTCCGCGCCCGTTTCCTGCTGAAACTCTGGAACACCTACGCCTTCCTGTGCAATTACGCCCGCCTCGATGGCTTCGACCCCGCCGCACCCCAAGTGCCCCTGGCCCGCCGCACCGACCTGGACCGGTGGATCATCTCCGACCTGCAAAAATTGGTTCGCCAGGCCGAACACGCCTTCACCAACTACGACATCGCACCCTTCTGCCTGGAGGTCGAACGGTTTGTCGATGACAAACTCAGCAACTGGTATGTTCGCCGCAACCGCCGCCGCTTCTGGAAGGCCGGGGCGGGTGAAGACAAAACCGCCGCCTACCAGACCCTGCACACCGCCATCTCCGTGGTTTGCCGTCTAGTAGCTCCCATCATCCCTTTCATCACCGATCACATGTACCGCAACCTGCACGACCAAGGTGCCGACAGTAGCGTGCATTTGGCCATGTGGCCCTTTGCCGATGAAGGTATGGAAGATGCCGCCCTCTCAGAGGAAATGGAAGCCTTGCTCCGTCTGGTCAGCCTAGGCCTCTCCGCGCGCAACAACTCAAAGATCAAAGTGCGCCAACCCTTGGCCGAAATTGTCATCGCCGCTGGCACCGATGCCGAAGCCCGGGCCGCAGCTCGTTTTGGCGACCAAATCGCCGAAGAACTGAACATCAAGAAGGTTTCGGTGCACCCTTCAAACGCCGGGCCACTGCTCACAGCCGAAATCCGCCTGAACCTGAAAACATGCGGCCAGCGATTGGGCGCCCGATTGAAAGAGGCCCAAACCGCTTTGGCTACACTCGATCCCACCGAGATCGCCGGCAAGTTGCTAGCCGGTGGCACCGTAGAAATTACCACCTCAACAGGCCCCGAAACCCTAACCGCCGCCGATGTGCAAATCACCCACAAGGGGCGCGAGGGTTTTGCCGGCGTGGCCGACAGGGCCACACAGGTTGCCCTCGATACCCGCGTCACCCACGAGCTCGCCTTGGAGGGAATGGCCCGCGACATCATCCGTCAGGTGCAGGACCTGCGCAAAAAATCAGGCCTGGAAATGGAAGACCGCATCCAGCTTCACCTGACCAGCGACAACCCCAAGGTTGCAGAGGCCATTGAGGCCCACAAAACCGCCATTGCCGCCGAAACCCTCACCACCAATTGGAACCCCGGCGGCATGCATGCCACAACCGCCCTGCTCGATGGCGCAAAACTCGAGATCCAGTTGGAAAAGGTCTAGCCGATTGCAACGCCTCTAGCGGAGTCGATCCCCAATGCCCTCGTCCCTTCCTGAAACGGTTTTGCAGTTCGGCTCTGGCCGCTTCTTGCGCGCCTTTGCTGATCTGTTCATCCACCAGGCCAACCAGCAGGGCCAAAAGGTTGGCCGCGTTGTCATCGTCCAATCCACCGCCGGTGATCGCGCCGGGGCCTTGGCCAGCGCCTCGGGCAAATACCATGTGGTTCTCCGTGGCATTCAAAACGGCCAAGTGGTCGATCAAGTTGAGCCATGCGAATCAGTCAGCCGAGCCCTCGCTGCCCAAACCCAGTGGCCGCAGGTGCTGGAACTGGCCCGTTCCCCCCACCTGGCCACGGTGCTGTCCAACACCACCGAAGCAGGCTACGAAACCTTCCCCGATGAAAAACCCGATGACGCTATTCCCCGCTCCTTCCCAGCCAAATTGCTTGCGGTATTGCGTGCCCGTCATGCGGCAGGCCTAAAACCACTGCGTATCATTCCCTGCGAATTGCGCGAGGGAAACGCAGCGCTGTTGCGAAATATCGTCGTTGAATTGGCCCGAAAATTTGGCGATTCAGGTTCACTCATCGAGTACATCCAAAACCAGTGTGCCTGGCACGAAACCTTGGTCGATCGCATCGTCACAGGCACCCCTGCCGAACACCCGCTTCTGGCATCCGACCCCTTGCTGACGGTGTGCGAGCCATACGCTCTCTTCGCCATCCACCGGGCCCAACAGGAACAACCGGGCAAGGAATTCATCCAAAACCCTGCCATCATCTGGACCGATGATGTTTTGCCTTACTTCCTGCGCAAGGTTCGCATCCTCAATGGTGGTCACACCGCCCTGTTGCTACGCGCCTGGCCCCGTGGCTTCAGGCAGGTGGGAGATGCCGTCAAAGATCCAGAAAACCGTGCCTGGCTCGAGCAATTGCTTTTCACCGAAATCGTCCCAGTGCTCGAAGGCCGTTGCGACGACCCGGCCGGCTTCGCCCGCGCTGTCCTTGATCGGTTTGCCAACCCGTTTCTCCAGCACAAACTGGCCGATATCGCCCTGCACCATGCCAGCAAGGTGCAGGTGCGCCTGCTCCCAACACTTGCAGAATACGAACTAAAATTTGGCAAAAAACCACCCCTCCTGTCAGCCCTGCTGGCCGATGGCGGAGCTTTGCCATCAGGCCTAACCGCATAAACCAACCGGGGAAAAATCATGCTTGCCTTCCTGCTGCTTTTGGTTATTCCCCATCAGGATATTTTTGAAAAAGACTCCCTCCGCATACTGGCAGCCAACGGCCAAGGGGGCGAAGGCCCCGCATGGCACCCGCAAAAAGGCATTTTTGCTAGCGGAAAAGGCGGCGTAACGGTTCTCGGCCTCGATGGCAAACCCGGCCTGTTCGCTGAAGATGCCGGTACCAACGGGCTCCTCCTCGATCGGCAGGGAAATCTCCTGGCCTGCCAGCCCGGCAAACGCCGCGTGATACGCTTCGCCGACAATGGCAAAGAAACCGTTCTGGCCGACAATTTCGGCGGCAAAAAATTCAACCAGCCCAACGACCTAACACTCGATTCCAAAAACCGACTCTACTTTTCAGACCCACGCTACGGGCCCCGCGACGACATGCAGCAGCTCGACCCCGATGGAAAAACCATCGAAGGCGTGTACCGAATCGACCCCGATGGAAAAATCTACCGTGTGCTCGGCAGAGAAGTGGAGCGCGCCAACGGCGTGCTGGTGTCGGCCGATGACCGCTACCTGTTTGTCGCCGACAACAACAACGACACCATAGACGGTGCCCGCAAGCTCTGGCGTTTCGAATTGACCACCGAAGGCACCGTTCGACCAGGCACGGCCAAAATGCTAAAAGATTGGTTCACCGGCCGCGGGCCCGATGGCCTGAAGCAGGATGAGAAGGGCCGGCTGTTCGTTGCGGGCGGTCTGAACCGGCCCAACCCGCCGGCGGAACCGGCCAAGGATATCCCCGCCGGCATCTATGTGGTGGACCCCGAAACGGGCAAACAGCTTGATTTCCTGCCCATCCCCACCGACGAGGTGACCAATTGCGCCTTCGCCGGCGGCGACCGGAAGACCCTCCTGATCACCGGGGGTGGGGTGCTGTATTCGGTGCGGGTGAAGGAACCGGGGCGCGTGATTTGGCCGTAGGTGAGAAGGCCTCAGTTTTATTGCCCCGACAGCCCCAGTGCCTTCAGCAGCGGCTCCAAAGCTTTGCGGTCGGCCCCCACCTGCAAGACCATGTCGTTCCCTTTCACTTCCAGTTTGCCTTGCTTGACCGCTAGGTAAATAATGGCAGCTTCCACTGAGACACCGGCTTTTTCCAATGGGCTGTCGTGTGCTTCTAGTTCCTTAAAGGTCTCCAGCATTTCAGCTAAGGGTTTTTCCAAGCCAGCCAGCTCGGTTGTCATTGCAGTTTTGATGGAATCGGCTTGGCGGGGGGCGGTGGCGGCAATGGTCAGTTTGCCTTGAATGCCATCCTTGATGGTTACGCAAACTTGAAAAGACTTGGCTTCCCTCATGGCTGCTTCACCGGAGTCTGCGGGTTCCCCCTCCTCCATTTGCTTTTTCAGATCTCCATCCACAGCTTGCACAACCCAAAGGGATTCCTTGTCAGTGAGTCCTTCCATGCCGTTGAGGAAGCGCCCGCTGGACGGCTTGCCATAGTTGCCCGACAGACAACCCTTCAGCCGTTCCGACTGGTTGGAGACGATAATCTTGCCGTTGCCTTCAAGGCCCAGAAAAATCGGCCCCAGCGGAGAATCCATTTGCAAGATGGTGGTACCTTCACCCTTCAGCTTCCGAACGGGGGCACCCGCGCTTTTTCCGTGGTTTTCCAATGCTTTGGTGATTTTCTTCGGGCTGAATTTACCCTGAAAAACCACCAGCCACAGTTGGGCAGGTTTTTCCCCAGCGGGCCGATCGGGCTGGATAATCTCCAAAGGCATGCACTAGAGGATCGATTCCACATCCCGTTCAATGCGCAACCCGGCGATGTCCAAAAACTCCTGAGCCGGGCCCACAGCGGCCAAGGTAGCCTTAAACAGTTCATCCCAGCCCAAATCTTTCACCAGAGCAGAGGTCAGAATCTGCCGGGGCCGTATCTTTAGGGCGAAGATGGTGTCGGGCGGGATGCAGGGATCAGGCTCTACAGCCCATACCTGGCCGGCTGCACTTCCCAAAACCAGGGCGCAAATCCAATAACAGGTCCACTGGCGCATGTGCTGTTGCCTCTTTATCCGGGGATGGGCATAGGTAATCGAACAGATTGGCCGCAACGGCGCAATCCTAGCGAGGAAATGCTACAGGTAGATCTTCTTCAACTCTTTGACCCATTCTCACATGGGTGTTTACCAGTCGGCACTTGATTTGCAGGTAGGCCAAATCACATTGCTTCAAGGTACTGGGGTGATTTTGTCTTTTTTCTTCATGTATTCAACCACCTTCACCCGGTGGTAAAACCATTCCCGGTTTCCCCGTTTGCCATCCATGGTGCTGGATTTCAGATGAATTTCGCCCCTGCCAATCCACTCGTTCAGGCCGTGCACGGTGTAGATTTTCTTGCCTTCCGCCTCACGGGGGGCCAATGTCAGGGACAAATCGCTGTACCCCGTTTTGTCTTGGCCGGGAATATGCCAATCGACTGCGGTAATCGGCGCGATACGGCCGGCATCGGCCAGCGTGAAGGTGATGGTGGAGCGACCGGTGCCGCAATCGTACACCTCCATGGTGTATTTCAGCTTGAGTTGTTCCTTGGTTTCACCCAACTCAAAACCCAGAGCCCATAGCATAGGGCCGCTGGTAAGCAGCAGACCTAGAACAAAAAACCCTTTGCCTTTTGAATTCAGTCGCATGGATGTGTTCCTGACTGGATGGCCTATTACATTTATTGCCCCGACAGCCCCAGTGCCTTCAGCAGCGGTTCCAATGCCTTGCGGTCGGCCCCCACCCGCAAGGACATATCGTTCCCTTTCACTTCCAGCTTGCCTTGCTTGACCGCGAGGTACGCGATGGCAGCTTCCACTGAGACCCCGGCTTTTTCCAATGGGTTGTCGGATGCTTCTAGGTCCTTTGGGGTCTTCAGCAGTTCAGCTAAGTCTTTTTCCCAACCAGCCAAGCCGGTTGTCATTGCAGTTTTTATGGAATCGGCGTGGCGGGGGGCGGTGGCGGCAATGGTCAGTTTGCCTTGAATGCCATCCTTGATGGTTGCGCAAATTTGAAAAGACTTGGCTTCCGCCATGGCTGCTTCACCGGAGGTCTGCGGGTTCCCCCTCCTCCATTTGCTTTTTCAGATCTCCATCCACAGCTTGCACAACCCAAAGGGATTCCTTGTCGGTGAGTCCTTCCATGCCGTTGAGGAAGCGTTCGTTGGACGGTTTGTCAAACTTGCCAGCCAGGCAACCCTTCAGCCGTTCCAACTTGTTGGAAACGATGATCTTGCCGTTGCCTTCAAGACCCAGAAAAATCGGCCCCAGCGGAGAATCCATTTGCAAGATGGTGGTACCTTCACCCTTCAGCTTCCGAATGGGGGCACCTGCGCTTTTTCCGTGGTTCTCCAATACCTTGGTTATTTTCTTCGGGCTGAATTTACCCTGCAAAACCAACAGCCACATTTTGGTGGGTTTTTCCCCAGCGATAGGCAATTTTTGCCTTTGAATCCGTTCCCCGGTTTCTGGGTCGATGATCCATTCCTGTACCTCCGGTTCCTCCACCAGCGGCGATGAAGGCATGCACCATAGGATCGATTCCACATCCCGTTCAATGCGCAACCCGGCGATGTCCAAAAACTCCTGAGCCGGGCCCACAGCGGCCAAGGTAGTCTTTAACAGTTCATCCCAGCCCAAATCCTTCACCAGAGCAGAGGTCAGAATCTGCCGGGGCCGTATCTTTAGGGCGAAGATGGTGTCGGGCGGGATGCAGGGATCGGTCTCCACGGCCCGCACTTGCCCGGCCGCAAATCCCAAAACCAAGGCCCATAGCCAACAAACGGTCCACTGGCGCATATGCCGCTGCCTCTTTATCCGGGGATAGGAGGTGATATGCGAACAAAATACCCAATTTGGCGCAATCCCAGTGGGCTTTCTCCAGTCCTGCCAGCGGTCGGTTATTTCCCTGTGGCAAAAACCGCATCCAGTTCCGGCCGCTGGCTTTCCTGGACGGTATTGGCCAGCAAGGTGGCCAGAGGCAGGGTTTTTTCGGCCCATGCTGGGTTGGCCAGTAGCAAGCGAAGGAAATCCAGGCAGATAGAAACAGGCAGCCGCCCCGGAATGGACTTCAATATCTCAGCCATGGTTTCCGCCACCACCATGGCCTCACTGTCCTTGTCCAACTTGGCCAGTGCCATACCCTTCAAGCCGAGATAGTTGAGCAGCTCGGCAATACGGAACTTGGTCATTGGTCCGGGTTGGGGGCGAATGGAATCCATCAGGCTCAGGGTTTTCACAAAGTCACCCACCTGGTGGTAATACATCAATGCCGTCTGGTAGGTGGCCATATCCTCCCGACCTGTCACCTCTCCAGCAAGCCGGTAATAAGTTTCAGCTTCTGTGATCCTTCCGCCAAATTGGCTCAGGCTACCAAGTTCGCACAGGACCACCCCATGCAGCCGCGAGTCGCCCCGTGTCGCCCCAGAGGTGGCCACTTGATGGTGGATCTCCTGCAAATATTGCAGCGCCGCCTCATAGCCAGACTCCTCATAGAGCCGTGGCCATTTTTCAATGAATTCCTGTTCGTTCATGCTGGGTGCCAGAACTGGGTTTAAAAGAATCACACCAATAATCCAAAAGCCCTTCCTGTTGCCAGAAAGGGCTTTTGGATTTTTACAAAAAACGACTCGATTATTAAGAGAAGCGGGTTTTACCGGGCACGGCAACTTCCCATTCGGGCATTTTCATATCCAGGGCCAGCTTGCTGACATCCAGATACACCTTCTGGCTATTGAGCGCCTGCTCCCAGGTAATGCGCTGGCCGCTATAGGCCGCCTCGCGCACCATGATGGCGGTCAGGGTGCTTTCCGCCACATTCTTCAGCTCATTGATCGGGCTGCCGGCGCGGATCGAGGTGATCAGGTCGGTGTGCTCCTGAATGTAGGGGTCAGTCTGCTGGCGGCGCATGGCCGGGGTGACCACCGGTTTGCCGTTGATGGTGGAACTACCCACATGGGAGGTACCCTTCGTGCCTGTGACAAACTCGGTCACCGCGTTGTAGCAGTTGCTAACTTGGCGGGCCTGGCTAATGCAATGACGGCCACCAGGGTACTCCAATTCCGCAGAAAAGAAGTCAAAAATATGGCCGTAATCAGGATTGGTGCGGGTCCGACCGCCCATGGCGTTCACAGCCACTGGGTGCTCGCGAAACGCCCAGTTGAGCACATCCAGATTATGAACATGCTGCTCCACCACATGGTCGCCGCAAATCCAGGTGAAGTTGTACCAGTTCCAGCATTGGTACTCGAGGTCGGTCATCTTCTCGCGACGAGGACGGCTCCACAAAATACCTTGGTTCCAATAGCAGCGCCCGGTGACCAAATCGCCAATCTCACCGTCATGGATACGCTTGATGGTCTCAATGTAGCTCGCTTGGTGCCGACGCTGGGTGCCGGCTGCCACGCCCAATTTCTTTTGGTTGGCTTCGTCAAACGCCTTCATGCAAATGCGAATGCCAGCGCCATCCACCGCCACAGGCTTTTCGGTGAACAGGTTCTTCCCAGCCTTGATCACCGCTTCAATGTGTAACGGGCGAAACCCGGGAGGAGTGGCCAAAATGACATAGTTCACGCCGCTGTTGATCACCTTCTGGTAGGCATCCAATCCCCAGAAAACACGGTCATCGGGCAAGTCGACCTTGTTGCCCAGTTCCTTGATCTTCGGCTCATTGTCAGCCATATTGCGAAGGTTGCGCTGGGCACCTTTAGCCTGGCTTTCGAACATGTCACCAATGGCATGAATCACAACGCCGGGGGCGGCATGCATCACATTGCTCGCCGCACCCGTGCCGCGGCCACCGCAACCGATCAGGCCTACCTTGATCACTTCATCACCTGCGGCATAAGCGCCCGGGGGCAGGGCCGCAAGGATTGCCGCTGCGGAAATGCCCGTGCCAAGGGCGGCTCGGCGGTTCAGCTTGGTTTGCTTGTTCATCATCAATCTCCGGTTGGCGTCGTGGGGAAGAGGACCAAAACCAATCAACCAAAATCACCGTCACAAAAAATAAAATCAAAGGAAACATTTTCCCAAGTTGCTATAGTCGAACCCAAAACCGACTCAGGTTCAAGTGCTTAAGGCCTTTTTGGCCATCATTGGCTTTGCCGTGTCACCTTGCTGCGCAGGTCAACCAGTTCAGGTTGCTCCTTGACCGGGCTCACCACTCTAAAGCCCACAAACTCTGCACTGGTCAGCCACCAAATGCTCTGCGGGCGTTGTGGGTCCAGCTTGATCCAAGTCTTGTCGCTGCCCCTGCGGGCACCGCTGCGCAACATGGCGGCAGGGTCGGCCCACGAGCCACCTCGGGCAACATGGCTAAAACGCCTCTCCGTGGGCAACACCACAGGCCCAACCTGAAGCTTGTCGGCAAGTTTGCTGTAAATGTCTTTTTCATACATGTCCAAACACCACTCGCAAGCGTTGCCATGCATGTCGTGCAGGCCCCATGGGTTCGGCTTTTTCTGGCCAACTTTATGCGCCAGCTCCTCAGAGTTACCAGCAAACCACGCATAATCCCCAAGCTGGGCCGCATCTGCTCCATAGCTATAAGCGCCGCTGGTGCCAGCCCTACAGGCATACTCCCACTCCGCTTCGGTGGGCAAGCGATACCAGCGCCCAGTTTTCCGGCTCAACCACCGGCAATACTCCATCGCGGTGTGATGCGTGATGCAAATCACCGGATTACCCTCACGGCCATGCCCAAAGGTCTCGTCCGAATAAGGCGGGGTTGGCCGGGTGATAGCGTCGCCCTTGCGCGCTTCAGTTTCTTCGGGCCGGGCCTTAGGCTGCCCCTCCACCTTCCAAAACTGGTCGAATTCATCCCAGGTCACTTCGGTTTTGCCAATGTAATAAGGAGCCAGCTCCACTTCATGCTGCGGGCCTTCGTCTTCTTTCCGACCCGCCTCCGATTCAGGCGTTCCCATTTTGAATTTGCCACCCGGGATGGCAATCATGTCAAATGCAACTTCGCTGCCTTCTATCTTTTGGTTGAACTTGCCTGCTTTAGGCGCATCCTCAGCCCGACCCGCCGAGATCAAGGCCGTCACCAAACCCATGGCCGCCAAGGCCATGCAACCCGCCATGCAGCCCCAAGCCATGGAGCCGAATCGTGTTTTGGGAAAACTTCGCATAAGTGAACCTTGCGCTGAGTGGATCTTCCAAGGTTTGCCAGCCATCGCCAGGCTGGGTTTTTCCTCTGACTGGCGTCAGACCTCGGTCTTTGAATACTACCAAAAAGCACACCTAAAAACCAAACCCATCCACCCCGGGTTCAACCAGCCCAATCATCCCCCAGTCTAACTTCCGCTCTTTAGGGCCACATCTTCCCAAACAGCCCATCCCATAAGCCAAAAAGTATTTAGTGCTAGCTATAAATATCTTCAGCCTCTGCGTCAGGCTCCTCATTGCCGGCTAAACTAACAGTGCCCACCAGGATCAAATGGAGCCCTTCCGAACATGCGTCACTGCTTGCCTTTCTTGCTGGCAACCTTTTGGCTGGCAAACGCCTCGGCCCAAACCACGCGCTTCGAACGCCAAAAACCCTGTATGGGCACAACTTTGCGGTTGGTAACCCACTCCGCCATGCCTGAGCAAACTGTGCTCAAAGCGTTCGACCAAGCTTTTGCCCGCGCAGAAGCACTCAACCACATTCTCAGCGACTACATTGCCGATAGCGAACTGATGCGTCTGTGCGCCCGCTCCGGCACCGAAGAAGCCGTAACAGTTGGCCCCGAATTGCTCGAGGTCCTATCTGCTGCCCAAAAAATGTCGCTAAAAACCGAAGGTGCTTTCGATATCACCGTGGGCCCGCTCACCCGCGAATGGCGCCTCGCCCGTAAATCTTTCCGCCTGCCCGATGAAGAAACCTTGGCAGCAGGCCGTGCCCTTGTCGGTTATCAAAAAATCGAACTCTCAGGCCCCAACAAGGTTCGCCTAAAAACCAAAGGCATGCGACTGGACTTGGGCGGTATCGCCAAAGGATACACCGGTGACCAATTGCTCGATCTACTTAAAAAAGCAGGCTTACCACAGTCTTTGGTGGCCTTGGGTGGCGACTTGGTTGCGGGTGACCCTCCACCCGCCAAAATTGCTTGGGAGGTCGACTTGATCAATTTACCAGGGGACAAAGGTGGCACCCGACAGATCCAATTGGCAAATCAAGCCGTCTCCACCTCCGGAGATCTCGAGCAATTCCTCGAAATCAACCATGTCCGCTACAGCCATATCCTGAACCCTAAAACAGGCTTAGGAACGACCGATCGCGCCGCTGCCACCGTCATAGCCAAAAGAGGTATCGATGCCGACAGCCTCACCAAAGCCTGCTGCCTACTGCCTGCGGAAAAGGCTTTGGCCGTTGTGGCCGCCTACCACGCCCAAGCCAGATTGGTCCGGCCCAACCAAAAATCCGATTTCCCAGCCCAAATAATCACCAGCCCCGCTTTCCCACCCTTGGAAAAAATTAAAAATTGAGCTAACAAAAATTATGCCCGGCTATCTACAAATTTTATTTTCCCAAAAAAAACCGCTCTAACAAAATTTTTGTCCCATTTCCTGTCTTGGTCTCGCTTGTAACTTTGGTAGACAACAAATCCAGATGGATTTCAGACGGATTGTTGGGGTTAGCTTGTTAGGGTTGGCCGAATCCCTCCTACCAAAAATCAGGGAACCTCGTCTAGGAACCAATGCCCATGGCTAAAAACGATAAAACCGCAAAATTGGCGGTCCAACTCCTCCCAAACTCTGTCTGGGAAATGGTCAAACCACTCATCCCCAGCCTCCGCCAGAACCCAAAAACCACCATCGGCCGCGCGCCGGTACCCCACCGTGAGGCCTTAAGCGGCATTCTCTATGTGCTCCGCATGGGGGTTTCTTGGGAAGACCTGCCTTTAGACCTGGGCTGGGGCACAGGCATGACCTGCTGGCGTCGGGTGCGCGCACTGCAAAAAGCAAAGGTGTGGTCCAAGGTTGTCAAGGTTCTGGCTGCCAACCTTCCAGATGGTCAAATCATTCCCTTCGATCGCATGTCCGAATTCACGCCCCGCGGCCCTCGGGTCAAGAAGAAAAAGACCCGTTTGGCTCTTTCCGTTGCCGATCGCACCAAAAAGCCAAAAAAGACCACGCGTGTAAAATCCGCCAAGTCCAAAAAATAATTACACCATTTTCCTTGGCATTTGTCCGTTTTTTCAGCGAGACCCGAAATAAAACAGCACCATCCAGATGGTGATCGAGGTGGCCCAAGTCGGCAGGTGGTCCAGGCCAAAAGCCAATGACGCCACCATGCAAGCAGCAACGCTTCCCAAGGCCAAAACCGCCTTCAGGTTTTCCCACCACAAACGCCCCGCGCTTTCCAGCCCACCCCCAAAAAATCGGGCCACAACTGCTGAAGCACCACCCAGCAAAAAGGCCAAAGCCAATCCCAAAACTTGCGCCGACTTGGTTTCGAAAAGTCGGTTCTCTCGCCACATGTGCACGGCTAGCGCCACAAAAGCCAGTATCAGCACCAACCGCATGGTGAAGCGCGGCAACCCTAGCGGCCGGTCCACTGCCAACACGCCTTCCTTTTCCAAACGATCCACCACATCACCGGGCAATCGCACAAATTTCCTCGTCGTGAAATAACCCGCCATCACTATCACCAGGCACTCGCTCCAAAGCACCTCCACCATCTCGTCAGCGGCGGTTGTTACCCCACCCGGGTTTCGGCCTACCAGCACATCAATCACCACCATCCCCAGCACCATCAGGCTCAAAAGCGCCCGTACCGATCCATAAGGCAGCCCCAGCGGGCGAATTTCCGCCGGGTTCGGCTTTGCCATTGGTTTCCCAGGTTCAGGAGTCATCGGTTCGCTTGACATGGCGGTCCATTATTATTTCTGTTGCAAGGCCACTGTCAGGTCTGTTGCAAGTCCACTGTCAGGGGCTGCTCATGCCCACAAATCGCCCGCGGTTTTCCCTTGCCAAGGCCCAGAGAAACGAGCCCAAATCAGGGCTCTCATAAAAAAATCCCACCGTGTGAATCCGCACCGGGCGTGGTAACTCAGGTTTCGTTGCCTGGTTCCACTTGTCTCCCAATTCCTGGCGGATAAAACGCCCCAACAATTCTCCCCGCTGACTCTCCGCCAAGGTCCGTTCCTGCGTGACCGTCAATCCCGGGCCCTGGTTAGGCAAACCGTCCGACAACAAATAAACCGTCTCCAACCCATCTCCTCGCAGCTTGAAGGCCATCTCAAATGCCTGATGCAAATTGGTGCCACCCTTGGGCCTGATTTTCGCCAAGGAAGCAATCACTTCACCCGAACTTTTACCAGCCTCATATTTGCGCCAACCTGTATCGTTAAAAAGCCAGCGTGCCTCTTCAGCAAACAACAACACCTGATAACTCTCCAGCTCAGGCAGGCTGTCCATCAGCCGCCCCAGCACCTTGCCCACCTCGCTCCATTTCTGGTCAGCGGGCGTGTTGGCATCCAATAACTCCATGCTGCCCGAGGCATCCACTACAAAACAAACCTTCTTACCGGTGAGATCAATTCCCTCAAACCGGCTTTCCGCCCGGTTCTTTTGCTTGTTCAATTCCAAAGCATTGGCCTGAAGCTCTTTTTCCAGCGTCACTCGCGCCTTTTCCGCATCCAGCCGCAACCGCGCTTCCTTGGCAAGGGCCCCCTCAAGGTCATCCATCCGCTGTGCCTTCTCGTCCAGGGCCCTGTCAGCCTTGGCGCGTGATGCCATGGTGCTGGCCAAAGCCCTCTCCATCTCCTCCCGACCCTTTTCCGATTTAGCCCGCGCCGTGTCCGCGGTCGCCAGCATTTTTTCAAGCGCCGCCATTTTCCCGGCCGTCAGGGCCATCAATTTCTCGGTTTTTTCCTTGGCTGCCATGCCATCTGCCAGTTCCCTGCCGCGCTTCACGGCATCCTCACGGGCAGCTAACAATTTACCCTCCAAGTCCGACAGCTTGTCCCTCCCTAGCTTGCCGGCTTCCTCAAGCTCGTCTTTTTTCACGCGCAAGGTCGCCAATTCCAAATCCCTTGCAGTCAGCAGGGCCAATCGCGTTTGCAATTCGGCTTTCAGCTCACCCAAACGCTTCGCGTCCGATTCCATCGACACCCGGGCCTGCTCGTTTTTTTTCTCAACCATTTTCAGCGCGCTACGAGTCGACCCAAGATCCTTTTCAAGCAGGTCGCGCGTGTCCCGCTCCTTGCGTAGCCGGTCGTTCAAGGCGAAAAGATCCCCGCCCAGCTTTTCCAGTTCCTTCTGGCGGCTTTCCAGATCCGCCGTCATGGTTTTCGCCTCAGCCTCACGCTTTGACAAAGATTCCCTTGCCTTGCCCAGCTCCTCGGTTCGCTGGCGTTGCTCCTCCGTCAGCCGGGAAAGTTCCTTCCCTTTGGCCTCTAGGTCCTTGTTCAAAAGTGTGCTCTTGTAGTCGTTGAACAACCACAGCAATATCACGCAGCCCAACGAGCAGCAAAGCACATCAACCATGTATAGGCCGAACACATTGGGCAGCTTGTGGCGCAGGCGCATGGTCTCAGCTCCCCGCCTTGCCGGTATATCCTGTTAAATTCAAATCGCTAATATCTTCAAAATAGCCCCGCCGGTTGGCACTGGCCTCCGCCTCTGTTTCGCGCGCGGCTTCGGGCAGACTGACTTGCGCCGGGGTGAAGGGGGCCGATGCCTGCTGCCAAAGCCCTGCCGCCACTTTCCCCTGCCTGGAAGACTGCAGCCACGCCAGTAGCACATCACAACCAACATGGTCCGCCGGTTGCGCCAGCGGTATTCCAAGCTGGCCGCACCAAGCCCTGGCCCACAGATCAACTGCCGGCAACCGCGCGCCCGGGGCCAAAACTACCCCACCCGGCGCACCCAATTCATCCAACCGTAATTTCCACCTCTCCACCTCGCCAGCAAGTTGCGCCACCAGCGAACCACACCAGGCTGCGATGTCATCACCCGATGGTTTCAGCCGGCAATTCCAACCGACCCCACCCAATTCAATCCAGCCAGGGTTGCGGTAGGGAACCTCCTGCGCGGCCATCTCGCCAACCCGCGCAGCCAAAGTGTTGCTAGATTCCGCCAATGCCCTCGGGTCGCGGCGGCAACGCCTGATCACCGCATCAGCCAACCCGGCCTGCACCCGGTTGAACCAGGTTTTTCCACTCAGTTGCCGCAAGGTTTTTCGAATACCCACAACCCCGTGATCTCCCTCCACGCGGATTCCGGTCAGGCTCATTCCATGGTTATCCGCCTCCACAACCAGCCACCATCGTCTTCGCATGGTCGCCCGGTTGCCAGCCAGATCTGGCATGGCCCTGGCAGCCGCCCACCACGCTAGCGCCGAGGGCACCGCAATCTGCACCCGCCAACCGGCTAAATCAGCCGCGCGGGCCGCCTCGGTTGCAGCCGTTTCATCCAGATAGGCCGGATAGCCCATGGCGGTTTCCACCAAGGGGGGCTGCCTGCGTTTGATCGCAAGCAAACTATGACGCAGGGCCTCCGCCGCATCCAGGCTCAGGCTCCCCGCAGAAAAATGACGGTTGGTCCCAAGACCATGCAGAAAATTACCCAACACTAGCTCAGGTTGCGCGCGCGAGGCCTCCAAAGCCTCTTCATCGGTCAATAAACCCCTGCCACCACCAGCCAGCAGCAAAGGCCAGCTCTCTTTGCCAGATGCAGTCAATACAGGCAACACAACCTGACCCGGTGCGGCCCAGCGCACACGAGCTCGGTTGCCATCCAGTTCTAAGGCCGCCTCATGCATGGCTCAGTTTACCAGCGCTAGTTGCGAGTTGATCAAAGGCTCTTGGCTGCCGTGTCCCAAGGCAATCCACCACCTTGGCGAGACGCCCCACCCTCAGCTTCGTAAAGACGCGTCACCAAATACTCCAGGCAATACTGCTGCGAATCCAGTACCACCTCTTCCTGGTCCCGTTGCACTGCCGCCAACAAAAACATCAGCACCACGCTTAAGCCAAGGGCCACCAGCGTGCAGTCAAACGCCACATTCAAATGCCGTGTGGCCTCGCTCAAACGGTCGCCAATCTCGCTCACATCCTGACCCGAAAGGCCACCCAGCGACAGCGCGCTGGCCAGCCCTCGCACCGTTCCCAAAAAACCAATCGCCGGAAGCGCCCAAGCCAGATAATGCACAGTCGCCATCCCCGACACATAACGCCCCAAGTCTGTCTCCGCCTGCGACCGCACCGTCTCACCCACATCACGGCCCGATCGGCTCGCCGCAAACTTGGTCAACGACAATCGCAGCATGTTTCCCAAGATGCTTTGGCCGTGACGCGCCATCCGTTGCTCCGTCCGCCGCAACAGGTCATAGGCATCTTCGGGCAAAATCCGGATTCCCGGCTCCGTAGGTAGCCAGTCCACCCTAAAAGCACTTCGCTGGTGGCGCACATCCAACCAACGGGCCAACAATAAAAACAGCGCCCATACAAACGCCATGTAGCAAACAATCTGCTCGGGGCCCAACAACAGCCGTGAAAGCCGCTCCGGAGTCCACCTGCCGCCTTCGCTCAGGTCATCCATCCCATGGCGACCCAACCAAAGCGGAATGCAAATCGCCCCCACCAGGGCAATGGCAAGAAGAAGAAGGGGCCCGTCCTTGGCACCGGTCTTGGAACTTGAAACCGATGATGACGACACGCTTGGCATTCCCTCGGGGAGGGTGTGAACAAACAATACTTGCCATTGTCCCGGTGCAGAGGAGCAATTGTCAACTGGCTAGGGCTGAACAATCGATAGCATCAGCTGCCACCAGCCGTTTTTTGCCCGATTCAGACGGTTGGGCCGGTCTTACGGCTTGGTATCACTTTCCAAACAAAATAAACCGGTATCCCAAGCCCCACCAAAATCAGGCCCGGCCAAGTATATTCCGGTCGCGCCACTAACAATGTGCACATCATCACCAAACAAAGCAGGCCATACAGTACAGGCACCACCGGGTAAAAAGGCACCCGATAGGGCCGGTGCAGGTCGGGCCGCTTCTTGCGCAAAACAAGCAACCCGGCCACCGTCAACGCATAAAACAAGAGCGACGCAAAAATCACATAGTCCAATAGCTCGCTGTAGGTCCCACTAAACACCAGTACAATTGACCACACCGCCTGCATGATGAGCGAGGCTTGTGGCACACCACGACTGTTCAAGGTGCCAGCCACACTGAAAAACAGACCATCTTTGGCCATGGCATAATAAAGCCGGGCAGTCACCAAGATCATTCCGTTCACGCAACCAAAGGTGCTGACCATAATCCCCACCGCCATCACCACCCGCCCCCAGCCAGGAGAGGCAACTCCCATCACAGCCGTTCCCACCCGGTCATCCTGCGCCTGGCTAATTCCCAACTGCCGAGCCTTGCCCTGATAGATTTCGCCCGTTTTCTCCGGGCTCGCCGTCGCCTGTTTTTTCAGGCTCGCCGCCAAGTCAGCGTCGCCTCGAACCGGAAGCACCGCCAAATAGGCCAAATTGCACAGCAAATACAACCCAATCACCATGCAAGTGCCCAGCACCAGGCTGCGCGGCATGTTCCGCTCCGGGTTTTTCACCTCACCAGCAGTCAGGGTCACATTGGCCCATGCGTCTGCCGAGAACAGCGAACCCACCATCGCCGCCCCGGCCACCAAAATAAATGCCATGGTTGGTGCCAGATCGGTCAACATCATGGTGCGCTTCATGCGGTCGGTTTCAAGCGGCAGTTCCCAAGCCCCGGCAAGGTTCTGCTTCACCACCTCCCAATCAAACGCCACAAACAATCCCATCACAATCACAAGGCCTAGTGCAAATAGCTTGGCCACCGTGAAAATGTTTTGCACCAGCGCGCCCGAGGCAACCCCAAGGCAATTCACAAATGTCAGCAACAAAATCACACCCGTGGCGATCAATTGCCCCGTGGTGATCGTGAAAAATTCCCGCTCAAAAATAGTAACTGGCTCGGGCATCCAAGGTAGTTGCAGCGGTATGTGCACCGCCATGGGCAACTCCAATAGCGTCGCCTCCGCGCCCGCCCCTAGAGCCGGAAACAATACTCCCAAAAACTTGGTGAAAGCCACAGCCACCGCGGCAATCGACCCGCACTGGATCACCGTGAAGGCGCTCCAGCCATATAAGAAGCCCCACAAAGGACTGAATGCTTCCTTTAAAAAAAGATATTGCCCGCCCGCTTTGGGTATGGCACTTGCCAATTCCGCATAACACAAACCGCCCAAAATCGTCATCACCCCGGTGAGCACCCACAAAAGCAGTAGCCACCCAGAACCACCAACATCCCGCGCCATATCAGCCGACACAATAAAAATGCCCGAACCCACCATGTTCCCCGCAACGAGCATAGTCGCGGTGAACAGGCCAATTCGTCGGTGAAAGCCGTTCTCAGTTTTGGGGTTTACGGCTGGGGTGTTTGAACCTGTGGTCACAGTGGGCCATCCTTGCGGGTTTTGCTTTGCAGATACTGATAACCCAAAACAGAGCCCAGCCCCAAAAAGGCCAATGCCCCAATCACAACCAGGCTCCACCAGTCCAGCGTGGGCAACACGATCAAGCTGATCATGATGCCCAAATTAGCCGCCACCACCATGACCGGAAAAAACAGCCCTATCTCCGGTTTCGAACCCACATCACCCGAAGGGCCTTGGCTTCTTTCCATCACTTGCCAACATTGTTTCGCAATTTGCTGTGCCAAACTCCATAACCAAAGTAAATACCGAGGCCTACCATCAACCAAATGATCAACCGGGCCCAGTTCTCCCAACTCAGCGAGAACATCAGCAACAGGCACAGTGAGATACCAATGATGGGAGTCGCTATGCCCAATGGTGCCTTGAACGGTCGCTCCAGATTGGGCTGGGTGATCCGCAGCACCAGCACAGCCGAGCACACTACCACAAAGGCGAACAGCGTGCCGATACTGGTCAGGTCGGCCAAAATATCCAGAGGCAACAGGCTGCCCCCAAGAGCCACTAACACACCTGTCAAAATGGTTGCCCACCACGGAGTCTTGAAGGTGGGGTGAACCTTGGTCAGTGCCTTGGGCAAAAGGCCGTCACGGGCCATCGCCAAAAAGATCCGGGCCTGCCCCAGCATCATCACCAGCAGCACCGAGGTGATGCCTGTAACCGCCCCGATGATGATCAACGCGGTGAACCAAGGCATATTAAGGCGCGCGAAAGCCTCCGCCACAGGGGCATCCTTGTCAATTTGCCCATAGGGCATCATCCCGGTCAAAACACCCGCAACCGCGATGTACAAAACAGTACAAATCACCAGCGAACCAATGATCCCAATCGGCAAGTCTCGCTTGGGATTTTTTGCCTCCTCGGCGTTGGTCGATACCGCATCAAAACCCAAGTAAGCAAAAAAGATCATCGCCGCGCCTGCCAGCATGCCACGGGGCAATCCGTTAGGCCGCAATTCGCCCCACACCACATGGCCAAAAAAGCTCAAGCCCCCAAAACCATAGGGTGCAAAATTCTCCCAGTTCTTCGGGTCCACATAATGGGCCCCAACCCCAATCACCAACAGCACCACGCTCACCTTGATAGCTACCATCAAGGCGTTGAACCCCGCGCTCTCCTTGATACCTTTCACCAGAATGGCCGTGATTACCAAGGCGATCAACGCAGCGGGTAAATCAAGATAAGTGTGAGTGATAACTTCCTGGCCATCCACCTTGTTCAGCTTGTAAATCTCTCGCTCTTGGCCCGACGCATCCTTTTCCTTGACCTTAATGTCGTTGCCTTCCAAGTCTTTCAATTTTTCAACATGCCCAACAATCACCACACCTGTGTTCGGGTGAAGACTGAACGGGGCTTCATGCACCACCCCAGGAACCGCCATCCCCATCATGGCCAACAATTTGCCCAAATATTTCGACCAACCATGTGCCACCGTACAACTGGCCACCGCATATTCCAGCACCAAGTCCCAACCAATCACCCAAGCCATCAGCTCGCCCAAAGTCAGATAGGCATAGGTGTAGGCACTTCCTGCCACCGGTGCCATCGACGCGAATTCCGCATAGCAAAGTGCTGCGAAAATACACGCCAAACCTGCCACCACAAAGGACAACATCAGCGCTGGGCCGGTGATGTCCCGTGCCGCCTGGCCGACCAGCACAAAGATGCCCGTCCCTATAATCGCACCAATTCCAAGGGCCGTCAGCGACCATGGGCCAAGCACCCGTTTCAGTCTCTCACCGCCCTCGCTCTCGGCCATCACATGTTCAAGCGATTTGGTTTTGAAAATCTGGTTCATGGCTTGGTTTTTTCTCCCTGTTTCGTTTCGCTCCCACCCTTTGGGGCAGGCGTGTCCATCACCAATGTCACTGGCCCGTCGTTCACCAACTCAACCTGCATGTCCGCACCAAACATTCCCGTTTGAACCGGCACCCCCAGCGCCACCAGCTCTTCGACAAACTGATCCACCAAGGGCCTTGCCACCTCGGGACGGGCCGCACCCGTGAAACCCGGCCGCCTGCCCCCAGTGCAATCGCCATAAAGCGTGAATTGGCTCACTACCAGCGCCGAACCGCCAATCGCCCTTAGATCTAGGTTCATCTTGCCTGCATCATCTGGGAAAATGCGCAGCTTTGCCACCCTGTCAGCAAGCCAAACGCACTCCTTCAGGCCATCCCCCGTTCCAACACCCAGCAAAATCAGCAAACCGCAGCCAATTTTGCCCACGGTTTCGCCAGCCACTCCCACTTGGGCACGCGACACACGCTGGACCACCGCCCGCATGCTGTTTCCACTCCGAACGGTCCAAGTAGAATCACAACCAATAGGATCACAACTAAAAATCGCCTAACAAAATTCGCCATAAAAATGGCCGAGAGGTCTAGAATAGTGTAAAGAATCTTCAGGTAGTCGTCTCGCAACTTGGCTCACAAAGCCTGAAGCTAACTCTTGCTATCTTTTATTCATGCTTCGCTTCTGGCCACCTCGGCTGGTTGCCCAAATTTTTGAGGATTAGCCACATGGGCATGGAAAACTACTCCCGCTACCAGCAAGGAATCATCAAGCGGTTTTACGACAACAAAGAAACCATGGGCCTCCAGCGCGTGGCCGAGCTGGTGGGTGACCTCTACCTGGCCGAAGGTAAAAAACGACAAAAAATATGGGATCAGATCGTTCCCGCTCTCATCAAGGCCGGCCTGCCAGAAGCACAAGCTAATAACCTTCGCCAGCAAGACCGGGCCGATGTTCTCGCTGAAACTGTCACCCGTCTCGAAGGCAAAGCGCCAGAACCCCAAAACAAACCCAAACCAGGCGGCTAGCATTTAGCCTGCTATCAATCCCAAATCCACATGGCTGGTGACCAGCCGCCCGCATGGCGCTTTCAGGGCCAAGGCGGCCATCCACCCGTTTCCGGGTTCCAAATGCCTCAGGGTCCAACCCACCGCGGCATCCTCGCTTTCGTCAATCCTTATCAGCCTTGCATTCACTTCCGGCCCAAGAGTCACTTCCACCCTGTCCAAACCAAAACCAATGCCCGTGCCCGTGGCCTTCAAAAAAGCCTCCTTCCGGGTCCAAGCATGAAAAAAGGCCCTTAAACGATCCCCATCCGCTTGCAACATTTCCAGATGCGCTACCTCGTTGGGGTGAAAATAGCGCTTAGCCAGCGAAACCTGGTCCGAAACAACCCGCAGCCTCTCAACATCCACACCAACACCAGCGTGCGACGCGATTGCAAGCAATCCCATCCCGTGCGAATGGGCCAGGTTGAAATGCAATTCCTGATGGGTTTGGCTCCCGTCAAGAACCGGTTTGCCATTGCCAACCGACCCAAAACGAACCTCGCTTGCGGGCAATCCAAGAATTTTGCCCATAGCTAGTCGCAATAGGCCCCGCCCGCTGACAAATTCCGCCTGTGCCCGGTTGGACCGAAGCCTTCCCGCCCGTTGCGCCTCCCGGTCATCCAGGAGGGCTTCCAAAGCCGGCAAAAAAGACCCGCCTAAGGTTGAAAACGACCACACCCAAACCTCGTCCCCTTGCGGGCGCTGGGTGGGCAGCATGTCAAGCATTTGCCAGGCGGGGTTCAGACCGGTTTCCATGGTTAGCCAAACATTCCGCCGCGAACGGCTAATGGGAAGGCGTTTTCATGGTGTTCTAAAATGGGGGTACCGAGTTCCGGCCAAATGATGGCCGCCACATCAAACCGGAGGGGAAGGGCTTCAAGCCGGTGCCGCTTGCGAAACCATAGAGCCGTCAGGCTCAGACGACGCTGCTTTTCTTTGTCTACTGTTCTCGCAGCATCATCCGGGTGGCCAGTTTGCTTCGAACGCACTTCCAGCACCACCAAGGTGCGCCCATCCAGGGCCACCAAATCCATCTCGCCCATCGGGCAACTCACATTGCGGGCAACAATACGCCAGCCCTTTTTACGGGCCCACCGCCATGCATACCGTTCAGAACGGTCACCCCACCAGCGCCGCCACCAAGGGCGACGGGTGGGTGTTGCCCCAGCAGTTTCGCCTGGCGATGCCACAAGGCGATTTAGGCCTTCGGCTTGCGCTCGCGCAACCGGGTAGCCTTACCCACGCGGTCGCGCAGGTAATACAGCTTGGCCCGACGAACAACGCCCGTGCGCTTCACTTCAATCTTGCTGATCAGGGGGCTATGCAGCGGGAAAATACGCTCCACACCTTCGCCCTGAACAATGCGACGAACGGTGAAGGCCTCCACAAGGCCGCTTCCGGTCTTGGAGATCACAACCCCGGTGAAAGTTTGGGTGCGCTCTTTTTCGCCTTCCAAAATCCGCAAATGCACATCCAAGGTGTCGCCCACCTGGAAATTTTTGTGCTGGGAATCGCCCTTGGCTTTTTCCCGTGCTGCCTTCGAGGCGGCGGCGGCTTTGTCATCCACCATCTTCATCACTGCGTTCTTCATCGTCCGTCACTCCTTGGTCTTGTTCCCAAACAATGGCTCAAAAATGACTCAACATTTCAGGCTCAGTTTTGCCTGCCCGGTTTCAGGGCGCTTGCGTGGCTTCTCTCCAAAGCCATCTGCTGCCTCCACCGCCTGATCGCCTCATGGTTACCATCCAGCAGCACTTGCGGGGTTTCCATACCGCGAAACACCCTGGGCCGGGTGTAATGCGGATATTCAAGCAGGCCCGGAATACTGTGGGATTCTTCTTCCGCGCTTTTCGGATCACCCAAAAAACCCGGCAATAATCTGGCAACAGAATCGATCAGCACCATGGCTGGGGCCTCGCCCCCGTTGCAGATAAAGTCTCCCACCGATATTTCCAAGGGCCTCAGCCCTTCGCGAACCCGCTCGTCAAACCCCTCGTACCTGCCGCACAACAACACCAGTCGCTCTTCATGCGACAAATCAGCCACCCGAGACTGTGTCAGACGCTCACCCGCTGGGGTCAACATCACCAGCCTGCCCACAGGCAGTTCCGGCTCACTCTGCACAGCCTCAACCGCCTTGTACAGCGGCTCACACATTAGAACCATGCCCGGTCCTCCCCCAAAGGGGCGGTCATCCACGGTTTTGTGCGGGCCCTCTGTCCAGTCGCGCCAGTTCCATAGCCGAATGTCCAAAATCCCTTTGTCGCGCGCTTTACGCACCAAGCTCTCTTCCAGATAACCCTGAAAAATGCCCGGAAACAGGGTCAGTACATCCACGCGCATGCGAAAGACCGCCTGCGGTTAGCTAGCAGGAGCGGCGGCTTTTTGGGCCTCCAACTCCTTGAACTTGGCCATGTGCTTGCCCATAAGAGCGGTCACCTGATCGCTTGCCTTCGCGCCAACGCTCATCCAATACTCAAGCCGCGACGGAATCAGCGTTACCTGACGCTCTGAATCGGGGAAGTGGGGGTCATAGGTGCCCAATTCCTCGATCACACGCCCGTCGCGGGGCTGGCGATGATCAATCGCCACAATCCGGTAATAGTGCCGATGCTTACGGCCCATCTGCTTCATGCGGATACGAACTGCCACAAAATCACCTCGTCTTTCGCCCAGAAAACTGGGCCAACCTGCTGACAGAACCCTAAACCAAAAATAAACAAAACAAATGCCAACTCAAAACACAATCGGCCAGACAACAAGTCCAGCGTGATTAACCAATACAAAACCCCTTACTTTTTCTTCTTCTTGCGCTCCATCGCCCTCTCGCGAGGGCTCTTCCGGTGACCCGTGTCACCTTTGGAACTAATCTTAGCACCCGGCGCAAAGGCACCCATCTTGCCCATACTGGTCATTGCCTTAATCTTCTCAAACATGCTCTGACCGGCAAACATCTTCATCAAACCACGGGCCTGCTCAAATTGGTTGAGCAGTTGCTTCACCTCTTCAGCCTTGGTCCCGCTACCCTTTGCTATCCGAAGCCGGCGATTGTAGTCGATTAGATCAGGGTTGGCCTTCTCGGCCTTCGTCATCGCGTCAATCATCCCCTGAATCCGTCGCAAACTCTGGTCCGGATCCTGCCCGCTCGGAATCACATTCCCCATGCCAGGCATGCTGGCCAACAAATCCTTCGCAGAACCCATCTTCTTCAGCATTTCCATCTGCTTGCGAAAATCATCTAGGCTAAAGGTGCCTTTCTCTAGCTTCTTTTGCTGGCGAAGACGCTCCTCCTCACCAATCTCCGCTTGCACCTTGCTGACTTTTTCAACCAGCGAAAGAATGTCCCCCTGACCCAAAATCCGCTGCGCCAAACCTTCCGGCCGAAATTCCTCCAGCCGGTCCAGCTTTTCGCCCACCCCCAAAAACTTGATCGGCACCTTGGTGACTTCTTTCACCGAAAGTGCCGCGCCACCACGGGCATCGCCATCCATCTTGGTCAGAATCACGCCGTTTAACTCAAGCGCTTCGTTAAAGGCCTTGGCACTGTTGACCGCATCTTGTCCCGTCAGGGCATCGCACACAAAATAAGCATGGTCAGGCTGGACAACCCGATCAATTTGACGCAACTCTTCCATGGGCATCTCTGCCACATGCAACCGGCCCGCTGTGTCAAGAATCACCAAATCACGCATCAATTCCTTAGCGCGCTTGATCCCGTTCTTGCACACCTCAACCGCATTCGGGCCACCGGTTCGGTTGCCACGCTCATCATAAGTTCCAGGCTCAATATGAACCGGCACATTCAGCTGCTCACCCAGTATCCTCAGCTGCTCCATCGCAGCAGGACGCTGAAGGTCAGCACCCACCAAAAGCGGCTTACGCCCCTTGTTCAATGCCGTCAGCGCTAACTTCGCCGCCGTCGTCGTCTTACCTTGGCCCTGCAAACCGCAAAGCATGATCACCCCAGGACGATCCTTGCCAGGCTTAGGCAAAGAAGCATCCACAGGACCCATCAATACGACCAACTCGTCGTACAAAATCTTCAGTATTTGCTCGCCCGGATCCAAGGTGCGAAGCACCTCCTGACCCACGGCTTTTTTAGTCACCCGCTCAAGAAAATCCTGCGCGACCTGATGGTTCACATCAGCGTCCAACAGCGCTATACGAACGTCCTCAAGCGCCTCGCGGATATTGGCCTCGGTCAGTCGACCTCGGCCCCGCAGGCGCTTGATAGCGTCGCCCAGTGTTCGTTGCAGGCTCTCGAACATGAATCCACTAAATAATTCAAACCTCGGCACGCCTTCCCACTCCGGGAATTCGGACCAAGACTTCCACTTAGTTATCCTACCTGCCACCTTGCAGGGGCGCAACTGCATCGGACTGCACACAACAATCAGAATTCCACCTAAACCACCGGAACAACCCGGTTTCCTGTCGCACGCTCCCACCTGCTACCCGAACATCTAAACCTTCATACACTTGAAAATAGGCTGCAAGAGACCCTTGCCCAAAATCTCTCTGCTGCTCCATCATTCAAACTAAATTTTTGTTTATATATTTATTTTTTATTACTAGTGAAAGGTTGCGATATCTATTATTATGCAAACCTTCACATTCTTGGGTACTGGCACATCGGCTGGCGTGCCCATGCTGGGCTGTTCTTGCCATGTCTGTACCTCTAGTAACCAAAAAAACCAACGCTATCGCTGTGCTGTTTTACTACGCCTTGCCGGTGGCAACATTCTCATCGATACCCCACCCGAACTTCGCCTCCAACTGCTCCGGGCCGCAACCCCCGCAATTCACGCGGTCCTTATCACCCATTATCATGCCGACCACATACATGGCCTCGACGACCTTCGACCCATCCCATTCCTCATCGGCGAGCCCGTTCCTTTATTCTGCAATAGCGAGACCGAAATCCGCATCCGAACATCCTTCAGCTACGCTTTTGGCCCAGGGGCCGAGTCGGTTCGTCAGGGCTTTGTTCCCAAATTAACCATCCGACGCATCGAAGAGCGCCCCTTTGAGGTGCTAGGCGAGACCATCACCCCTATTCCGTTGGAACATGCCCACTTCAATGTCTATGGCTTCCGTGTGGGAAATGTGGCTTACTGCACCGATGTAAAAACCATTCCCCGCTCATCTTGGCGGCTGTTGGAGGATCTCGATGTGCTGGTGCTGGGCTGTCTTAGGCGAAAATCCCACCCCGCGCACCTCAGCCTCGATGAGGCGCTCGAGGTGATCGATCGGGTCCGCCCCAAAAAAACATTCCTCACACATATCTCCCACGATTTGGACCACGATGAGCTCTGCCGGGAACTGCCACCCGATATCGCTCCCGCCTACGATGGCCTTTCATTCGAGATCACCTGAAATAATTTCTACCCCATCAAGCGTGAATTCCATGCAACCCATGCCACCACCCCAATTGCTTGAAGAGCTGACACGCCACGGGCAAGATCACTTACTCGCCAACTGGGACACACTGAACAACTCCGACCGCCACAATCTGGTCGAGTCCCTGTCGCGGTTTAATTTCCTCGAACTGAAATCGCTTTATGCCAAAAGGTTCGAGCCGGCAAAGCTGCCCGACCTTTCCACCGCCGAGGCTCCCCCACTTCAAATCGACCAACCCGATGTCGCACTCGAGGCTTTGGGCTCGGTCGCATTGCAGCGTGCCCGTGTCGCCGTGGTTTTGGTCGCCGGCGGACAGGGTAGCCGACTGGGTAGCGACCTTCCTAAAGGCTGCTACCCCATCACTCCTATCACAGGCAAGTCCCTCTACCAGGTGCATGCCGAAAAGCTGCTGGCTTTGGGCCGCCGCCATGGGGTCACTCCTCCCCTCTTCATCATGACCAGCCCCGCCACCGAGGCCCCCACCCGCGATTTCTTCGCCCTCCACAATAATTTCGG
>Ga0255124_1000020_pt1 | contig 74185 bp, 63 predicted proteins | sample Law_Cont_RepB_8d_FD_188564 | JGI IMG/M metagenome (GOLD analysis project Ga0255124, IMG submission 188564) | Freshwater microbial communities from St. Lawrence River, New York, United States - Law_Cont_RepB_8d | ecosystem: Environmental > Aquatic > Freshwater > River | place: USA: New York... | reverse complement strand
CCAACGCCCCGCCCAAACACCGTCGCCCCTGGCGTCTTCTCCTGTTTTTTCAGGCGCCTGGTCCGCGGGTGGGCATGTCGACCACCCGCAAAGTGGCCGTGGCGATGGCACACACCACTGGCTCGCCATGGCGGGTGCTGCTGACCTGGACCGAGACCACGCACAGCGTGCTGCCCGTCTGAACGCATTGGGCCGTGGCACTGATGGACTCGCCGCTGGCGGGCGCCAAGTAGTTGATGTGCAAGTCGACCGTGACGGCAATCTTGCCGGGGGCCAGTGTGGTGGTGGCGGCAGCCCCGGCGCAATGGTCGGCCAGACCGGCCAAAACCCCGCCGTGAAAAAACCCGTTGAACTGCAAGAGTTCAGGCTTCTTGGGCAGGTCCATGGTCACCAGCCCCGCTTGGGCGGCCACGACCTGCACACCCGCCGCATGGGTGAAGCCGCTGGCGGCGGTCACCTTTTTGAGCATGTCCATCATGTGCATCGGTGTCTCCTCATTTCATTGCAGCGTGGCCATGGGTCTGGCCTTTCAAGCTTGTCCCTGCAGAACCCATCGCTGGATTCCAGCGACGCGCAGCAAGCGACTGCTGTGAATTCTCTGCTGAATTCGCTCTGGACTTCAGGCTTTGGCTTGGGCAGGGGTCGAAGTGGTGACAGCCACCAGCAGGCCGGCCATCACCAACAGCAGTCCAATGGCCTCCGGCAAAGCGGGCACATGGCCCAGGACGGGCCAGGCCATCAGCGCGGCCAAGCCCGGTGCCAATGCAGGAAACACCGCGGCCCGCGAAGGCCCCAACAGCGACACCATTTTGGAGTAGGTGTACAGCGTTCCCGCGCCGGCAATGACGCCTTGCACCAGCACCTCGACCCACAACACAAAGGGCGCCGCCAAAGCCAAACCCTCACCGCGTGTGAGCCACGCATAAGCCGGCACAAAGGTGAGCAAGGCGCTGATCGAGATCACCGCCGTGGCCAGCAGCGGGTCCAGCCGGTGCTTGCGCAACACGATGCCAAAGCCCGCCCACAGCGTTCCGGCGGCCAGGAACATGGCGTCTCCGATGGCGGCGCGCCAGGTCAGGCTGGATGCCTCCACACCAGACACCAACACCAGGCCCGTCAAGACCACCGCAATGCCCGCCACACGGCGCCCAGTCATGCGGTCACCCAGCACCACAGCGCCCAGCACCATGCCCATCACACTCATGGCCGTGAAGGGAAAGATGGCAGCGTGGCTGGAAGGGGCAAACTGCAGCGCGCCGAACATCAAAAGACCAAACGGTGTGCCCGCCAGCAAGGCCACCGACAACCACACCCGCCAACGGCCCGTGAATTGCGCCATGTCACGCCAGCAGGCCAAGGCCAGCACAGGCACCATCAGGATGCCTGCCACCCCAAAACGCAGCACCGTGAGGTCTGGCGAAGACAAGCCGTGGGCAATGCCCCAGCGCGCAAACACGGTGTAGAGCGCGCCGATGCTGGCGGCGACCAAACCCACGGCGATGCCCTTGGCCAGAGGGCTGTGTGCGGTGGCTGGGGTCTGCGGCAGGATGGTGGTGGTCATGGAGGGGTCCTTGTGCAAATGGCCGCTGGTGCACTCTGTGCGGCGCGCGCGTGGTGACAAGGAGTTTGATTTCATCCTGTAAATTGCACTAGGTGCGCTTCTGGACTAATATTTATTCCAAATAAGACTGAATAAGGACACGCCATGGACAGATTGGCCGCCATGCAGACCTTTGTGCGGGTGGTGGAAAGCGGCAGCTTTTCGGCGGTGGCACGCGAGACGCGCAGCACGCAAAGCGGCGTGAGCAAGCAGGTGGCGGCGCTGGAGCGTGAATTGGGCGCCCAACTGCTCAGGCGAACCACCCGCTCATTGGCACTGACCGAGGCCGGTGCGCGCTACTTTGCTCAGGCGCAGCGTCTGGTGGCCGAAATCGCCGAAGCAGAGGCAGCACTTTTACAAGGCGAGCAGCAATTGAGTGGCTGGTTGCGCGTGGCCGCATCGGTGGGCTATGGCCGACTCCAGTTGATGCCGCTGGTGAAAAGTTTTCTGTTCGCACACCCCCACGTGAAAATCGACCTGCGGCTCAACGATGGCTTCGTTGACCTGATCGAAGAGGGCATCGATGTGGCGGTGCGCATTGGCGAGCTGCCCGACAGCTCAATGGTGGCCAAGCGCATCGGCACCACCCAGCGCGTGTTGCTGGCCAGTCCCCAGTACCTGCGCGCATTGCCCCACGATCTGCCGCCGCCGCGCGTGCCGCAAGACCTGCTGCAGCACAACTGCATCGTCTACTCAGAACTGGCCACGCAAAACGCCTGGACATTCACCGCTGGCCCGGGCGCCAGCGAAGCCGAGGGCACGCAGGTCACCGTGCGTGCGCAAGGCAATCTGCAAACCAACAGCAGTGAAGTGGTTCGCGCCTCGGTGCTGTCGGGCATGGGCATTGGCTACTCGCCCACCTGGCTGTTTGAAAAAGAGATGGCCAGCGGCGAGTTGCAAGTGCTGTTGCCCGACTGGCCTGCGCCACCTCTGCCGATCCACCTGGTCTGCCCGCCACAGCGACGCCAATCGGCCAAGGTGCAGGCCTTTGCTTTGCATGTGTCGGCAGGCTGACGCCACAGCCACTCAAGCCGAGGCCTGCCGGGCATCCTCGGACAACAGATCGATCAGGTCGCGCGCAAAGTGGGGCAGCTCGGTCAGGCTGCGCACGCAAATCTGCATCGAGCGCAGCGCCCACGCGTCCGACAGGGGCACCAGGCGAATGGCCATGCTGCGGGCGTGGCGGCGGGCGGCCGACTCCGGCAGCACGCCCACGCCCACACCGGCTTCGATCATGCGGCAAGCCGACTCGAAACTGCCGACCTGGATGCGCACCTTCAGCGGCTTGTTGAGCTGCTCGCACTCGCGGTGCAAGAAGGCGTGCAAGGCGCTGGCCTCGTGCAGGCCCACGTGGTCAAACTCCAGCGCGTCGATCAAGGGCATGCTGGGCAATTCGGCCACCGGGTGCTGCTGCGGCACCACCAGCACCAGGCTGTCCGAGCGGTAGGGCAGCGTTTGCAAATTTTCAGTGCGCACCGATCCGGCCACGATGCCGATGTCGGTCTTGCCGTCCATCACCGCGCGCACGATTTCGTTGGAGAGCTTCTCCTGCAAGTCGATGTTCACGTCCGGGTGCGTGGCCAAGTAGCGTTTGAGCACCTCGGGCAGGAACTCGCCCAGTGCCGTGGTGTTGGCGTACACGCGCAGGTGGCCCTTGATGCCGCTGGCGTACTCCTGCAGGTCGCCACGCAGGTGTTCGATCTGACCCAGCACCAGGCGCGCGCGGTGCACAAAGGCCTGCCCCGGCGGCGTGAGGGTCACGCCCTGGCTGTGGCGGTTGAGCAGTTTGGCGCCGATGCTTTCTTCGAGGTTCTTGATGCGGGTGCTGGCCGCAGGCAGCGAGATGAACGAGGCCTCGGCCCCCTTGGTGAGGCTGTTGGCTTCGGCCACCCGCACCATCAGGCGCAAATCCACCAGGTCGAAATGAACAGACATGGAGGGATTGTGCCAGTGGGATAAAAAAGACCACGCCGACCTGAGGTGGCGCCTATGGCCTCTTGGTAGGCGCTCCAAGGAGCGATGACCTGGAAGGCACGCTCAGGACAGCAGCGGGCCCACGCGGGGCCAGGCGGCCACTTGCCAGAGCGCATCCACACTGCGGCGCATGGCCTCGGGCGTGGCGCCGCCACTGAAGGCGGCCAAGCGCATGGCCTTGTCGGTGATCTCCTGGCGTGAAAGGGTGTTGCCCGGATCGCCCTTGGGCTCGTCCACCCGGCCATGCAGCACGCGGCCGTCGGTGGTGGTGACGGTGACTTTGCCGATCCAGCGCTGGGGGTAGGCGCTGTCCACTTCGGCGTCCAGCACCATGCTGACTTTGTCGCGCAGGGCCTGGGTGGTCTGGCTCAAAAAGTCGCGGTCGAATTCGGTCAGGCCCGCGTGGCCGTGCTGGGCCACCAGCGCCAGCACCGTGCCCATCGAGAACTTGCTCTGGTGCACCGTGGTGGGTTGCACCACCGGGCCGAGCACATCGATCGCGCCCTGGTGCACATGGGTCACGACCTGGGCCAAGTCGGCCAACTTCAAGCCGTTCGTTTGCATCACGTGCAGCAGCGCGTCGGCCGCTGGGTGGGTGTGGCGGCAGCTGGCGTGGTATTTGAACGAGGTCTCGGCCGTGGCCCAGCGCGTGCCCAAGCCGTCCACCAGGCGGCTCGGGTCGGCGTCGCTCGACATGCCCACCGCCATGCCCTGCGGCCCTTGCAATATGTCTGCCGCGCCGGTGAAGCCGTCTTGGGCCAGGTAGGCCGACATCAGCCCGGCGGCGGCCGCGTGCGCGGTGTGCAGCTGCTTGCTGTCGGCCGCGGTGCGCAAAAACTCCCACAGGCCCGCCGATTGGGTGCCGGCCGAGCCCAAGGCGTGCAGCATCTGCTGCGCGTTCAGGCCCAGCAGGTGGCCCACCGCAGCAGCAGCGGCCAGCGTGCCGGCGGTGCCGGTGGTGTGGAACACACGGTAGTGCGAGCGCCCCAAAAATTCACCCACCCGGATGCCGACTTCGTAGCCCACCACCGACGCGGTCAACAGCTGTCGGCCACTCGCGCCCAAGGCTTGGGCCACCGCCACCGCGGGCGGAAACACCACGGTGGCCGGGTGGAACACCGAGCCGTTGTGCACATCGTCTTGCTCGGCCACGTGCGAAGCCGCCGCATTGGCCATGGCCGCCAGATAGGGCGAGCTGCTGGCGCCGCTCACGATGACCTCGGACGGGCCTTGGGCCGGGCCCATGGCCCCGGCAAAGCGGGTGATGGTCTCCACCGGGCGCGAGCCATGCCCGGCCACGGCCGAGCCAAACCAGTCGACCAGCAGGTCTTCGGTCTTGCGCACCACCGGCTCAGGGATGTCTTCAAAGCGCAGCGCAGCCGCAAAGGCCGCGAGTTGGGCTGTGTTGGATGTCATGTTCTCTCCTTTTTTCGTTCAAGCGCCTGTAGGAGCCCACCCCTGTGGGCGATGGGCGTGGAAAACGCACTCAACAGCATCGCCCACGGGGTGGGCTCCTACAAACACGGGTCATATGGCCTGCTTATTCCGCAGCGCTTGCACCGCTGCCGCGTCCAGGCCCAGCTCGCGCAAGATGGCTTCGGTGTGCTCGCCCACGGCGGGCACCGCGTCCATGCGGTAGTCGTAGCGGTTGTTGCGCCCGGGCGGCAGCAGCGCCGGGATCTCGCCCGCGGGCGAGCCCACGCCTTGCCAACGCCCACGCGCCTGCAATTGCGGATGCGCCCAGACGCCGGCCATGTCGTTCATGCGGGCGTTGGCGATCTGCGCCTGGTCCAGCCGCGCCTCGACCTCGGCCGTGCTCATGGCGGCAAAGGCGCCCAAAATCAAACGCTCCAAGGCCACGCGGTTCTCGTTGCGCAAGGCGTTGGTGCAAAAGCGCGCATCGCTGGCCAGCGCCGCATCGGCCAGCACCACGTCGCAAAACAGTTTCCACTCGCGCTCGTTTTGCAGGCCCAGCATCACGGTGCCACCGTCGCCTGCGGCAAACGGGCCATAGGGGTAGATGCTGGCGTGCGACGCGGCCGTGCGCGGCGGCGGCGACGCGCCGTCAAACGCGTAGTACAACGGGTAGCCCATCCATTCGGCCAGCGCTTCGAGCATGGACACGTCGATGTGGCTGCCCTGGCCGGTCTTGCCGCGCAGCATCAGCGCCGACAGGATGTTGGTGTAGGCGTACATGCCGGCGGCGATGTCGGCCATCGAGTTGCCCGCCTTGGACGGGGCCTCGGGCGTGCCGGTGATCGACAGCAGCCCCGCCTCGCTCTGGATCAAGAGGTCATAGGCTTTCTTGTCGCGGTAGGGCCCGTCTTCGCCGTAGCCCGAGATGTCGCAGACGATGAGCTTGGGGTGCGCGGCGTTGAGGGCTTCAAACGACAGGCCCATGCGGGCAGCCGCACCGGGCGCGAGGTTTTGCACCAGCACATCGGCGCTTTGCAGCAGGCTGCGCAGCACCGCCATGGCTTGCGGGTTTTTCAGGTCCAGCGTCAGGCTTTCCTTGGAGCGGTTGGTCCAGACAAAGTGCGAGGCCTGGCCGCGCACCCGCGTGTCGTAAGCGCGCGCAAAGTCGCCCACCCCGGGGCGCTCGATCTTGATGACGCGCGCGCCCAGGTCCGCCAGCTGGCGGGTGCAAAAGGGCGCGGCGATCGCGTGCTCGAGAGAGACGACGGTGATGCCGTCCAGCGGTCGGGTCATCGTGGGCTCCCGGCTTCAGAAGGAGCGCGGCAGCCCGAGGATGTGCTCGGCCACGTAGCTGAAGATCATGTTGGTCGACACCGGGGCCACCTGGTACAGGCGCGTCTCGCGGAACTTGCGCTCGATGTCGTACTCGCACGCAAAGCCAAAGCCGCCGTGGGTTTGCAGGCAGACGTTGGCCGCCTCCCAGCTGGCCTTGGCCGCGAGGTACTTGGCCATGTTGGCCTCGGCCCCGGCGTTTTGCATGGCGTCGATTTTTTCGCAGGCCTTCCAGCGCATCAGGTTGGCGGCTTCCAGTTCAATGAAGGCGTCAGCGATCGGGAACTGCACGCCCTGGTTCTGACCGATCGGGCGGCCAAACACCACCCGGTCCTTGGCGTATTTGGCCGCGCGGTCAACGAACCAGTAGCCGTCGCCGATGCACTCGGCGGCGATCAGCACGCGTTCTGCGTTCAGGCCGTCGAGCAAGGTCTTGAAGCCCTTGCCCTCTTCGCCCAGCAAGGCGTCTTCCGGGATCTCAAGGTTGTCAAAGAACAGCTCGTTGGTCTCGTGGTTGACCATGTTCAAAATGGGGCGCACCGTGAGGCCATTGCCAATTGCCGCCTTCAGGTCGATCAAAAAGCACGAGAGGCCTTCGGACTTGCGCTGGACCTGGTCGGCCGGTGTGGTGCGGGCCAACAGGATCATCCAGTCGCTGTGCTGGATGCGGGAGATCCAGACCTTTTGGCCGTTGATGACCCAGCGCCCGTCTTTCTTGACGGCGGTGGTTTTGAGCTTGGTGGTGTCGCTGCCGGTGGTCGGCTCGGTCACGCCCATCGACTGGATGCGCAACTGGCCCGACGCGATTTGCGGCAGCAGGGTTTTTTTCTGTTGCTCGGAGCCGCTGCGCACGATGGAGTTCATCACATACATCTGGCCGTGGCAGGCGCCCGAATTGCCGCCCGAGCGGTTGATCTCTTCCATGATGACCGAGGCCTCGGCCATGGACAAGCCCGAGCCGCCGTACTCCTGCGGAATCAGCGCGGCCATCCAGCCGGCTTTGGTGAGTGCGTCGACGAAGGCTTCGGGGTAGCCCCGGGCTTCGTCGACCTTGCGGTGGTATTCGTCGGGGAACTGGGCGCACAGGTCGCGCACGGCGTCGCGGATGTCCTGGTACTTGTCGGGTGTGGTGTGCATGGTGAGGTGTCGGTGAAAAGTTTCAGGCCAAAGGTTTCAAGCCCAAAGTGTCAGGCCAAGGTGGCTTGCGCCTGCATGGTGAGCCAGCCTTCGTGGTCGCAGGCCCACAGATCAATGGTTTGGCCATCGGCAGACGGGCGGCCGTTCAGGCGGAAAGGGTGCAGGTCAAAAGTGGGGCGCACCGCGCGGAACTGGAACGAGGCCAGTTGCGCGCCCGGCACTTGCCGGCGCACCAGGTCCACCAACAAGGTGGCGATCAGTGGGCCGTGCACGATGAGGCCGGGGTAGCCCTCTTCTTGCGTCACATAGCTGCGGTCGTAATGGATGCGGTGGCCGTTGAAGGTGAGCGCCGAAAACCGGAACAGCGACACCGGGTCGGGCACAAATTCGCGCTGCCAGGGCGCCCCGGTCTCGGCGGCGGTGGGCGGCACTTCGGGTGCGCCCGGCACGGCGGCGGCGCGGTAGACGATGTCGTGGGTTTCGGTCAGGCACAGGCCCTGCGCGTTGTGGAAGGCGTGCTCGACTTCGACAAACAACAGGTCGCCGGTGCGGCCCGATTTGTGTTTGACCGACGCGATGCGCGAGCGCTTTTGCGCGGCGTCGCCCACCAAGAGGGGGTTGTCGGTCTGCCACTGCAAGCGGCCACCGGCCCACATGCGGCGCGGCAGCGGCACCGGCGGCAAAAAGCCCCCGCGCAAGGGGTGGCCGTCGGGCCCGATCTGGCTTTGGGGCGCTTGCGGCAAAAAGTACAGCCAGTGCCACAGCGGCGGCACCTCGCTGCCTGTTTTTTGGAGGGCGTCGTCGCGGTCGAGCAAGGCGCTTTGGCCGCGCAAGGGGGCGGCGCTGATGTCGTCGTCCAGCGTTTCGCTGCGGCCTTCCCAGCTGCGCAGGTGTTCGACTTGGCGGGCGTCCAAGGGGGTGGGTGTGTTCATGGCCGTATCTTCGCCCAGATCAAAGGGGGTGCCGGTCTGTCTTTGTGAAAGCCCATCTTTGGCGAGCCGAAAGCCGGGGCGTCATATCGGGCTTCATGCTGGACCTCATGCATGGCCTGGCTTGGACTGCGACTGCAGCCATTGCTCGACCAGCGCGCGCTTGAGCACCTTGCCGCTGAGCGTCATGGGCATCTCGGGCACCAGGGTGAGGGCCGAGGGGCGCTTGTAGGGCGAGAGGTGTTCCTGGGCGTGGGCCTGCAGGGCCGCCAGGTCGATCTGCGCACCGGGCTTGGGCTCGATGAAAGCCAGGATGTCTTCGTTGCCGTCGGCGGTCTTGCGGCCCACCACGGCCGCGCGCTGCACACCGGGCCAGGCCAGGAACACGGCCTCGACCTCGCCGGGGTACACATTGAAGCCGGAGCGGATGATCATCTCCTTCAGGCGCCCCACCACCTGCAAGGCGCCGTCCGGGGCTTGCCGGCCCAGGTCGCCGCTGGCGTACCAGCCGCCGGGCTTCATGACCTGGTCGGTGATGTCGGGGTCGCGGAAGTAGCCGGGCATCAGGCCGATGCCGCGCATCCAGATCTCGCCCGTCTCGCCCTGCGGCAGGTCCTGGCCTTGCGCGTCCACGATGCGCAGCTCGGCGCCGTCGACCAGGTACCCGGCGCTGGTGTCTTCGCGCCATTCGCCGCGGCGGCACAGCGTGAGCGCGCCGGCGTATTCGGACAGGCCATAGCCGTGGTGCAAGGGCATGCCAAAGCGCGCCTCGATGGCTTGCTTGACGCTCAGGTCCAGCGGCGCCGCACCGGTGTAAACATAGCGCAGGTCGGGCGCTGGCGGCTTGTCGATGCCCTGGCTGTCGAGCCAAGCCAGCAGCCGGGTGAACATGGCGGGCGGGCCTTGCAACTGCGTCATGCCTTGGTGGGCCAGGGCGTCAAACACATCGGCCGGGTCGAACTGGCTGCGCATGAGCAGGCCCGCGCCCACGTGCAGCGAGGCCATCAGCACCGTGCCCAGGCCAAAAATGTGGGTCATCGGCAGGTAGGCATAAGACCGGTCTGCCGGCACCAGCTGGCGCGAGCGCGACGACTCTTTGGCGAACTGCAGCAAACCCGCGTGCGAGAGCATCACGCCCTTGGGCTGCCCGGTGGTGCCCGAGGTGAAGATGATGGCGGCCACCCGCTCGGCCAGGTCCCCGGTTTGCGCCACGGCCCGGGGCTCGGCCAGCGTGCGGCGCAGGCCGGGCAGCACACTCGCGCGGGTGTCGTGCTGCTGCGCATGCTGGTGCGCCGCTTGCGACACACCCACCGTGAAGTACAGCACACGGGCATCGGCCTTGGCGGCAAAGCCGGCCAGCTCGGACGCGGTCATGCGGGCGTTGACGCCACAGGCCCAGGCCCCCACGCGGCTGCAGGCCATCACCAGCGCAATGTGCTCGGGGCAGTTTTCTGCGGCCACCAACACCCGGTCGCCCAGCCGCACACCCGCCTCGCGCAGCTCGGCTTCGAGCGAGTCCACCTGCTGCGCCAGCTGACCCAGAGTCATCACGCCGTCGCGCAAAAACAAAAACGGGTGCTCGGGCGCTTGCGCCACCCGCTCATCCAACAGGTGGTGGATGCGGGTGTGTGCTCGCAGGTGGGTTCGCTGCGTCGTGGTCATTCAAAAACCATGCCCTTGGTGACTTCGGCCCACAGCGCGTGCTCGCGGCGCATGCGATCGGCCAGGTCGGCGGGTTTGGCGTTCCAGATGACATAGCCTTGGTCCACCCAACGCTTGCTCAGTTCGGGGTCTTGCAGGGCGCGGGCGGTGGCGGCGGCGATCTTCTGGCTGAGCTCTGCGCTCATGCCCAGCGGGCCATACAAGCCATACCAGCCGCCCACGTCGTAATCGCGCACGCCCAGCTCGGTCATGCTGGGCAGCTGCGGCAGGGCGGGGTTGCGGTCTTTGGAGGTGACGGCCAGCGCGCGCACTTTGCCGCCGTCGATGTGCGACTTGGCGCCACCCACAATGTCGAACATCATCTGGATCTGCCCGCCCATCACATCGGTCATGGCCGGGGCGTTGCCCTTGTAGGGCACATGGGTCATGGTGATGCCGGCCCGGCGCGCAAACAGCTCGCCGCTCAGGTGGTTGGACGCGCCCATGCCGGCCGAGCCATACGCGAGCTTGCCGGGGTTGGCTTTGCCAAAGGCCACCAGCTCGGGCAAGGTCTTGAAGGGCTGGTTCTGGTTGATGACCAGCACGTTGGCATAACTGAGGATGGTGGCCAAGGGCGTCATGTCTTTGAGCGGGTCAAAGGTCATGGCCTTGAGCACATGGGGGCTGATGGTCATGGTGGGGCTGGCGGCATAAAAAATCTCCAGCCCGTTGGGCGCGGCCTTGACCACGCTGGCGCCGGCCACCGCGCCGCCTGCGCCCGGCCGGTTTTCCACGATCACGGGCTGGCCCAACTCGCGGCTGAGCACCGGCGCAAACACCCGCGCCGAGGCATCCACCGGCCCCCCGGGGGCGTAGCCCACGATGAGCTTGACGGTGTTGCTGCCGGACTGGGCCCACAGCGGCAGGGCGGTGGCGGTGCACACCGCCGCCAAAAGGGCCGCCACGGAACGGCGCTGGAAGGATGGGGTTTTTGTCATGCTTTGTCTCCTGGGTTGGTCATGGGTCGTTGCTGGGTCGTTGCTGGGGGGTGCGTGAAGCGGGTGCTCAAGGGGGATGTGACCAGGCCTGCGCGCGGGACAGGGCGGCGCGGCAATCGGCGACCATGCGCTCGATCAGGTCGGCACAACTGGGCACGTCGTCGATCAGGCCGATCACCTGCCCTGCCGCGACCACGCCGCCATTCACATCGCCCGACTGCAGGGCCTGGTTGCCGCGCTGGCCGGCGACCAGGTGGCGGATGTCTTCAAAGGTGCAGCCGCCCTCGCGGTTCTCGGTGGCCACCACCTCTTGCGAGACGGCGTTGCTCCAGGCGCGGGTGGTGTTGCGCAGGGTGCGGAACATCAGCTTCGTGTCGCGCTCGCTGGCGCCCACCAAGGCCTGCTTGATGTTGTCGTGCACCGGCGCTTCTTGTGTGACCAAAAAGCGGGTGCCCATGTTCACGCCCTCGGCGCCCAGCGCAAGGGCTGCGGCCATGCCGCGCCCGTCGGCAATGCCGCCCGAGGCGATCACCGGCACCTTCAGCGCCCGCACCGCCAGCGGGATCAGCACCAGGCCGGGCACATCGTCTTCGCCGGGGTGGCCGGCGCACTCGAAGCCGTCGATGCTGATCATGTCCACGCCATTGCGCTCGGCCGACAGGGCGTGGCGCACCGAGGTGCACTTGTGCACGATGGTGATGCCGGCGTCCTTCATGCGCCCAATGAAGTCCTTGGGGCTGTTGCCCGCGGTCTCGACGATCTGGACCCCGCTGTCGATGATGACCTGCAGATACTCGGCATAGGGCGGCGGCGTGATCGAGGGCAAGATGGTGAGGTTGACCCCAAAAGGCCGCTCGGTCAGGGTGCGGGTGCGCTCGATCTCTTGCGCCAGCGCCTGCGGTGTGGGCTGCGTGAGGGCGGTGAGCATGCCCAGGCCCCCGGCGTTGGAGACGGCCGAGACCAGCTCGGCCTTGCCCACCCACTGCATGCCGCCCTGGATGATCGGGTAACGGATGCCCAAGGCTTGGGTGACGCGGGTGTGCACAGCGCGGACCGGTGTCAGTTGAGCGTGATCTTGGCGTCGCGCACGATGCGCGAGTACACCTCGGTGTCGGACTTGATGACCCGGGCAAAACTCTCTTGCGTCTCGCCGCCCGGGATCAGGCCCATGGCCTCGATTTTTTCGCGCACGTCGGGCAGCTTCAGGATGCGCTGGGCCTCGAGCGAGAACTTGTCGACCACCGGCCTGGGTGTGGCCGCCGGCAAAAACAAACCAAACCAGCCCAGCGGCTCAAACGAGTTGAGGCCTTGCTCCTTGAGCGTGGGCACATTGGGCAGCCACGACAGGCGCTCGCTGCCGGTCACCCCCAGCAGCTTGAACTTGGGAAAGTGCTGGCGCGAGGAGCCCGCGTCCATGAAGGCCGTGGACAGCTGCCCGCCCAGCATGGCGGTGACCAGGGGCGCCGCGCCCTGGAAAGGCACATGCATCAGGTCCATGCCGGTCTGCATGTTGAGCAGCTCGCCTTGCAGGTGGGCCGAGGTGCCGGGGCCATAGGTGCCAAAGCTGTGCTTGCCCGGGTTGGCCTTGACCAGCTTGATCAGCTCGGCCAGGTTGTTGACCGGCAAATTGGCGCTGGCCGCGAACACGCTGGGGCTGATGGCCACGCGGGTGATCGGGGCGAAGTCCTTGATCGGGTCATAGGGCAGCTTCATCAAAGAAATTTGCTGCAGCAAAGCCACGATGGAAAACAGCACGGTGTGCCCGTCGGCCGGCCCCTTGGCCACCAGGTTGGCGCCAATCGTGCCGCCCGCGCCGGGCTTGTTCTCGACCACCACCGACTGCTGCCAGCTGTCTTGCAGCTTTTGCGCCACCATGCGGGCCAGCGCGTCGGTGGCGCCGCCTGCGGGGTAGGGCACGATGAACTTGATCGGCTGGCTCGGGTACGGCGCGGGCGCTTGCGCATGGGCGCCGCCCGCAGCGAGCATGGCCAGGCCTGCGAGGGTGGTGAGGGTGTCTCGGCGGTTGATGCGGGTCATGAGTTGTCTCCTGTCTTGATTGAAATGCGGGGATTCAGGCGCGCGCTTCACGCACCATGTTGCGGCCAATGATGATTTGTTGTATCTGGGTCGTACCCTCATACAGACGGAACAGCCGCACATCGCGGTAAAAGCGCTCGATGCCGTACTCCGACAGGTAGCCTGCGCCGCCCAAGATCTGCACCGCGCGGTCGGCCACCCGGCCGCACATCTCGGAGGCAAACATCTTGCAGCACGAGGCCTCGGTGGAGACGCTGCGGCCCTCGTCGCGCTTGCGGGCCGCGTCGATCACCATGCACTCGGCCGCGTACAGCTCGGCCTTGCTGTCGGCCAGCATGGCCTGCACCAGCTGGAACTCGGCGATCGACTGGCCAAACTGCTTGCGCTCGATGGCGTAGCGCAAGGCGTCGTCCAGGATGCGCTGGGCCACGCCCACGCACACGGCGGCCAGATGGATGCGGCCTTTTTCAAGCACCTTCATCGCGGTCTTGAAGCCCTGGCCTTCTTGCCCACCGATCAGGTTGGCGGCGGGCACGCGCACGTTGTCAAAGATCACGTCGCAGGTGTGGGCGCCCTTTTGGCCCATCTTCTGGTCGTTTTTGCCCAGGCTGATGCCGGGCGTTTGGGCGTCGACGATGAAGGCCGACACGCCGCCGGCGCTTTTGTCGGCCGGGTTGGTGCGCGCCATGAGGGTGAAAATTTTGGAGTGCGGCGCATTGGTGATGTAGCGCTTGGTGCCGTTGACGATGTAGTGATCGCCCCCGCTGTCGGTGCCCCGGATGGCTGTGGTGCGCAGCGAGGCCGCGTCCGAGCCGGCCTCGGGCTCGGTCAGTGCAAACGAGGCCGACAACTCGCCGGTGGCCAGCTTGGGCAGGTAATGGGCTTTTTGCGCCTCGGTGCCGTCCATCAAGATGCCCTGCGAGCCGATGCCCACCGTGGTGCCGATCACCGAGCGGAAGGCGGGCGAGGTTTTGCACAGCTCAAACAAAAGCCGCGCCTCCTCTTCCATGGTCAGCTCCAGGCCGCCATAGGCCTCGGGGATGGTCAGGCCAAACAGGCCCATCTCGCGCATCTCCTGCACGATGGCTTCAGGGATCTCGTCGGTTTGCGCCACCTCGTTCTCGGCGGGCACCAGGCGCTCGCGCACAAAGCGGCGCACCGAATCGAGCAGGGCTTCAAAGGTGTCGGGGTCTCGGATCATGTGTGGCTCACAAAGTTTCAAAAGTGCCCAAGATGGCGGTGGACTGGCTCGACAGCGTGCCGCCGTTGCCGTGGGCCAGCGCGGTGGTAGCGCCGCTCACCTGCCGCTCGCCGCTCTCACCGCGCAGCTGGCGCACGGCCTCGATCAGGGTGAAGATGCCGTACATGCCCGGGTGCGTGCACGACAGGCCGCCGCCATTGGTGTTGACCGCCAGCCGGCCGCCGGGCGCGATGGCGCCGCCCTCGGCAAAGGCACCGCCTTCGCCTTTTTTGCAAAAGCCCAGGTCTTCCAGGAACAGCAAAGTGTTGATGGTGAACGCGTCGTACAACTGCACCACGTGCATGTCGGCGGGCGTGAGGCCAGCCATGGCAAAGGCTTCGCGCCCGGACTGGCTGGCCGCCGTCACCGTCAGGTCGTGCATCGACGAAATCTGGCGGTTCCAGTTGGCGGTGGCGTTGCCCAGCACATAGACCGGCTTTTGCGGCAGGTCGCGCGCACGGTCGGCGCGCACCAGCACAAAAGCGCCGCCGCCGTCGGTGACCAGGCAGCAGTCGCGCACCGACAAAGGGTCAGAGACCATGCGGGCTTGCAGCACCTCGTCGATCGACAGCGGCTCGCGCATGAAGGCCTCGGGGTTGCGCTGCGCCCAGGCGCGCGCGGCCACCGCCACCTCGGCCAGCTGGCGGCGGGTGGTGCCGAACTCGTGCATGTGCCGCCGCGTGGCCAGCGCATAGGCGCTGAGCGGCTGCATGGGCGCATAGGGGGTCTCGTAGGGCTGCGGGTCCATCACGCGGCGCGCTTGCGCGATCTCGGCGCGGCCAAACGTCGAGGTGCGCTGGGTGCTGCCGTAGCACACCAGCACCGCGTTGCACTGGCCCGACTGCAAAGCCATCATGGCCGGCAGCAGGTGCGCGACAAAGCTGGAGCCGCCGAGCATGGTGCCGTTGGTGTAGCGCGGGTTGATGCCCAGGTACTCGGTCACCGGCATTGGCCACATGGTGGACAGCACGCTGGCGGTGCACAGGCCGTCGATGTCGCTCATCTTCAGGCCCGCATCGGCCACCGCCGCGCGCGCGGCGCGTGCCAGCACCTCCATCTCAGAAAAACCGGTGGCCTCGCCGCAGCCAAAGGTGGCCACCCCCGCGATGGCGGCGCTGCCGCGCAGGGCCTGGAGGCCCGTGGCGGTGTGCACCGCCGCCGACGCGGCCGGGCCCCGGGGCACCGGCTGGGCCGTGGCGGCGGGGCTGTCGGTCGGGTCAAACACCACCATGGCCTGGCCCTGGTCGGTCAGCACGCGGGCGCGCACGCGCTGGCCCACCTGCACCGCATCGGCGGGGCTGAGCTCGACCCGGCCCATCAGGCGCACGCCCTCGTCCAGGTCGATCAGGCACACGTTGTAGTCACCGCCGGCCTCGGCCTTGCGGCGCACCGTGGTCACCGAATAGACCGTGCCCAGGCCGCTTGGGTCAACCAGGCTGAGCGCGTCGCTGCCGCAATGCGGGCAGACCTCGCGCGGAAAGTACACATGCTGGCCGCAGCCCTGGCAGTGCTGGATGGTGAAGCGGCCGGCGTGGAGTGCGGCCTGGTGCTGCGCCAGCACCCCGGTGTCTTGTGGCATATCGGTCTTGACCATGGTTCAGATCGGGTCCCAGCTGAAGACGTCGCCCGAGCGGTCGAGGTCAAAAAAGCTGGCCTTGAGCGCGGGCATGGCCTGGTCGATCACGCTTTGCGGCGTCCAGCCCTCGCTGCGGTGCACCGAGCGGATGGGGCGCGGCTGGCTCATCAAAAAGATCTCGTTGTTGCGCACGGCAAAGATCTGGCCGTTGACATGGGCCGAGGCGTCGCTGGCCAGGGCCACGGCCATGGGCGCGATCTTGGCCGGGGTCATCTGCTTGATGCGCTCGACGCGGGCCTGCTCCTCGGGCGTCTCGGTCGGGATCGAGCCGATCATGCGGCTCCAGGCGAAAGGCGAGATGCAGTTGGAGCGCACATTGAACTTTTGCATGTCCAACGCGATCGACTTGGACAGCGCCGCCACCCCCAGCTTGGCCGCCGAGTAGTTGGCCTGGCCAAAGTTGCCCACCAGCCCCGAGGTCGAGGTCATGTGGATGTAGTTGCCGCTCTCTTGCTCCTTGAAATGGGTGGCAGCGGCGCGGCTGACGTAGTAGGCGCCGTACAGGTGCACCTTGATCACCGCGTCCCATTCGTCCACGCTCATCTTGTGGAAGAAGCGGTCGCGCAGGATGCCCGCGTTGTTGACCACCACATCGATGCGGCCAAACTGGTCGATGGCGGTCTGGACGATGCGCGCCGCGCCGGCCGCGTCCGACACGCTGTCGGTGTTGGCCGCGGCCTGACCGCCCAAAGCTTGGATTTCATCGACCACCTTTTGTGCGGGGCCGGCGTCCTGGCCTTCGCCCGAGACCGACGCGCCAATGTCGTTGACCACCACCCTCGCGCCCTCACGCGCCATGGCCAGCGCGATGTCGCGGCCGATGCCGCCACCGGCGCCGGTGACCACCACCACTTTGTCCTGAACCAATCCTGCCTTGCTCATGTTGTTCTCCTGTCGGTGACGGGGTGCGTGCCGGTCCGGGCCGGGCACCCCGTGGGGGTTGATGCATCTTGATGGGGGCGATGGCTTTCGGCCATCTGCCATTGCCAAAGCGGGGCTTTCGCCACGCCGAACTCCGGGTAAGCCCTTGGGCCCGGGCTCAGCTTTTGCCTTGCGCTGGCCAGGCGAACAAGGGGCCTTGCTTGTTCAAAAAGCGCGCCACGGCCTCGCGGTGCTCGGCGGTGCCAGCGGCCAGGGCCTGGGCTTGCGCCTCGGCGCTCAGCATGTCTTGCAGACCACCGCCCAGGGCTGCGCCCAGGCTGCGCTTGATCAGGGCCACGGCGGCGGGCGAGGCGCCCACAAAGCTGCGGGCCATGGCCTGGGCGCGGGCCAGCAGTTGCTCGGGCGGGTGCAGCTCCATGACGATGCCCAGCCGCAGGGCTTCTTGCGCGTCGATGTCGCGCGCCGACAGCATGATCTCTTTGGCGCGCTGCACGCCCACCACGCGCGGCAAGGTGTAGAGGGCTCCCACATCGGGCACCAGCCCGACCTTGATGAAGGACATGTTGAACCAGGCGCGCGGCGTGGCCAACACAAAGTCGGCGCTCAGCGCCAGGCTGAAGCCCGCACCGGCGGCGGCGCCGTCGACCGCGGCAATCACGGGGCGGTCGAGCGTGAGCAAAATCTGCAGCCATTCGTGCAGGGTCTGCATGCGGGCCAGCCAGCCACCGTTGTCGAGGTTGGCGGCGGCGATGTTCTGGAGGTCACCGCCCGAGCAAAAGTGCCCGGCCGCACCGGTCAGGACCACGGCGCGGATCGACGGGTCTTGCTGGATGTGGCGCAAAGCCAGCGCCAGCTCGTCGCGCATGGCTGGCTCCAGGGCATTGCGTTTGCTGGGGCTGTCAAAGGTGATGGTGGCGACCTGGTCGCGCACATCAAACTGCAGCAAAGAGGGCGGGCTTTGAGAGGGGATGGTCATGCGAGGCTTCCTGAATAGTCCCGGCCACCGGCCAGGGAGCTGCCACCGTCCACCGCCATGATGGCGCCGGTGACGAATGCGGCGTGCGGCGACGCCAAAAACAGGGCCATGTCGGCGATTTCTTCGACACGGCCCATGCGTTGCAGGGGCACCGACTGCGTCATGCGTTGCAGCGCTTCGGGCGTGGGCGCCAAGCGCCGGATGCCCTCGGTGTCGCCGATCGGGCCGGGCACGATGGAATTCACCCGCACGCCCTCGGGCCCCCACTCCATGGCCAGCACCCGGGTGAGCATGTCCACGCCCGCCTTGGCCGCGCACACATGGGCTTGCAGCCGGGTGGGGTTGAAGGCCTGCGGCGCCGAGATGTTGATGACGCTGGCGCCCGGGCGGCGCAGGTGCTCAAAACCCGCGCGCAGCACATGGAAGGTGCCGTTCAGGTCGATGTCAACCACGGTCTTGAAGCCGTTGGCCGACATGCCCAAGGCCGGCGCCAAAAAGTTGCCCGCCGCGCCCGAGACCAGCACATCGAAGGGGCCGATGGCGTCGCGTGCCTGCTGCAGCGCGGCGGCGATGCCGGCGGCGTCGCGCACATCGGCGCTGTAGCCCTCAATCTGCGTGCCGTGCTGGCGCAGCTGCGCCACCGCCTGGGCCACGCGCTCGGCGCTGCGGCTGGCGATGGCCACCTTGGCACCGGCCTGGGCAAACGCGGTGGCGATGCCCAGGTTGATGCCGCTGCTGCCGCCGGCGACAAACACCGACTGGCCCTGAAAACTCAATGGGATGCGCATCACGACTCCTGTGGTGGGGCGGCGCCGGCCGGCTGCAGCAGGCGCTCGCGTTCTTGCTCTTGCAACTGGCGCCAGAGGATCTTGCCGGTGCCCGACTTGGGCAGGGCGTCCACCACACGCACACTGCGCGGGGCCTTGTAGACCGCCATGTGCGCGCGGCTCCAGTCGACGATGTCCTGCGCGCTGACCTGGCCCTGAAAGGCGGGCTTGAGCACCAGCAGCGCCATCACGCGCTCGCCGCTTTTGTCATCGGGCACGGCGATCACGCAGGCCTCGTGCACGGCGGGGTGTTCGTACAAGGTGTTTTCGACCTCGGCGGGCCAGACTTTGAAGCCCGAGACATTGACCATGCGCTTGAGGCGGTCGCGCATGAAGAAGTAGCCTTCTTCGTCGACGCTGGCCAGGTCGCCGGTGCGGAAAAAAGTGTGGCCATCGAGCTCAAAAAACGAGGTCTGGTTGGCCGTCTCGTTGCGCCAGTAGCCGCGCATCAGTTGCGCGCCCCGGGCCACCAACTCGCCAACCTCGCCCACCGGCAACTCGCGCAGGGTCTCGGGGTCCACGATGCGCGCGTCCACGCCCGGCGTGACGACGCCCAGGCACTGGCGCTTGCCGCGCGCTGGCGGATTGCCCAGCAAAAAGGAGGCGGTCTCGGTCATGCCATAGGCCTCGTTGTAGCCAATGCCAAAGCGCTCTTGCAGCAGGTTCGCCACCGTCTCGGGCATGGCCGCGCCACCGCCCGAGAGCACGGCCAGGCTGCTCAGGTCGCGCTGCGCGGCAGCCGGGTTGGCAAAAAAATCGATCAGCATGGCCGGTGGCGCCGACCAGGCGGTGACGCGGTGGTGTTCGATCAGGCGCGCCGCTGCCGCCGCATGCCAGCGCGGCAGCATGACCACGGTGGCGCCCAGCGTGATCGGCACGTTCAGGCCGCCCTGCATGCCCAGCATGTGGAACAGCGGCGCCACCGCCAGGAACACCGAGTCCATGTGCAGACTGCGCCAGACCTGCGAGGCCATGTTGGACGCCAGCACCGTGGCGTGGGTGTGCATGCAGCCCTTGGGGTGGCCGGTGGTGCCCGAGGTGTAGGGCAGCACGCACAGGTCCTGGCTGTCGGGGTGCTGGGCGGGCGCAGGCAGGGCCTGGGCGATCGCGTCTTCCAGCGCGTGCAGGCCCGGGGCATCGGCCCACTGGCGCGGCGCCAGCACCACTTCGGGCACCTCGTCGCTGGGCGACTGCGCGGGCAGGCCTTCTGAATAAGCATGCACCAGCAGCGCCTGCAAAGCGTCTGCCGCACCCGGCTGCAGCAGCGGCATGACTTGCGGCAGCAGCTCTTGCGCCACCATGGCCACGCGGGCGCCGCTGTCTTGCATGAAGTAGCGGATCTCGCTGGCGGTGCACATGGCGTTGACCGGCACCACCACCGCGCCGGCGCGCATGATGCCGTAGTAGGCCGCCACATACTGCGGGCAGTTCTGGCTCATCAGCAAGACGCGGTCGCCGCGCTGCACGCCCAGGCGCTGCGTCAGGTAACCGGCCAGCGCCTCGACCCGCGAGCGCAGCGCCGCATAGCTCAGCGTGCTGCCGCAAAAAATCACCGCGGGCTTGTTCGGAAAGCGCTCGGCCGCGACCTGCACGTAATGCGTGAGCGGCACCTGCGGCACGGACAGCGTGGGCGCAACGCCTTTGGGCCAGTGGGGTGCAGACGAGGGGCGCATCACAGGCTTCTGGAGATCAGCTCTTTCATGACCTCGCTGGTGCCGCCATAAATGCGGGTCACGCGCGAGTCGACAAAGGCGCGGGTGATGGGGTACTCCATCATGTAGCCGTAGCCCCCATAAAGCTGCAGCAACTCGTCCAGGGCCTTGCCCAGCTCTTCGGTGGCAAACAGTTTGGCCATGGCGCCTTCTTGCACGGTGAGCTTGCGGCGCAGGTGCTCGGCCAGGTACTGGTCGACCATCATGCGCACAGCGGTGGTGCGCACCTTGATCTCGGCCAGCTTGAAGCGGGTGTTCTGAAAGTCGAACAGCGGCTTGCCAAACACCACGCGCTCTTTGGTGTAGCGCACGGTCTCGTCGAACATGGCCTCCATCTTGGCAGCGGCCCCCAGCGCGATCACAAAGCGCTCTTGCGCCAGCTCCTGCATCAGGTAGGCAAAGCCCTTGTTTTCTTCGCCCAGCAGGTTGCCGATGGGCACGCGCACGTCTTCAAAAAACAGCTCGGCGGTGTCGGCCGCTTCCTGGCCCATTTTTTCGAGCTTGCGGCCTTTGCGGAATCCCGCGCGGTCGGCCTCCACCAAAATCAGCGACACGCCCTTGGCGCCCAACTCGGGCTCGGTCTTGGCCACCACCACCACCAGGTCGCAGTTCAGGCCGTTGGAGATGAAGGTCTTGGCGCCGTTGATGACGTAGTCGCCGCCCTCGCGGCGCGCGGTGGTGCGGATGGCTTTCAAGTCGCTGCCCGCGCCCGGCTCGCTCATGGCGATCGCCAAGATGACCTCGCCGGTGGCGCAGCGCGGCAGCCACTGCTGCTTTTGCGCCTCGGTGCCCAGGCGCTCGATGTAGGGCGCCACCACGTCCGAGTGCAGGCCAAAGCCCAGGCCCCCGACGCCGGAGCGGCCGATCTCTTCCACGATCACGGCGGCGTGGCCAAAGTCACCCCCGCCGCCGCCCCAGACCGGGTCCATGGTGGCGCACAGCAGGCCTTCGCGCCCGGCTTTGAGCCAGGTTTCGCGGTCGACCCGCCCGTCTTTGTCCCACTGGGCCTGGCGCGGTTTGCACTCGCGCTCCAGAAAACGGCGCACGGTGGCGCGCAGCATCTCGTGGTCCTCTCGGAACACGCTGCGGGGGAAGGTGAGGATGCTGTCCATGGATTAGGCCTCCTGCCGAGCCGCCTCAAAGGAGGCCGCGCCCCCTTGGGGGGCAGCGATGACACAAAGTGCAGAGCGTGGGGGCATGAAGGACCTTAGGGACGGCCGCCGCCGCACACCAACACCTGGCCGCTGACGTAATTGGATTCGGGGATGCAGAACATGTAGACCGCGCCCGCCGCTTCTTCGGGTGTGCCGCCCCGGCCCAGCGGGATGGTGGACTCGGCGGCCTTGAGGCGATCGGGCTGCACGCCCACCGCGATGGTGCGGCCCTGGATCTCCACGCTGGCGTCGCCCGCCGTCAGGGGCTGCGTCAGGCGCGTCATGATCAAGCCAAAGGCCACGCTGTTGACGTTGACCCGGTAGCGGCCCCACTCTTTGGCCATGGCGCGGGTCAGGCCATTGATGCCGGCCTTGGCGGCGGCGTAGTTGGCCTGGCCGGCGTTGCCGTACACGCCCGAGGTGGACGAGATGTTGACCACCTTGCGGTGCTTGAGCGTGCCGGCCTCGGCCTCGCGCTTGGCCGCATCGCGGATGAAGTTGGCGGCGGCGCGCAAGATGCGAAACGGCGCCGTCAGGTGCACCGCCAGCATGGCCTCCCACTGCTCGTCGCTCATTTTTTGCAACACGTTGTCCCAGGTGTAGCCGGCGTTGTTGACGATGATGTCGATGTCGCCATAGGCGTCGAGCGCCGTCTGCACAAAGCGCGCGGCAAAGTCGGCGTCGGTCACGCTGCCGATGCAGGCCACGGCCTGGCCACCGCTGGCGACGATGTCGGCCACGGTCTGCTCGGCGGGTGCCTGGTCAAGGTCGTTGATGACGACACGGGCGCCTTCGCTGGCGAGCTTGAGCGCGATTTCGCGTCCGATGCCGCGGCCAGAGCCGGACACCAGGGCCACCTGGCCTTCGAGTTTGCGGGTCATGTGCAATTCCTTTGGTGTGTTGTTCAGGCCAGCGCGATCACCGCGTCGCCGGCCAGCTTGACCTGGCCCTCGGCGTTGGCGGTGGTGAGCGACAGGCGCACGCGGCGCTCGCCGTCCACTTCGAACTTTTCGGTCACCTGGCCGGTGCAGGTGATTTTTTCGTGCACCTGGGTCATGGCGGCAAAGCGCACGCTGTAGTCGCGGATCGCGCTTTGCGGCACCCAGTTGGTCAGCAGCCGGGCCAGCCAGCCCATCGACAGCATGCCGTGCGCGATCACGTCGGGCAGGCCGGCGCTGTGGGCGAAGTCGGTGTCGACGTGGATCGGGTTGTGGTCGCCCGAGGCGCCGCAGTACAGCGCCAGCGTCAGGCGCGAGACCGGCGGCAACTCCAGCGCAGGGATGGCATCGCCCACTTGCAGGGCGTCGAACGAAGGCAGGGTCATGTCGGTTTCCTTAACCATGGCGCAAAACGGTCACGGCGCGCAGATCGGCCACGTGCTCGCCACGCTGGTTGCTGACGCGGGTTTTGCGCAACACGAACTCGAGCGCGCCGCCCTTTTTGTCGTAGATGTCTTCGATGCGCTGCTCAAAGCGCAGCACATCGCCCGCATAGGCCATGCGGTGGAAGGTGAAGCCTTGCTCGCCGTGCAGCAGCTTGCGGTAGTCCATGCCCAGCAGGTTGCGGATGGCGGCCGGGTCGGGCGACTCCATCTCGAGGCAAAACAAGAAGGTGGGCGGCACCGGCAAAGCCGGGTGGCCGGCAGCGCGGGCAGCGGCCTCGTCGGTGTAGACCGGGTCGGTCTGGCCGGTGGCCTTGGCAAAAAATTTCAGACGGCCCTTTTCTACCAGCACCTCGAAGGCGGGCATCACATGCCCAATGAATTGGCGGTCGATCATGGTCAAACCTTCTGATAAAGCGTGACCACACACGCGCCGCCCAAGCCCAAGTTGTGTTGCAGCGCCAAACGCGCGCCTTCGACCTGGCGCTGCTCGGCCCGCCCGCGCAGCTGCGAGACCAGCTCGTAGCACTGCGCCAGCCCCGTGGCGCCCAGCGGGTGGCCCTTGGACAGCAAGCCGCCCGAGGGGTTGGTGACGATGCGCCCGCCGTAGGTGTTGTCGCCGTCGACGATGAACTTTTCGGCCGTGCCCTCGGGCGTGAGGCCCAGGCCCTCGTAGGTGATGAGCTCGTTGGCGGTGAAGCAGTCGTGCAACTCGACCACGTCCAGGTCTTCGGGGCCGATGCCGGCGGCTTCGTAGACCTGTTTGGCGGCGTTGGCCGTCATGTCGTAGCCGACCACGCGGCGCATGTCGTCGCTGTCAAAGGTGCTGGGGGTGTCGGTGGTCATGGCCTGGGCGGCGATCACCACGCTGGCGTCCAGTTTGTGCTTTTTGGCGAAGTCGGCCGAGCAGACGATGGCCGCTGCCGCGCCGCAGGTGGGCGGGCAGCACTGGTAGCGGGTGAGCGGGCCAAACACGGTGGGCGAGGCCATCACCTCTTCGAGCGTGAGGGTCTGGCGGAACACGGCCAGCGGGTTGCGCGCCGCGTGCTGGCGCGCCTTGACCGAGATCCGGCCAAAGGTGTCGGCGCGGATGCCGTGCTCTTTCATGTAGTCCATGCCGGCGCCGCCAAAGAACTGGGCCGCGCGGGGCGCGGCCGGGTCAAAGCCCTGGTGCGCGGTCATGGCCTCGGCAAACCGCGTCATGGGCGAGGGCCGGTCGTCGTACGCGCCCTTGAGCGCGCCGGGCACCATCTGCTCAAAGCCCAGCGCGATGGCGCATTCGACCATGCCGCTCTCGACCGCCTGGCGCGCCAGGTACAGGGCGCTGGAGCCGGTGGAGCAATTGTTGTTGAGGTTGAAAACCGGGATGCCGGTCAGGCCCACGCCATAAATGGCGGCTTGCCCGGCGGTGGAGTCGCCATAGACATAGCCCACATAGGCTTGCTGCACGGCGCCGTAGGGCACGCCCGCGTCGTCGAGCGCCAGCTGAGCGGCTTTGGCGCCCATGAGGTGGTAGGACTCGCTGGCCCCGGGTTTGGTGAAGGGGATCATGCCCACGCCCACGACGTGAACTGCGCGCTTGCCAACGGCCATGCCTGCTCCTTGAGGGTTCGATACGGACAAAGTATCGAGCGGCCAGGCCGGCGGACCAATCGCCAATCAACTCAAAGTGATTGGCAGGAAGTGACAAATGAGGTCGGTTGGGTGGTGCGCACGAGGCCAGAATCAACACGCCACCTGAACCAGCCCGTACCAGTGTAAATGCGCCACGGCCAGCACCCAGTGCAGCAAGAGCTCAAGGGCCAGATAGACCAGCACCAGCGCCATCTGCACAGGCAGCCGAACAAGGCGCAGATGATGCCCACGTGCAAATTAGACACGCCATTTTTAGGGGCATTACGCATTGAAAAGAAAGAGTTGAAGAGCGTACACCGCAGGCACCAACGAGTGTTGATTCAGCTTGTAAAAATATGATAAAAACGACAAAAGTTGGGTTAGATTCGCCCAAACTGAAACCTAACCTGTAATGGAAAATTCAATGCCATATCAAGCTCCTATCCAGCGTAGTGACCCAACCGCATTTCTGTTTCTTGTGGATCAATCTGGTTCTATGAGCGATCGCATGGCATCGTCGGAAAAAACGAAAGCCCAGTTTGTAGCCGACGTCTTGAACAGAACGTTCATGAATTTGGTTACGCGCTGCACGAAAGCGGATGGGGTTCGTGATTACTTCAATATTGGAGTACTAGGATACGGGCACGATGGAGTTAAAAACAGCTTACATGGTGCGCTAGGCGGTCAAGTCCTGAATCCTATTTCAGCACTAGAGGCAAACCCTCTCCGCGTAGAGGATCGGAAACGTAAAGTTGACGACGGGACTGGTGGCCTTGTCGAACAAGCAGTTAAGTTCCCAGTGTGGTTTGAACCCCAAGGTAGTGGCGGCACTCCAATGTGTGAAGCTTTTAGACGTGCTGGTGAAGAACTGGCAGTTTGGTGTGATGCACACCCGAATAGCTACCCACCTACAGTTCTCCACATTACTGATGGCGAGTCAACTGATGGCGAACCTGAAGCACTAGCTGATGCCCTGAGGCAATTCAGTACGCAGGATGGTAACCTTCTGCTACTTAATTTACATGTGAGTGCACAATCTGGTAACCCTATTGCATTCCCCGCCTCTGAATCAGGTCTTCCTGATTTATACGCAAAATTATTGTTCAGAATGTCTAGCCAGCTACCAGAACACTTAATTCAGGTGGCTCAAGAAAAAGGGCATAAAGTTTCCATGGAGTCAAGAGGTTATGTATTCAATGCCGAAGCAGCTGAAATCGTGGACTTCTTTGACATCGGAACACGAGCAACACAACTGCGATGATTCTTTGTGCGACTACGTTTAGATTTCACTGCATCCGTTGCAAAAGATCCTAATCGCCCTGATCTCAATGAGGACGCTTTTCAGCTGGATTCACACGGACATGTATTTGCACTTTCTGATGGTGCATCTGAGTCCTACGATTCAAAATCGTGGGCTAAAATGCTTGTTAATAAGTATATTGAAAATCAAAATTTCGATTACGAATGGGTAGAACAAACTCAGAGAGATTATGTTTCAACGGTTGACTTCCAGTCTTTAAGTTGGTCGAAACAACTGGCATTTGACCGCGGTAGTTTCGCCACATTACTTGGTATGTCGACAATCGATTGTACCTGCCGGATATTTTCTATTGGCGACTGCTTAGCTGCATATTCTAAAAATGGAAAATTTTATGATAGTTTTCCATTTAAGCATCCAGCTGACTTCGATGCACGACCACAGTTACTCTCTACAGTAAACCATTTAAACGAATTCACTCACAATAATTTTTTTAATTTAGACGATCATCAAGCAGAATGGATGCTTGAAGAAGGCGATGTTATTTTTTTAATGACAGATGCGCTTGGACAATGGTTTTTGAGAGAGGCTGATAAAGTTGAAAATAATTCAATAAAAACACTTTCAGCGATTTCAACTCAAGATGAGTTTCAGTATTTGATATTATCGCTTCGCACAGATAGAAGAATTAAGCTCGACGACTCGACAGTGCTTCGCTTTGTTGTTGATACTAGTGAAGATAACGATGGCATATCCAACCATTGAACAATACCAGGAAGCTCTGCAGCATCCTGCCACAGCATTTACTGATCCAGTCTTATCAAAAGGCAAAATTCGCGCCTCTGGACTTGGAACACCGCTCGTCGCTTCTGGTGGTTTTGCGCTAACTTATGGCGTGGAAGCTGCATCTAAAAAATATGCAGTTCGTTGTTTTCACCGCGAAGCAAAAGGACTAGAAATCAGATATGCGGCGATATCCAAGAAGTTACAGAGCTTAGCCTCGAACTACTTTGTTGAGTTTGAATATCAAGCCAACGGCGTAAAAATTTCAAACTCATCTTGGCCGATTGTCAAAATGGCATGGGCCAGCGGCGAAACGCTTGGGGTATTTGTAGAGAATAATTATCAAGACAAAACTAAGTTGACAAACTTACTTAACTCCTTGAGTGCCCTTGCCGCGTATCTGGAAAGTAAAGGTATAGCTCACGGTGATATTCAAGATGGCAACTTGATGGTTGCGGACTCAGGCAAGAAACTACAATTGATCGATTATGACGGCATGTACGTCCCAGAACTTGAAAACCTGGGAAGTGCAGAATTAGGGCATAGAGATTATCAACATCCCAAGCGAGATAATACTGTTTACGACGCTAATTTAGATAGATTTTCCTTTATATCTATAAACCTGGCACTCAGAGCACTTATAGAGAAGAAAGATGTTTGGCTTTCTTCGCAAAGTGGTGCTGGCGTTATCGTTTTTAAGGCCAATGATTTTGCCTCACCCTATTCATCTAAAATTTTTACAGACATAAAAAGCATTGCCAGTATTAAACAAGCTACGGAAAACTTTATTGCAATTTGTACAGCAGGGTACTCGCAAATACCCGCCTTGTCGGATTTTATTGCCGGAACAAACATACCGCAGGTTAGTTCTCCAAAAATATCAACCGCAGCAGCTACTGCAGTTAGCACACAAGCACCCTATATTAGTCAATACCCTGTGATTAAGGCCACTGATTACTATGAGTTCCAAAAGAACATTGGACAAATGGTGGAATTGGTAGGACAAATTCAAAATGTTAAAGCTGGCAAAAATAAGTACGGCAAACCATTTATATTTATAAATTTTTCTGATTGGCGCAGAAATGGTGTAAAAATTAACATTTGGAATAATGCTATCGAGAGTGGCGGGATCACACCAAATGAAAGCTGGATCGGAAGATGGATTACCATAAAAGGGTTGGTTGAGCCACCTTTTATCAGCCCCAAAATAAACGCGTCCCACATTGCAATTACTGCTAATGCTTTATCACAAGTTACCAAGCTAACTGAAGAGGAAGCTAGGTTTAGACTAGGAGAAATGCAACAGACAGTTAAAGTAGATTTTCCTGCTGGCAGCAATGCAGATTTACTAAAAAATCTTATGGGCGTTAAGCAATCTAATGGTTCGAGGATTCATCAACTTAATTCTCCAATCATATCGGCGTCGCGTAATACGCACATTACTCAACCCACCTCAATTCCGACATCAATTGGTAATTCCACGGTCAATGTCACTCCCAAATCTTCCAATCAAATTGCTTTAGATGTGTTAAGAAATTCAACGAAAAAATCCGCTTCGATTAATCAAATTAGTTCACGTACCAAACAATCACTATCGCGGAGCCCACCTCAATCTAGTCCTAGCAAAACGCCAAATAAACCATCTGAAGCCAATTGGTTTACGATTATTTTCTGGATTATTTGCTTGGTCCTTTTGTTGCGAGCCTGCGCTAAATAAACATAAATATGTCTACACCAGAAATTGAGACTGAATCAGTCCTTGCAAGGAATCAAAAGCAAGTGTTAACGCACTTTTCTCCAAAGTTATTGGTAGCAGTTAATGAAGGCATAATACATTCCAATTCTGAATGCACCGAATTAATATTTGAGGATGGCGATAAACGTTGGATGAAAATTCAAACATTTGATAGAGATGGTCTGATAACAAAAAAGGCTAAATCACTACTCAATCAACATGTATACATAACATGTTGGGATCCTATTGATGAGCCACTCAAATGGACACGTCTTGGGTATTTCAGAAACATACACAAAGTATAATTCAAGGTGAACTATGGGCTGGCAATGGAGAAAATCGTTTGGTTTTGGAGGGGCTAAAACCACGATTTCAAATAATGGCGTAGGCTTTAGTTATGGTTTCGCTGGATTGCGTTTTGGACGCTCCCCCGCTGGGAACTTCTGGGTATCTATAACAATACCAGGAACTGGCATTAGTTTTATTAAGTATTTACGCACTAAAAACAATCTAGCCAGCTTGCCACCTGTAAATTCAAGCCCAAATGTAAGCAACCAAAGCTCTATTCAAAAAAATACTACCCAGTCCGTAAATCAGAAATTGCTTGAGAAAATGAAACGTATTAAGCCGTAGAGCTCTGGGTAGGTAACCGTTGCGCTGGCGGCAAGAGTTGTGCCCATGACGGGGCTCCTAAATTGTGCAAACTGTAGCTTCAAAAAACATGCTTTCAGTTGATGACATTATTTAAGGGGGGAGGCGAACCACGCCCACTGAATCTGGCCAGCCCTCAAGCCAAAGCTTGCTCTTGCACCGGCTCGTTGTGCGCCTGCCGGTAGGCGCCGGGGGTCAGCCCCGTCCAGGCCTTGAAGGCACGGTGGAAGGTGCTGGCCTCTGAAAACCCGACCTTGGCCGCCACGTCGAGCAGAGGCAAGTCAGACTGGGTGAGGTACTCCACGGCCACGTCGCGGCGCAGCGCGTCTTTGATCATCTGGTAGCCCTGGCCTTCGCGCTGCAATCGCCGGCGCAGGGTTTGCGGCGTGGTGGCCAGCATGGCGCTGACTTCTTCGAGCGAGGGCATTTCTTCGGCCAAGTAGCGGCGCAGCAGGCGGCGGATGCGCTCGGTCAGGCTGGCCTGGTCGCGGTATTTGACGAGCAGGCAGGCCGGGGCTTGGTGCAAAAATTCTTCCGCGCTCTCCTGGCTTTGCACCACCGGCAGGTCCAGCCATTTGGCGTCAAAGCGGTAGCCCCATTCGCCCGCCATCAGGTGGATGGGGGCCTGAAACAGTTTGGACGCGTCGCTGCGGCGGGCCACATCGCTGTCCTGGTAGACCACCTCGGCCACCGGGATGCGCCGCGCGGCCAGCCAGCACATCACGCCGTAGCTGAGGAACATGAAGACCCGCACGGCGTAGGCCTGCCGGTCGTTGAGGGCGTGGCGCGGGCTCATGCGCAGATACGCCACGCCGCCGCTGACCACCAGGCGCGGCACAAAGTCGGGCAGCAGCGCGTGGTAGTAGCGCAGGCCGGCACGCAGGGCGTCGCCCAACAGGCGGTGGCCCACCAGCGTGCGGCAGGCCATGGCAAACGAGCCCAGCGGCAGCGGCGTGGTGCTCAGGCCCCAGAACTCGTCGCGGTGGTGGCGCACCAGCGCCGTCATCAGGCGAGCAAACTGGGTTTGGGTCACGCGCGCCAGTTTGGACTCGAGCAGCGCGGGCAAGATGCCAGCGCGGCGCAGCACGGCGGCGCGCGCGTCTTCGTCTTCGATGCCCATGAGCATCTGCACCACTTGGTAAACCGCGATGGTGTGCTGGATGCTTTGCTGGCTGGGCGTGGCGCTGGGCGGGCGAGTCATGGCGCGGTGAATCAGGGTCTGATCAATGGACAACAGGCCCCTATCCTACGACTTTGCGTTGGCACAAAACATCAATGTGGGCGGCGTCGAGTCCCGCAGCGGTCAGCACCTCGCGGGTGTGCTGGCCCTGCAGGGGCGCGGGGCGCTGCACCGCAAAGGTGTAGCCGCTCATCTGCACCGGCATGGCCATTTGTGTCATGGTCTGGCCCTGCGCGGTCTGCACCTGCACCCACATGCCCCGGTCCTGAAAATGCGGCAACTGCTGCGCCTCGTCGAGTTGGAGCACCGGGGTCACGCAGCAGTCGGCGCCCTCCAGCAGTTGCGCCCAGTGCGCCAGCGGCTGCGCCTGCACCGCCTGGGCCACTTCGCGCCGCACCCAATCGTTCAAGGCTGGGGTTTTGGGGATGTGGTGCTCGGCCAGGTCGGGGCGGCCGAGCAGGGTGCAAAAAGCGGCCCAGAACTTGTGCTCGAACGCGCCCACCGCCAGATAGCGCCCGTCTTGCGTGGGGTACAGGCCGTAGCAGGGCAGCGCCCCGGTCAGCTTGTCGCCGCCGGCGGCGGGCACGCGGCCTTGGCTGTGCAGGCCGGCCAGCGGGATCACCGCATGGGCCAGCACGCCGTCGGCAATCGCCACGTCGACATGCCGGCCCTGACCGGTGCGCTGCGCATCAAACAGCGCCGCCAGGATGCCCATCACGGCGGGCATGGTGCCTCCCAGCAAATCGCCCAGGGGCAGGTTGGACAGGGCCAGCTCGCCGCTGGGCGTGCCCAGCTGGTCGGCCACACCGGCATAGCCGCAGTAGTTCAGGTCGTGCCCGGCCTTTTGGCTCAGCGGCCCGGTCTGGCCGTAGCCGCTGATGCTGCAGTACACCAGGCGCGGGTTGCGCGCGCGCACCGCCTCGTAGCCCGCGCCCAGCCGGGCCATGACGCCGGGGCGAAAGCCTTCGACCAGCACGTCGGCGCTCTCGCACAGTTGCAGCAAAAGCTGCACGCCCTCGGGGTGCTTGAGGTCCAAGCGCATGCCGCGCTTGTTGCGGTTGAGTTGCTCGCGCACCGCGGGCGAGGCGTAGTCGCCCACGCCCAGGTCTTCGATCTTGATGACATCGGCGCCCAGATCGGCCAGGTGCAGGGTGCACATGGGGCCGGGCAGCAAGCGCGTGAGGTCGAGCACGCGCACGCCTTGCAGCGGCGCGCGGCTGGCCGTGGCGGCGCTCATGCGGCCCTGCCTTGCGCGGCGGTTTTGCGCAGTTCGGTTTTTTGGACTTTGCCCGCTGCCGTGAGCGGCAGCTGGTCGCGGAACTCGTAACTCTTGGGGCACTTGTAGCCGCTGATGCGTTCTCGGCAGTGGGCTGCGAGCTCGTCGGCGCTGGCCTGCAGGCCCGACTTGAGCACCACGATGGCGTGCACCGCCTCGCCCCACTTGTCGTGCGGCAGGCCAATGACGGCGCAGGCGGCCACGGCGGGGTGGCTGCAGAGGGCGTTTTCGACCTCGGCGGGGTAGACGTTTTCTCCGCCGGTGATGACCATGTCCTTGATGCGGTCGATGACATACAAAAAGCCGCCCTCGTCCATGGTGCCGCCGTCGCCGGTGTGCAACCAGCCGCCGTGCAGGGCTTTGGCGGTTTCTTCGGGGCGACCCCAGTAACCCTGCATGACCATGGGACCGCGGATCAGGATTTCACCTGGCGTGCCGGGGGGCAACTCTTGGCCGTCGGCGTCGGCGATGCGGATCTCCGAGGACAAGCCCGCTTGGCCCGCCGAGCGGATGCGCGGGCTGCCCAAAAAGGCCGCATCGCGCGCGATGTGCAGCACCGACACCGAGGCGGCGGTTTCGGTCATGCCGTAGGCGTGCACAAATTGCACCTGCGGGAAGGCGGCCAGGCCGCGCTCGAGCAGCGGCAGGGTGATGGGCGCGGCGCCCCACAAAATCCGCTCCAGCTGGGGCAGCTGCGAGGGGTTGAAGCCCTCGGTGTCGAGCAGCATTTGCAGCATGCTGGGCACGATGACCAGGTCCGACACGCCCTCGCGGGCCATGGTGTCGACCACCAACCGGGGCTGAAAGGCCGGCACCGTGACGCAGGTGCCGCCCACGATGGTTTGCCCCAGCATGCGGCCCAGCCCCGCCACATGGAACATGGGCGAGGTGAGCAAGGTCACGTAATGCGGCGGGTTGGGGATCTCGGCCATGCGCCCGACCAAGGACGCCCAGAAATTGCCGTGCGAGAGCATCACGCCTTTCGGAAAGCCGGTGGTGCCCCCGGTGTACACGATGGCGGCCAAGGCGTCGGTCGGGCTGCGCACATCGTCCACCGGCGCAGCGGCCTGGGCCAGCGCCTCCAGGTCAGCAAAGCCCGCCGGGATGGCGGCACGCTTGTCGGGCACCGTGTCGGCCATGAACAGTTGGCAGCGCAGATCGGGCAGGGCATCGAGCCCTTGCGCCACGGGCAGCATCGCCTCGTCCACCGCCAGGGCACTGGCGCCGCAGTCGCGCAGGGCGTAGGCCACCTCGGCACGGGTCCAGCGGGTGTTGACCGGGTTGACCACCAGCCCGGCCCACCATCCGGCCAGCAGCAGCTCCATCATGCGGTCGCTGTTTTGCGCCAGCACCGACAGGCGCTCGCCGGGGCGCAAGCCCAGCGCCTGCAAGGCCCCCGCTGTGCGGGCCACCCGCTGCGCGAGTTGCCGAAAGGTCTGGCGCCGCTCACCGGTGACCGTGGCGGTCTTGTTGGGGTGCTTTTGCACCGAGCGGTGCAAACCGGAAGTCAAATGCATCGTGTCGTCTCCTGCGGCCACCCCGGCGTGTGCGGGCAGCATGGTGTGCATTGCACCCACCCAACCGTGCTTGCGCAATCGCCCCAAGGCTCAAAGGGATTGGCAGAAAGTGACAGCGGTGCAGCGCGCACCAGGGGCCCAGTCTGCACGCACCCGCTGAAACCGTGCCAGCAGCCACGCCCCCTTGGCTGGCCGCGAACGCACGGCGCCGATCGGGAGGGGGTGGGAAGCGGCAGGCGGGATTGGCTCAGCCCAGCTTCTTCATCAACAAGGCATTCACCTGCGCCGGATTGGCCTTGCCCTTGCTGGCTTTCATGATCGGGCCGACCAGGCCGTTCAGGGCCTTGGCGTTGCCGGCCTTGAACTCTTCCACGTTTTTGGGGTTGGCGGCCAAGACGTCGTCGATGATCTTTTCCAGCTCGCCGGTGTCGTTCATTTGTTTGAGGCCTTTGGCCTCGATGATGGCGTCGACACGCGCTGCGCCAGCATCGCCCTCTGTTTGCGCGCCTTCGGCCCACAGCGCATCGAACACCTGACGCGCCGCGTTGTTGCTGATGGTGTTGTCGCTGATGCGGCCAATCAACGTGGCCAGTTGCGCGGCGCTCACCGGCGCTTGCTCGATGCCCAGTTCACCCGCATTCAAGCGGCGCGAGACTTCGCCCATGATCCAGTTACTGGCCAGTTTGGGCTGCCCGCAGGCCTTGGCCGTGGCTTCAAAGTAGGCGGCCACCGCCTTGCTTTGGGTCAGCTGCGTGGCGTCGTATTCGGGCAGCGCGTAGTCGCGCACAAAGCGTTCGGCCATGACGCGCGGCAACTCGGCCATCTCGCCCTTGACGCGCTCGACCCAGTCGCGGCCGATCACCAACGGCGGCAGGTCGGGGTCAGGAAAGTAGCGGTAGTCGGCCGCGTCTTCCTTGGTGCGCATGGCGCGGGTCTCGCCGGTGTCGGGGTTGAACAGCACGGTGGCTTGCTGGATGGTGTGGCCATCCTCGATTTGCTCGATCTGCCAGCGCACTTCGTAGTCGATGGCCTGCTGCATGAACTTGAAGGAGTTCAGGTTCTTGATCTCGCGGCGGGTGCCCAAGGGGCCACCGGGTTTGCGCACCGACACGTTGGCGTCGCAGCGGAAACTGCCCTCTTGCATGTTGCCGTCGCAAATGCCGATCCAGGTGACGATCTTGTGCAGTTCTTTGGCGTAGGCCACGGCTTCTTCGCTGCTGCGGATGTCGGGCCGGGTCACGATTTCCAGGAGCGGCGTGCCGGCGCGGTTCAGGTCAATGCCCGATTGCCCAATGAAGTCTTCGTGCAGCGATTTGCCCGCGTCTTCTTCGAGGTGGGCGCGCTCCAGGCGCACGGTTTTCTTGTCATCGCCCAGGAAAAACGACACTTCGCCGCCTTGCACCACCGGGATCTCGAACTGGCTGATCTGGTAGCCCTTGGGCAGGTCGGGGTAGAAGTAGTTCTTGCGCGCAAAAATGCTGCGCTCGGCCACATGGGCGTTGATGGCCAGGCCGAAGGCAATGGCGCGTTCCACCGCACCGACGTTCATCACCGGCAGTGTGCCGGGCAGCGCCATGTCGACCGCACAGGCCTGGGTGTTGGCCTCAGCGCCAAAAGCGGTGGACGCGCGGCTGAAGATCTTGCTGTGGGTCGAGAGTTGGGCGTGGGTTTCGAAGCCGATCACGACTTCGTAGCCTTGGACGAGTTGGCTCATGTCAGATGCCCTCCGGCTGGCGAAGGTGAAAGTCGGTGGCCTGCTGCAGGCGGTGCGCCACATTCAGCAACTGCGCTTCCTTGAAGTAGTTGCCGATCAATTGCAGGCCCACAGGCATGCCCGCTGCGCCAAAACCTGCCGGCACGCTCATGCCGGGCAAGCCGGCCAGCGAGGCGGGCAGGGTGAAGATGTCGGCCAGGTAGTCGGCCACGGGGTCATTGGCGTTTTCGCCAGACTTCCAGGCCACCGAGGGGGCCACCGGGCCGGCGATCACATCGCATTGCTGGAAGGCGTTCTGGAAGTCGTCGGCAATCATGCGGCGGATTTTTTGCGCTTGCAGGTAATAGGCGTCGTAGTAACCATGGCTCAGGACATAAGCGCCCGTCATGATGCGGCGCTTGACCTCGTTGCCAAAGCCTTCGGCGCGGGTCTTTTTGTACATGTCCACCAGGTCGGTGTAGTCCTTGGCGCGGTGGCCAAACTTGACGCCGTCAAAGCGGCTGAGGTTGGAGCTGGCTTCGGCTGGGGCAATGATGTAGTAGACCGGGATGGACAACTCGGTGCGCGGCAGGCTGATGGGCACCAGACGGGCGCCCAGCTTTTCGTATTCGCGCAAGGCAGCGTCCACGGCGGCGCGCACATCGGGGGCCAGGCCTTCGCCCAAAAACTCCTGAGGAATGCCAATGCGCAGGCCGTCCATTGAATGGTTCAGCGTGGCGCAAAAGTCTTCGGTGGGCATGTCCAGCGAGGTCGAGTCGCGGTCGATGTCCGCACCGCACATGGCGCTGAGCAAGAGGGCGCAGTCTTCGGCGCTGCGGGCCATGGGGCCGGCCTGGTCGAGGCTGGACGCATAGGCGATCATGCCGTAGCGGCTGGCGCGGCCATAGGTGGGCTTGATGCCGGTGATGCCGCAAAAGCTGGCGGGCTGGCGGATCGAGCCGCCGGTATCGGTGCCTGTGGCGGCAGGGGCCAGACCTGCGGCGACGGCGGCGGCGCTGCCGCCGGACGAGCCACCGGGCACGCGGGCCGTGTCCCAGGGGTTGGTGACGGCGCCGTAAGCCGAGTTTTCATTGGCCGAGCCCATGGCGAATTCGTCGCAGTTGAGCTTGCCCAAGCTGACCATGCCGGCCGTGCGCAGGCGCTGCACCACGGTGGCGTCAAAGGGCGATCGGTAGCCTTGCAAAATTTTGGAGCCGGCCGTGGTGGCGAAGTCGCGGGTGACGAACACATCCTTGTGCGCCACGGGCACGCCTTCGAGCGGGCCGGCGGTGCCTGCCGCCAATTTGGCGTCACTGGCACGGGCCTGGGCCAGCGTGACTTCGCTGTCGATGTCCAGAAAGGCGTTGTGCGGGTTGCCGCCCATGCGGGCCAAAAAGCGCGTGGCGACTTCGACGGCGCTGACTTCCTTGGCTTGCAAAAGGGTGGTCAGCGCCTTCACGCTGAGCTGGTGCAGATCACTCATGGCTTACTCGATGACTTTGGGGACCAGGAACAGGCCGCTTTCGACGGCGGGTGCGCTTTGCTGGTTCAGATCGCGTTGGTTGGGCTCGTTGGCCACGTCGGGACGCAGGCGCAACGTGATGTCCTGGATGGCGGCCACCGGGTGGGCCAGGGGCTCGATGCCGGTGGTGTCCACCGCCTGCATGGCTTCGACGATGCCAAAAAAGCCGTTGATTTGCGTGAGCATGCGCTCACTTTCTTCGGGCTTCAGTTCCAGTCTGGCCAGATTGGCGATTCGGGCAATATCCTGCGGGGTCAGGGACATGGTTTGAAAAGGGTAGTCAAGGGCGGTTTATTCCGGCGTCAAAGGGGCCGGGGCGCACCTGTTTTGCCGGGGGATCGGGTATTATCCTGCGTTTGGTGCCGCCCACCGCGCTAGCCCCGAGCCCGCCCTGACGTCACCCCTGATTTGACCGCCGCGCCCCACCTTGCAGGCCACCCGCGCGCCCAAGGTATGGCGCGTCAAAGGACCCCCGAATGTTTTCCTCTTTCCGCCGCTATTTCTCGAGTGACCTGGCCATCGATCTGGGCACCGCCAACACCCTGATTTTTGTGCGCGACAAGGGCATCGTGCTGGACGAGCCCTCGGTGGTGGCCATCCGCCACGAAGGCGGCCCCCAGGGCAAAAAGACCTTGCAGGCCGTTGGCCACGAAGCCAAGGCCATGCTGGGCAAGGTGCCCGGCAACATCGAAGCCATCCGCCCCATGAAGGACGGCGTGATCGCCGACTTCACCGTCACCGAGCAGATGCTCAAGCAGTTCATCCGCATGGTGCACCCCCGCAGCACCTTCCGCCCCAGCCCGCGCATCATCATTTGCGTGCCCTGTGGCTCCACCCAGGTCGAGCGCCGCGCCATCCGTGAATCGGCGCTGGGCGCAGGCGCCTCCGAGGTGTACCTGATCGAGGAACCCATGGCCGCGGCCATCGGCGCGGGCCTGCCCGTGTCAGAAGCGTCGGGCTCGATGGTGGTCGACATCGGCGGCGGCACCACCGAGGTGGGCGTGATCTCGCTGGGCGGCATGGTCTACAAGGGCAGCGTGCGTGTGGGCGGCGACAAGTTTGACGAAGCCATCATCAACTACATCCGCCGCAACTACGGCATGCTGATCGGCGAGCCCACCGCCGAGGCCATCAAGAAGAACATCGGCTCGGCCTTCCCCGGCAGCGAAGTCAAGGAGATGGAAGTCAAGGGCCGCAACCTGTCCGAAGGCGTGCCCCGCAGCTTCACCATCAGCTCCAACGAAATCCTGGAAGCCCTGACCGATCCGCTCAACCAGATCGTCTCTGCTGTCAAGACAGCACTCGAGCACACCCCGCCCGAATTGGGGGCCGACATTGCCGATCGGGGCATGATGCTCACGGGCGGTGGCGCCTTGCTGCGCGATCTGGACCGCTTGCTGGCCGAAGAAACCGGCTTGCCTGTGCTGGTGGCCGAAGACCCGCTGACCTGCGTGGCCCGAGGCTGCGGCATGGCGCTGGAACGCATGGACCAGTTGGGCAGCATCTTCACCAGCGAATAAAGCGCGGAACTGTCCGCCCTTCATCCGGTGCGATTCCCCCATGGCCCTGGATACCTATGAACGCAGCGCCCCGCCGATTTTCCGGCAGGGCTTGTCCACGACCACCAAACTCATTGTGCTGGGCCTGCTGTCGATCACCCTGATGGCGGCAGACCATCGGCTGCAGATTTCCCAGCCCTTGCGCTCAGGGGTTGCCTTGGCACTTTCCCCCTTGCAGTGGTTGTCCTTGCAACCCGGGCGTTTGATGGATGTTGTGGGCAACTACCTGAGCGGTGTGGAGACCGCCCGCGATGCGGCTTTTTCCTTTGAGGCCAAAACGATCGCCCAGGCCCAACGGCTGCAACAGGTGGAACAACTGAGCCAGGAAAATGCCAGCCTGCGCCAACTGCTCGAGTTGCGCTCACAGACAGGGGGGCCGAGCAAAGCGGTCGAGGTGTTGTACGAGACGGCCGACCCCTATACACGCCGTGTGGTGGTTGACCGTGGCCAGCTGGCAGGCATCGCCACCGGCTCGGCCGTCATCGACGCTGCAGGCGTGGTGGGCCAGGTCACCCGGGTCTATCCGCTGATGAGCGAGGTCACCTTGCTCACCGACCGGCTGCAAAGCATTCCGGTCATCAACGCCCGCACGGGCAGCCGGCATCTGGCCAATGGCAACCCTTTGGCTTGGGGCGGTTCGCTGGAATTGAAGTTTGTGCCTTCGGGCACCGACATGCAAAAAGGCGACCTGCTGACCACCAGCGGGATTGACGGCGTCTACCCGCCTGGTTTGCATGTGGGCCGCATCTCGCAAATTGACCGCCGGGTCGACGCCTCCTTTGCCACCGTGCTGGCCGAACCCACCGCCATCGAGCGCGGTCGTCACCTGCTGGTGCTGATGCCCTTCAAGGACTGGCCCGCCAGACCCGTGGCGGAGCCCGTGCAAAACACGCCAACCAAGAACAAGGCCTCTGCCAAGGCGCCTCAAGGCGGGACCTCCGCAGGAGGCAAGCCATGATCATGCCCGCAGGTCGCCCCCTGCTCTTGCCCGTGAACCCCCGCTTCATCGGTCTGACCCTGGTGCTGGCCTTGCTGCTGCACATGTTGCTGGGCTTGTGGGGTCAATATTGGGTGCCCGATGTGCTGGCCGTCACCCTCGTGTTCTGGACGGTGCACCAACCGCGCCGGGTGGGGCTGGTGCTGGCCTTTGCCATGGGCCTGATGGTGGATGTGCACGAGTCGGCCTTGTTGGGGCAAAACGCTCTGTCCTATGTGGTGCTGTGCGGTCTGGCGGCTGCCTCGCAGCGGCGCATGCTGTGGTTTCCGCTGGGCGAACAGGCGCTGCAAATTTTGCCCTTGTTCATTGCGGCCGCCGTGGTGGAGTGGTTGACCCGCCTGTTGACCCACGACACCTGGCCGGCCTGGTCGATGCTGCTGGCGCCTGTTTTGCAGGCGGGTCTTTGGCCCCTGATTGGGGCCATGCTGTTGGCGCCCCAACGCCGGGCATTCGAGCGCGATGACATTCGGCCTCTTTGAGCATGTCCTTGCACCTGCCTTCACTCGCAGAATTGCGCGACACGCGCGCCGAAATTGACCGTTTCCAATCGCGGGTCGTCATCGTCCAGTGGCTGATTTTGGTCTGCTTTGTGCTGCTGGCCTCGCGCCTGATCTATCTGCAGGTGGTCCGTCATGATGACCTGTTGACGCAGGCCGAAAGCAACCGGACGGCCATCTTGCCCACGGTACCGCCGCGGGGCAACATCCTGGACCGCAACGGCGTGGTGCTGGCCCAGAACTATTCGGCTTACACCCTGGAGATCACGCCCTCCAGGGTCAAGGACCTGGAGGCCACCATTGACGCCCTGGCCGAGCTGGTGGACATCCAGCCCAAGGACCGCCGCCGCTTCAAGCGTTTGCGCGAAGAGTCCAAGAGCTTTGATTCACTGCCGATTCGCAACCGCCTGAGCGACGAAGAAGTCGCCCGCTTCAGCGCCCAGAGTTACCGGTTTCCCGGCGTGGAGATCAAGGCCCGCCTGTTCAGACAGTACCCCTACGGCGAGCTGGCCAGCCATGTGATCGGCTACATCGGTCGCATCAACCAACGCGACAAGGAATTGCTGGAAGAAAACGACGACATCGCCAATTACCGGGGCACGGAATACATGGGCAAGCTGGGGGTCGAGCAGCGCTACGAGCGGGAACTGCACGGCATCACGGGCGTCAACCAGGTCGAAACGTCCGCCGGCGGACGCGCCATCCGCAGCCTGTCGAGCCGACCGGCCACACCGGGTCAAAACGTGGTCTTGTCGATCGACATCCAACTCCAGAAAATGACCGAGGACCTGTTTGGCAACCGCCGGGGTGCCCTGGTGGCGCTGGACCCGCGAAACGGCGAAGTGCTGGCGTTTGTGAGCAAACCCACCTTCGACCCGAACTGGTTCGTCGATGGCATTGATGTGGAAAACTGGCAAATGCTCAACGGCTCGATCGACAAGCCCTTGCTCAACCGCGCCTTGCGCGGCACCTACCCGCCGGGCTCCACCTACAAGCCTTTCATGGCGCTGGCCGCTTTGACGAGCGGCAAACGCACCGCCAGTGCCATCACGCTGGACTCGGGCTCATGGACCTATGGCGGCCACACCTTTCGCAGCCATGGCGACCATGGCCTGGGTGCAGTGGACATGGTCCGCTCGATCGTGGCATCGAGCAATGTGTATTACTACGCGCTGGCCAACGACATGGGGGTGGATGCCATCCATGACTTCATGAAACCCTTGTGGTTCGGCCAGCTGACGGGCATCGACTTGCCCGGCGAGGTGCGCGGCATCTTGCCCAGCACCGAATGGAAGCGCAACTACTTCAAGAAGCCAGAACAAAAGAAATGGTTTGGCGGCGAGACCATCTCGCTGGGTATCGGCCAGGGCTACAACACGTTCACCATGCTGCAGCTGGCTTCGGCCACAGGCACCTTGGCCAACCGGGGCTTGCAGTTCAGACCCCGGGTGGTGACGGCCACACAAGACGCCCTGAACCATGCGCAAGTGCAGGTGGGCGCCCCAGCACCCCTGGATCTGGGCTACAAGCCAGAGCACCTGGATGTGGTGCACAAAGGGCTGGTGGGGGTGACGACCGCAGGCACCTCGGCGCGGGTGTTTGCGGGCGCGGGCTACACCAGTGCCGGCAAAACCGGCACGGCACAAGCGGTGACCATCGGGCAAAAGGAAAAATACGACGCGGCCAAGTTGTCCGAATACCAGCGCGACCATTCCTTGTACATGGCCTACGCGCCCGCCGAATCACCGCGGATTGCAGTGGCCGTGGTGGTCGAGAACGCGGGCTTTGGCGCAGCCTCTGCGGCACCCATCGCGCGGCGTGTCTTTGACTATTGGCTGCTGGGCCAGTACCCCAGCGAGGAAGACATGGCCGCCACGCAAAAAGGGCAGTCATCCAGCCCGATTGGCAGACCCCGGACCAAAGCCCAAGCGCCTTTGTTGAGCCCCAAACTCTTGCCAACGGGTGAGGCGGCCGCGCCCCTCCCACGTTGAGCCGCAGCGCGCTCAACTGGCGTACACAGTGTCCAGGCTGGCGAAGCCCTTGACTTCGATCGGGTTGCCAAAAGGGTCCATGAAAAACATGGTCGATTGCTCGCCCGGCTGACCGGCAAAACGCAAATGCGGCGGGACCACAAAGGGCATGTTCGCCGCCTGCAAGCGATCGGCCAGTGCTTGCCAGTCGCGTTGTTGCAGGACCAGGCCGAAATGCGGCATGGGCACCAGGTGCTCGCCCACGCGGCCGGTCAGCGTGGTCTTGAAGGGCTCGCCCAGGTGCAGGGAAATCTGGTGCGAAAAAAAGTCAAAGTCCACCCAGGTGTCGGTGGAGCGGCCTTCCTGGCAACCCAGCACACCGCCATAAAAGCGGCGGGCCTGGTCCAGATCGGTGACATGGAATGCGAGATGAAAAAGGCTTTGCATGCGGCCAAGCATATCAGTGCCTGTCGGCACTGAACATGGGTGAAAACCGCGATCTGAAGGCCCCGAAGGCTGCAACCTGGGACGCGATGTTCAGCGCTTTTTCTCTTTGAGGGTCTGGCAACCGATGCAACGTTTGGCGGTGGGGTAGGCATTGAGCCTGGCCGCCGCAATGGTCTGGCCGCAGTCGGTGCACATGCCGTAGCGGCCCGAGTCGATCCGCTCCAGCGCCGCCTGGATGTCACCCAGCTCGGCGGTTTCGTGTTCGTTCATGGCGAACTCGTCATCGCGCTCGGAGATGGCCTGGGCCCGGTTCTCAAAATCCCGCACATCGTGCTGGGCCGCCATGTCCACCCGCGAAACCAGCCCCCCGCGCTGCTGGGCGATGCGGGACAACAATTGCGCGCGCTCTTGCAAAAGGCGCTCGCGGTCATGGGCTTTGGAGGTGTTCATGCGCCCATCGTGAACCGCTAGCCGCCCTTCGGGCTTGAGGCAGATCAACAGTTCATGCCGGCCCACCCGGGCCGGTGGGCCATCACTTGGATTTCATGCGGGCCATCATCAGTTCCATGTTGGCTTTGCGGTCCGCGTTCACGGTTTGCATGTGCGGGCGCTCGCCCATCATTTTCAGGTAGTCACGCACGGGCAAGTCGGCCAGGAAGTCCTTGCCGTACACCACCTTGGTGGCGCTGGCCACCAAAGGCAGATGGGTCACCGCGGCGCAGTCGGCCAGGGTGAAGGCGTCGCCCGCCACAAAGGGAGAGAACTTCGCCAACTTGGCAAAAGCCGCCACATTTTTCTCCAGCTGAGCGGCCGTTTTTTCTTTCACCGAGTCACTGACCTTGCCGCCAAAAAATGCCTCGGGGTACAAGTTGCGGGCCACCAGCTCCAGGTGCAAATCCAGAAACAGCGCCAGCTCGCGCACCTTGGCGGCGGCAAAAGGGTCGGCCGGGAGCAAAGGGTTTTGCGGGTACTGTTGCTCGATGTACTCCAGCATCACGGCCGACTCGCACACCGCGCCTTGCGGTGTTTTGAGGTAGGGCACTTTGCCCAGCGGACTGGCCACTGGATCGGTTTGCCCCACCCAGGCCAACTCTTCGGTGAAGGCCACGCCTTTTTCCAGCAGCGCCAGTTTGACCTTGTTGTGATAGTTGCTGGCTGCAAAGCCGCACAGTGTGAGCATGGGAACCTCCAAAAAATAAGGGATGTCCACAGCTTAGCCAAAGGCCCGCTGAAGCGGGGTCACGCAGTTGACCGCTGCACCCGCCGGTTCGGTTGCAAACCCTTGGCAAAGCCCGCCAAGCACTTGGCCAACGCGACATTGCGCTGGCAGGGCGCCGGTTTTTCAGCCAATGTCATAATCGCGCCCCATGTCCCCCCTGCAATCCCTGCGCAATGCCCACCGCCTCACCCGCCTCGTGCTGGTGTGGCTGGCCTTGTTCATCGGGGCGGCGGTGGCTTCGCCACTGGTCAACCCCGAGGGCGTGCAACTGGTGTGCACCGAGGCGGGCAGCGTCAAGCTGGTTCAGCTCGATGCCGATGGACAAGAGGCCCAAGGCGGCCAGCAGGGCTTGCACTGCCCCTTGTGTTTGCCGGTGACCGCCCCCCCACCTCTGGTGTCTTCTGCGCAGGCCCCTGTCGGGCTGTCTTATGCGCTGGCACCCCTGGAGCAGGCCCGGCTGGCCTCGCTCATCGGTCTGCCCTGGCAGGCCCGCGCTCCCCCGTCTTTTTCCTGATCCCGACGGCGCTGGATGCGGCGTGTCCGCTGCACCGCTTCTGGGGTCTGCGTGTCGATGGCGCCGATGACCCGCGTGGCCAGGCCATTTTTCCTTTCGTCATTTTCAAATTGGAGTTCACCATGAAACGCCTTGTTGTCCCGATGGCCGTCCTGTTGTCGGCTTTGTTCGCCCCAGTCCTGGCCCAAGCGCAAGTGACCGTGAAAGACGCTTGGGTGCGCGCCACCGTGCCCCAGCAAAAGGCCACTGGCGCCTTCATGCAGCTGCAATCGGCGCAAGACGCCAAACTGGTCTCGGCGCAATCGCCCGTGGCGGGTATGGTCGAGGTGCATGAGATGGCCATGGACGGCGGCGTGATGCGCATGCGCGCTGTGCCCAACTTGGATTTGCCAGCGGGCAAAGCCGTCGACCTCAAGCCCGGCGGTTACCACGTCATGCTGATGGACCTGAAGGGCCAAGTCAAAGACGGTGACACCGTGCCCGTGACCCTGGTGGTCGAAGGCAAGGACGGCCAGCGCCAATCGGTGGCGCTGAAAGTGCCCGCCCGCACCGCCGCTGCCCCGGCCATGAAGCACGGGGAAGGCCACAAGCACAAGCATTGAGCACGGCTTTATTGTTTGACGGAACCCTGCCATGCGCTGGCCTTCTGAGCAGCATCCACTGAGGCGGCCCCTGAGCCGCCTGGTGCTGTTTGGGTACTTGCTCTTCTTGGGCGTGTCGGGGCTGGCCGCCACCTTGCAACCCAAAACCATGGACGTGGTCTGCTCGGCCATGGGCGTCATGAAGGTGGTGGTGCAAGGCGAGGGTGAAGGCCCGCTGGTGAGCAGCGGCATGGATTGCCCGCTGTGTGCCCACGCCACCCCTGCGCTGCCGCCGCCGACGGTGGCCGCTTTGGCCCATGTGCCCGATGCACGGGCTTACATCGTGCAGCGATTGCCCGAGGCGTTGCTGCTGGCCCGCACCGCGCCGCCACTGCCCTCGCGCGGGCCACCTGTTTTCCATTGATCCACACCTCACACGCTGAACACCACTGGGTGCTAGGCGTCTGTAGATGCCTTGGGCCTGTGCGGCCGATGGCGACCGATCGATGGAAAACTTGTCATGAAAAACACCCTTTCTTTTTCTCCTTTGTCTTTGGCCGTATTCAGCCTCTTGGCCCATTTGAGCGCAACGGCTCTGGCACAAACTCCGACCGCCCTGGACACCCTCGTGGTGTCCGGCTCACGCTCTGAAACCAAATTGTCCGAAACCCCCGTCTCGATTGGCTCGGTCACCCGGGCTGAATGGGAGGCCGACAAGCCCAAAACCCTGGGCGAGATCATCAACCGCATCCCCGGTGTGTTCTGGAACGACCTGGGCAACGAACAGCACAGCATGGGCATCCGTCAACCCATCAGCACCAACTCGGTTTACCAGTACCTGGAAGACGGCATCCCGATCCGGCCTTTGGGCGTGTTCAACCACAACGCCCTGAACGCCATCAACACCAACGGCGCCAGCGGCGTCGAAGTGGTCAAGGGCGCTGCATCGTCGCTCTATGGCAGCAATGCGGTGGGGGGCGCGGTCAACTTTTTGACGCAACGCGCCTCCCGCACCCCCACGGGCTACATGGGCATCCGCCATGACCACGCCGACGGCTTCACACGGATCGATTCGGGCGCCAGCAACACCTGGGGCGATCTGGGTTTGCGGTTTTCGCATTACAGCTCTCAGCGTGACCGCCTCAATTGGCAGCAACACAGTGGCGGTACCAAAGACTCTTTCTCTTTGCGCGGTGACTACAACCTGAGCGCCACCTCTTGGATGCGGGCTGCCTTGGTGCACACCAACCTGGATTCGGACACGCCAGGCAGCTTGTTTGAAAACGACTTTCGCACCAACCCCGGCAAGAGCATCAACACCTTCACCTGGCGCAAAGACAAGACCACCCGCGCCAACGTGGCCTGGGAGGGTGAAACCACCCGAGGTGGCTTGACCACCGTCACGCTGTTTGCCCGCCACAACGACCATGCCCAGCTGCCCAACTACACCATCACCGGATGCCAGGGCGCCAGCTGCAGGGGCACGATCAACAACAACCATGTCCAGTCTCTGGGCGTGGACATCCAGCACACCCAAAAGCTGGACCGCCTGCGGGCCCGGCTGGTCACGGGTGTTCACATCGACCGCAGTCAGAATGACTTTGTCTCGGACAACCTGGCCATCGTGCGCGATGTGCCCACAGGGCGCTACATCGGCTACAGCCTCAACAGCATCAACAACCCCAATGGCGTTCGCAACTATGGTGCGGGCATTGCCAACGATGCCGCATTTGCGCAGCTGGAATTCAGCCCCAGCGAAAAAGTTCGGGTGGTTGCAGGCGGGCGATACGACAGCATCCGCTACGACTTCAAAAACAACCTGACGCCCGGTGCCAACTTTGGGGCCCCCAATGAAGTGCGAAACTTCGCCAAGTTCAGCCCCAAGCTGGGCGCCACCTATGCCCTGAGCGCCAGCAGCAGCCTGTACAGCAACCTGAGCCTGGGCTTCACGCCACCGGAAGTCAACCAGCTGTACAGCCGCACCGCCATCCCAGAATTGAAGCCCGCCACCTACGACAACATCGAACTGGGCTGGCGTGCCGTCTTGGCCTCCGGCGTTCGTGTCGACTCGGCGCTGTACCAACTCAGTGGCAAGGACACCATCGTGTCTTACACGCCAGAGGTGGGCAACAGCTTCAATAAAAATGCGGGCGATACCCGCAGCCGTGGTTTTGAGTTGAGCCTGAACCAACAACTGCGCTCATGGGACTGGCGCGTGGGCTCGACCTGGGCAGAGCACACGTATGTGGATTACCGCCTGAGCGATGCGGTGGGTGCCATCGAAGACTATTCGGGCAAGCGCATGCCCCAGGCCCCCAACCACACCCTCAACGCCCAAGTGGGTTGGTATTTCACGCCCGGCTCACGCCTGGCCTTGAACGTGGTGAAACAAGGCAGCTCCTGGATGAACAACGCCAACACGGTGCGCTACGCAGGCCACACCTTGCTCAACCTGACCATGAGCCACAAACTCCAGGACGGCTGGGAAGTGTGGGGCCAGGTGCGCAACCTGACCGACAAAAACTATTCGGACAATGCGGCCAGCCGGTTCATCCCGGGCAGGGGCGCCTACAACCCCAACACCCAGAACACCTATGCCGCAGGTGCCCCGCGCAGCATCATGGTGGGCCTGAACAAGTCATGGGGTGGCCGATGAATCGCCATGCACACAGCCCTTGGCGCTTTTGGCTCTGCGCCCTGACCCTGTGGGGTGCAGGCCTGTGGCCACAGGCCATGGCGCAAGACGCCAGCACAGCCACTGGTCATGCCCGCCACCCGCGCCCCCAACTGGCCACAGGCGCGGCGATTGCGCCCGATGGCCGTTTGTGGGTGGTCGGTATCAATGCACAGGCACAGCTCTTTGTGCAGACGACTGCTTTGGGCGGTCCTGTGCAGTGGAGCGAGCCACGCCTCCTGAACACCGGCAACGACCCGATCGCCGCCGATGGCGAAAGCCGCCCCAAAATCGCCTTCGGCCCCAAGGGCTGGGTGGTGATCAGCTACACCATGCCGCTGGCCAAGCGCTTCACCGGCTTCGTGCGCATGCTGCGCAGCAGCGATGGCGGGGCCAGCTTTGGCGAGCCCTTCACGGTGCACCAGGATCGGCAGGAAATCACCCACCGCTTTGACGCCATCGCTTTCGATGGCCAGAGCGTTTTGCACACGCTGTGGATCGACAAGCGCGATCAAGCGCCCAAAGGCGCTGCCCAGCCCTATGTCGGGGCCGCCATCTACCGCAACGCCTCCAGGGACGGCGGGGCCAGCTTCGGGCCGGACACCAAAGTGGCCGACCACTCGTGCGAATGCTGCCGCATCGGGCTGGCCCGCAATGCCCAGGGCGATTTGAAGGCGACTTGGCGACATGTGTTTGACGGCCACACGCGTGACCATGCGTTTGCCGCAGTGGGTGCGGCGGCCAACCGCATCACACGCAGCACTTTTGATGGCTGGCAAATCAACGCCTGCCCGCACCACGGACCGGGCTTGGCTGCGGACGCCCATGCCGGCGCCAACGGTTTTCACACCGTGTGGTTTGGCATCCGCAAAGTCAATGGGCAAGACCAGGCAGCGGTGCGCTATGCCCGCCTGAACGCCCAAGGCGCACCCCTGCCCAAAACCGAAAGGGTCTTGCCCGATGGGCGTGCCGAACATGCGGACGTGATGGCCCACGGCAGCAAGGTGGCCGTGGTCTGGCGCAGCAGTGAAGGGGCTGTCACCACACTCAAGGCTTGGTTGTCGCAAGACGGCGGGCAAAACTTCAGCCTCAAAGCCCTGGCTCAAACCACGGGTCACAACGACCACCCGCGTCTGGCCCAAAACGGCGAACAAATGGTGGTGGTCTGGCGCAACACCCAGGAGACACAAGTCCATGAACTCCGTTTTTAAATCCACTGGCCGCTTGAGCGCAGGCCTGGCCCCCTGCACGCTGGCCCTCGCCCTGGCCGCCCCAGCGGTGCTGGCGCAAGGACAGCCCCACACCCCTGTCCACAGCCATTCGAGCCAGGCGCAGGCGGTCGGCACGGTGCTGCCTTTTGACGAAAAAACCTGGGCGCATCTGATGCAACACGGCCCGCGCCCGGCCGCTTATGTGTTCACCACCTCCTATTGCAGCACCTGCCCTGCGGCGTTTGCCGCAGTGCACCAGGCCGTGAAAAAACGCAAAACCAAACCCGAACTGAACGCGGTGGTGATGGATGTCTCTGGCGCACAAGCCTGGCGCCACGCCGCACACTTTGCCGGCATGACGCGCATGTTCGCATTTGACGGGTTTGAGCCCGCCATCCGCCAAGCGATCGATCCCAATTGGCCCAACGTGACGCCCTATGTGGTTTTGCTCGACGCCAAGGGCCAGACACAGCGCGTGATTGGTCCACCGAACGCAACCGCACTCAAACGTTGGTTGTCACCGGCTTGATGTCGCTCACCTGAGGCTCAGGACACATCAGCAGCGCTGAATAGATTCAATGGAGATTAAGAAATAGAAAAACAGTCGTTTGAGTTTGATTGCTTGGCTTTCAGAATCCAGCCCTTCTTCTTTTGTTGTGCTTTTCGGGAGAGCTTCCAATGAAATCCAAACGCCTTTTTCTGAAGTTGGCAGCGTTGCTGGCCTTGACCGTGTCAGGTCTGAGCGTGCAGGCCCAGGCCCCGATCAGCCTGCTCAATGTCTCTTACGACCCCACGCGTGAGCTCTATGTCGAGTTCAACCAGGCCTTTGCCCGGCACTGGAAAGCCCGCACCGGTCAAGACGTGAGCATCAAGCAGTCTCACGGCGGCTCGGGCAAGCAGGCCCGCTCGATCATCGATGGGCTGGACGCCGATGTGGCGACCTTGGCCCTGGCCGGTGACACCGATGCCTTGCACAGCCACGGCAACCTGATTCCCAAAAACTGGCAAAAACGCTTGCCCCACAACAGCACCCCTTACACCTCGACCATCGTGCTGGTGGTCCGGCAAGGCAACCCGAAAAACATCCAGGACTGGGACGACCTGGTGCGCCCGGATGTGAAAGTGATCACGCCCAACCCCAAAACTTCGGGTGGGGCACGCTGGAACTACCTGGCTGCCTGGGCGTTTGCCAAGCGCAAATACGGGGGTGATGACAAGGCGCAGGAGTTTGTGAAAAAGCTTTACCAAAACGTACCGGTGCTGGACACGGGCGCCAGGGGCTCTTCGGTGACCTTTGCCCAACGCCACCAGGGCGATGTCTTCCTGAGCTGGGAAAACGAAGCGTACTTGCTGGAAAAGGAGTTTGGCAACAAGGTGGATTTTGTCTACCCCTCGATCTCCATCCTGGCCGAACCCGCGGTGGCTTTGATCGACAAAAACGTGGATAAAAAAGGGACCCGGGCGGTGGCCCAGGCCTACCTGGAATACCTCTACACCGAAGAAGCGCAGGACCTGATTGGCAAGCACTTCTACCGCCCCCGATCGGCCAAGGCCCAGGCCAAGTACGCCAAACAGCTGCCCAAGCTCAACCTGTTCACCATCGATGAGGCCTTTGGCGGTTGGGACAAAGCCAGCCAGGTGCACTTTGTCGATAGCGGCAAGTTTGACCAGATCTATACACGCAAGTGAAAAGCTCTTTAGCTGCTTATCCGCATAAGCAAACAACAAATGATTCGTTTGAGATTTAAGGATCCGATCCCACAATCGCCTTCCTGGCTGGAAACCGGTCGGTCCCAGTGATCGACCCCCAGGCTCCCGCCCAAGTATTTCCCGAACGGCATCACCATGAAAAAGCTCACCCTCATCACCCTGGCCGCCACCCTGGCCTTGTCGGCCCTGTCGGCCAGCGCTCAAACCTTGCTCAACGCCTCGTACGACGTGGCGCGCGAGTTCTACAAGGACTACAACGCCGCTTTTGTGGCGCATTACAAGAAGACCACCGGCAAGGACATCAAGATCGACCAGGCCCATGGCGGCTCGAGCGCCCAGGCGCGTGCCGTCAACGACGGGCTGGACGCCGATGTGGTGACCATGAACACCACCACCGATGTGGACTTTCTGGCCGGCACCGGTGTGGTGGCCAAGGACTGGAGCCGGCGCTTTGCGCACAACGCCTCGCCCACCACCTCGACCATGCTGTTCCTCACCCGCAACGGCAACCCCAAAAACATCAAGGACTGGGACGACCTGGTCAAGCCGGGCATCCAGGTGATCGTGGTCAACCCCAAGACCGGCGGCAATGGCCGCATGGCCTATTTGGCGGCTTGGGGTTACGCCAAGAAAAAGGGCGCCAGTGATGCACAAGCCGCCGAGTTCGTGGGCAAGCTCTACAAAAACGTGCCGGTGCTGGCCAAGGGCGGGCGCGATGCGACCACCATCTTTTTGCAACGCAACATTGGCGATGTGCTGATCACCTTCGAGTCCGAAGTCATCTCGGTAGACCGCGAGTTTGGTGTGGGCAAGGTCGATGCGATTCACCCGTCCATCAGCATCGTGGCCGAGAACCCGGTGGCGGTGGTCGAGCGCACCGTGGCCAAGAAAGGCACGGGCGAGTTGGCCAAGGCCTATCTGGACTACCTGTACTCGGACGAAGCCCAGGAGATCGCCGCCAAGCATGCCCTGCGCCCGCGCAACCCCGCGATCCTGAAAAAGCACGCCGCCACTTTCAAGCCCCTGCAACTGTTCACCGTGAACGAGGTGTTTGGCTCCTTCGCGGAGGCCCAGCGCCTGCACTTCAACGACGGCGGTTTGTTCGACAAGATCTACACCGTCAAATAAGTTTTTCCCATGACCGCTTTGCCGATTGCGGCTTCCGCCCCCAGGCGGGCGCCCGCCAGAGTGTTGCCCGGGTTCAACCTGACCCTGGGTTTCACCCTCTTGTACCTGAGCCTGATCGTGCTGATTCCCTTGTCGGCGCTTTTCTTCAAGACCTTCACCCTCAGCGGGGACCAGTTCTGGGCAGCGGTGACCGGGCCACGTGTCATGGCCTCGTACCGCTTGACCTTTGGCGCTTCGCTGATCGCCGCGCTGGTCAATGTGGTGTTCGGCCTGCTGGTGGCCTGGGTGCTGGTGCGCTATGACTTTTTTGGCAAAAAAATTGTGGACGCTTTGGTGGACTTGCCCTTTGCGCTGCCCACGGCCGTGGCGGGCATCTCCCTCACGGCGCTGCTGGCGGGCAATGGCTGGGTCGGCCAATACCTCGAACCCCTGGGCATCCAGCTGGCCTTCAACCCCAATGGCGTGGTGATCGCGCTCATTTTCATTGGCTTGCCTTTTGTGGTGCGCACGGTGCAGCCGGTGCTCGAGGACGCCGAAAAAGAACTTGAAGAAGCGGCCACCTGCCTGGGCGCCACACGCTGGCAGACCTTCAGCCGCGTCATTTTCCCGACCATTGCGCCGGCACTGCTCACCGGATTTGCCATGGCATTCGCCCGCGCGATTGGTGAATACGGCTCGGTCATTTTCATCGCGGGCAATATGCCCATGGTGTCCGAGATCACGCCGCTCATCATCATCGGCAAACTCGAACAATACGACTACGCGGGTGCCACCGCCGTGGCCCTGGTGATGCTGGTGGTGTCTTTCATCCTGCTGCTGGTCATCAACGGCCTGCAAACCTGGCAACGTCGCCGCTCGGGAGCCACATCATGAGCCAGGCCCTCTCTTCCACCAAAGTCCAGGCCGGCACCACCGAAGCCCGCTGGATTCGCCGCAGCCTGATTGGCCTGGCGCTGGTCTTCATGTTCCTGTTTCTGGTCTTGCCTCTGGCGGCCGTCTTCACCGAAGCCCTGCGCAAAGGCCTCGATGCGTATCTGCAAGCGCTCAAGGAACCGGACGCCTGGTCGGCCATTCGGCTCACGCTGGTCACCGCGGCCGTGGCCGTGCCTTTGAACCTGGTGTTTGGCGTGGCCGCCGCCTGGGCGATTGCCAAATACGAGTTCAAGGGCAAATCGTTGTTGACCACGCTGGTGGACTTGCCGTTTTCGGTCTCGCCCGTGGTGGCGGGCTTGGTGTACGTGCTGATGTTCGGGGCGCAAGGCTGGTTTGGCCCGTGGCTGCAAGCCAACGACATCAAGATCGTGTTCGCCGTGCCCGGCATCATTTTGGCCACGGTGTTTGTCACTTTCCCCTTCATTGCGCGCGAGCTGATTCCGCTCATGCAAGCCCAGGGCAACGACGAAGAGCAAGCGGCCATCGTGCTGGGCGCCACGGGCTGGCAAACCTTCTGGCGCGTGACGCTGCCCAACATCAAGTGGGGTTTGTTGTACGGCGTGATCCTGTGCAATGCCCGCGCCATGGGCGAGTTCGGTGCGGTGTCGGTGGTGTCCGGTCACATCCGCGGCCAGACCAACACCATGCCGCTGCATGTCGAGATCCTCTACAACGAATACCAGTCGGTGGCCGCCTTTGCGGTGGCCTCGCTGCTGGCCCTGCTGGCCCTGGTGACCCTGGCCATCAAGTCCTTCATCGAATGGCAGCATGAACAAGAACTCAAGGCTTCGGCCAACACACCCCCTGAACGCCCCCATCCACAGCACCCGTCATGACTTTGTAGGAGCCGCACCTGTGGGCGATCTTGAGTGGACCATGAAGGTCTGCATCGCCCACAGGGTGGGCTCCTACCGCAACAGCCATCCGTTACAGAACACAGGTTACGCACAACATGAGCATCGAAATCCGCAACGTTCACAAACAGTTTGGTGACTTCACGGCGCTGAACAAGGTCAGCCTGGACATCGAATCGGGCGAACTCGTCGCGTTGCTGGGGCCCTCGGGTTGCGGCAAGACCACGCTGCTGCGCATCATCGCGGGCCTGGAGACAGCCGACCAGGGCACCATCGCCTTCAGCGGCGAAGACACCACGCATGTGCATGTGCGCGAGCGCCAGGTGGGCTTTGTGTTCCAGCACTACGCGCTGTTTCGGCACATGACGGTGTTTGAAAACGTGGCTTTTGGCCTGCGCGTCAAACCCCGCAACCAACGCCCGAGCGAGTCTGAAATCAAACGCAAAGTGCACGAGCTGTTGGGCTTGGTGCAACTCGACTGGCTGGCCGAGCGTTACCCTTCGCAACTGTCCGGTGGACAGCGCCAGCGCATTGCGCTGGCGCGTGCGCTGGCGGTCGAACCCAAGGTGCTGCTGCTGGATGAACCCTTTGGGGCGCTGGACGCCAAGGTGCGCAAGGAACTGCGCCGCTGGCTGCGCCGTCTGCACGACGAACTCAATGTGACCAGCATCTTTGTCACGCACGACCAGGAAGAAGCCCTGGAAGTGGCCGACCGGGTGGTGTTGATGAACAAGGGCCATATCGAACAAATCGGCTCCCCCCAGCAGGTGTGGGACCAACCGGCCAGCCCCTTTGTGTATGGCTTCTTGGGCGATGTGAACCTGTTCCACGGGCGCGCCCACGAGGGCGAAATGCTGATCGGGGCCGACCAGCATGCCATCCGCCTGGAGAGTCCGGAGCACGGGCAGGTGCAGGATGCCAAGGCCTTTGCCTATGTGCGCCCGCACGATCTGGATGTGACCCGCTTCACGCCGGGCACGGCGCACAGCGGCATCGTGGCCCGACTCAGCCGCGCCATCGTGGTGGGGCCGGTCGCAAGGCTGGAGCTGGACCCGGTGGAGCCCGGCCTGTTTGGCAAGGACGCGGTGATCGAAGCACAGTTGTCGGCCGCACAGTACCGCCAACAGGACTTCAGGGAAGGCGAAACCCTGGTGCTGACGCCACGCAAGGCGAGGGTGTTTGTGGAAGGCTGACAGGCGATTCGGGTAAGCTTTGCAGACCTGTCAAAAAGGAACTGTCATGAGCGACCCTTCTGCCTTCGGGTTTGGCCAATTTGTGCCGGGTTTTGATTTCCTGCAAAACCTGTCCAAAACCGCATCGGAAACCCAGCCCGGGGCGGCGGCAGGCATGCCGGGCATGGGCAGCTGGGTGGCGCCCACGCTCAGCATTGAGGACATCGACAAGCGCATCCAGGAGCTGAAGTCGGTGCTGTTCTGGCTGGAACAGAACACCACCGCGCTCAAAGCCACCATCCAGGCGATGGAGGTGCAAAAGATGACCCTGACCACCCTGCAGAGCATGAACGTGAGCATGGCCGATCTGGCCAAGGCCTTCACGGCCAAGCCCCCCACGCCAACGCCAGCACCCGCCACGGCGGCAGAAACCCCCTCCGAAAGGCCACGTTCTTCGCTGTTCACGCCCAAACCTGCCCACGAAAAAGCCGCGCCCGAGCCCCAGGCCCCTGGCGCCAGCCCCGAGGAAGCGGACGCCCGCCCCACTGCCGCCAGCGCCCAGCCTGCCATCGACCCGATGCAGTGGTGGGGCGCCCTGACACAACAGTTCCAGGGCATTGCCGCTGCGGCCCTGAAAGACGTGGCGGGCGAAGCCATGAAGGCCGGCATGACCGCCAAAAACGCCACCACCGGGCGGGCAGCGTCCGCCGACTCCTCCGCCAAAGCGGCTGGGGCACGGCAACGGGCCAAAGCCGCCAACAAACCCACCACCCGGACGGCTGCCACTCAGGGGCAAGCGCCCAAACCCCAAAAAACCACGACGGCCAAAGCCGCCCCTGGCACGCGCTCCTCGGCCCGGAAATAGTTGGCCCATGAAATTGTTCCCCTGTGGCCACGCCACCCACCCCCAATGGCGCATGGCCGCTGCGCTGGTGCTGGCGCAGCTGCAGGCCCAGATGGCTTTGCCCGACTACGCCAAGCAAGCCCGACTGGGGTTGCTCTACATCACCGACCACTATGCGCCCGAGGCGCAAGCGCTGCTCGATCACCTGCGCCAGTCCTTGCCCGGCGTGACCGATTGGGCGGGCACCGTGGGCATCGGTGTGGCGGTGAACAATGCCGAATATTTTGACGAGCCCGCCATGGCGCTCATGCTGTGCGATCTGACGCCGGAGCAATACCGGGTGTTTTCCGGGGTCTCGCCGCTGCCCGCGGACTGGGCCGATGCGGCACTGGTGCACGCCGACCCGCACACGCCCGACCTGGCCGAGCTGATGGACGAAATGGCCGCCCGGACCCGACAAGGCTATTTGTTTGGCGGCCTCAGCGCCAGCCGGACCCGCAGCGTTCAGTTTGCCGTGCGGGCCGAAGATGCGGGCGGTCCCGAGGTGCATGGCGGCGTGATCGAAGGGGGCCTGAGCGGGGTCGCTTTCTCACCCGGGGTGGGCTTGGTGTCGCGGGTCACCCAAGGCTGTCAGCCCATTTCGCCCGAGCGCGAAATCACCCGGGCCGAGGGCCATGTGGTGTTGGCGCTGGCGGACGAACCCGCGCTCGATGTGATGCTGTCCGATCTGGGCATCCGTCTGAGCGAGCCGCAAAAAGCCATTGCGGTTGTGCGCGCCACCTTGGTGGGGCTGAGCTCGGCAGGGCAATCGGGTGTCGGGCGCACCGGCAACTTGGGCAACGATGTGCGTGTGCGCCACATCATCGGGCTGGATCCGATGCGCCTGGGCGTGGCGATTGCCGAACACCTGCAGGTCGGCATGCGCCTGACGTTTTGCCGCCGAGATGCACAAGCTGCCCGGGCCGACCTGGTGCGTGTGTGCGCCGAAATCCGTGAGGAGCTGGAGCCCGAGATGTTGTCGATCGAGGCGATCAACGCCTTGAGCGATGACCCACTGCCCACCACGCCCACGGCGGGTCGGCGCATTGCCGGGGCGGTGTATGTCAGCTGCACCGGCCGCGGTGGGCCGCACTTTGGGGGGCCGAGCGCCGAATTGCAGATCGTGCGCCACGCCTTGGGCGATGTGCCCTTGGTCGGATTTTTCGCGGCTGGCGAAATTGCCCGCAACCAGCTGTACGGCTACACCGGGGTGCTGACGGTCTTCACCACGCCCTGACACGACGGCAGCTGGCCGTCGGTCTTTGACCATCTGCGGCGGCTGGCCGTCAGGTCTGCGGCCACTTGCGCCGGCCGACTTCGCGGATCATGTGTTTTTTGAAGGCCTGCGCCAGTGGGGATAACTTTTTGCTGGCCGGGTGCACGATGTGCCAGGCCGATGACACCGGAAAGCCTTCGATGTCCATGACGCTCACCCCGTTTTCCTTCTTGTGCCCATGCAGGGCATGGCGGGACACCACGCCCAAGCCCAGACCTCCGGCCACCGATTCCTTGACGGCTTCGTTGCTGCCCAGCTCCAAGCGGATATCGGGGCGGAACTTCATCTTGCGGAAGAACTGATCGGCCGCCATGCGCGTGCCAGAGCCTTTTTCCCGAACAATGAAGCGGCGCTGGGCCAACTCGTGCAAGGGCACCTGCGTGCGTTTGGCCAAAGGGTCGGCGTTGGCTGCAATCAACACAATCGGGTTGGGCATGAAGGCCTCGTCCCCCAGGTCCATGTCCTTGGGCGGCATGGACATGATGTACAAGTCGTCCAGGTTCTCGCGCAAGCGGTGCACCACGCCATCGCGGTTCAGGATCTCCAGGGACACATCGATGGCGGGATGCTTGGTGCAGAAGCTGCCAATCAGGTGCGGCATGAAGTACTTGGCGGTGCTGACCACCGCCACGCGCAGCTTGCCACGCGAGAGGCCTTTGGCCGCGTCGACGTTTTGCTCAAACGCGTCCCAGCTCTGGGCCACGGCACGCGCAGTGACCGCCAGCTCCTTGCCCACATCGGTCAGGTAGATCTTTTTGCCGACCACCTCGTACAAGGGCAGGCCCACCGACAAGCCCATGTCCTTGAGCTGCATCGAAGCCGTCGGCTGGGTCACATGCATCACTTTGGCCGCCGCACTGACGCTGCCGGTTTCCGCCAGAGCCAAAAACAAGCGCAGTTGTCGAAAAGTGACATTCATAGATATTTACCTATACATGGGTATACCAGAATCGATTTTACAAGATCAACCCGGATTTTTAAAATCGCCGCAAGGACTCAAAAATGCAAAATCTGATCGACCCCGCCATCCTGTTTTTCATCTTTGGCGTGCTGGCTGGCACCGTCAAATCGAACCTCGAAATTCCCCCCGCCATTTCCCGTTTCCTGTCCCTGTACCTGCTGATGGCCCTCGGCCTGAAGGGCGGCTTCGCGCTGTCACAGTCTGGCCTCACTGCCCAGGTGGGCGTCAGCCTGGCCGCCGCCATGTTGCTGGCCACCGTGATTCCGCTGATCGGGTACACCCTGCTGCGCCGTTTTGTCTCGGGCTTTGATGCGGCCGCGGTGGCGGCCACCTACGGCTCGGTCAGTGCCGTGACCTTTGTCACGGCGGTCCAGTACCTGGAAAACCAGGACGTGGCCTACGGCGGCCACATGGCGGCGGCCATGGCCCTGATGGAGTCGCCCGCCATCATCCTGGCCGTGGTGTTCGCCAACTCGCTGCGGCAAAAGGCCGCCAAAGTTGACACCACAGCGCCCCATGCCGCCCATGCCCCCAAAGCCGGGGTGTCGGTGGGCAAGATCCTGCACGAGTCCTTCACCGATGGTGCGCAGCTCTTGCTGCTGGGGGCGATGGCCATCGGCATGCTCACCGGCGAGACCGGCAAATCGGCCATGCAGCCGTTCTCGGTGGATCTGTTCAAGGGGATGCTGGCCTTCTTTTTGCTCGACATGGGTTTGATGGCTGCGCGCAACCTCCCGCAGGTCAAGGGCAAGTCCCCCGTGTTGATTGCCTACGCCATCGCCGGCCCCGCGGCCCATGCCAGCCTGGCGCTGGGTTTGGCATTTCTGCTAAATTTGCCCGCTGGCGATGGTGCCCTGCTGATGGTTCTGGCTGCCAGTGCGTCCTACATCGCGGTTCCGGCCGTGCTGCGTTATGCACTCCCCGAAGCCAACCCCTCGCTTTATTTTGGTCTGAGTCTGGGCATCACCTTCCCGTTGAACATCGTATTCGGAATCCCCATTTATGTGGCGGTGGCCCAAGGGGTTCTGATGTAAGGCTGGCATGGACAGAACGCATCCAAGCGGTGATCCGGCTCGCCGTGTGGCATTCCTCACGCAACACGGCAAACAGGATCTGGTCAAACCCCCCCTGGAGTCGGCCCTGGGCTGTGAACTGGTTCACACCGATGCCTATGACACCGACCAGCTGGGCACCTTCACCCGCGAGATCGCCCGGCCGGGCGCCCAACTCGATGCGGCCCGGCGCAAGGCCCAAATCGGCATGGCCCTGACGGGTGCCCCGGTCGGCATCGCCAGCGAAGGTGTTTTCGGTTCGGACCCGTTTGGTGGTTTCATGCCCTGGAACAGCGAACTGCTGCTGTGGCTCGATCCTGAGCAGAACCTCGAAGTGACCGGGTTTGCCCACGGCCCTGCCCAGAGCCTGTACAGAACGGTCGCCGGCCTGGACGAGTTGCTGCGTTTTGCCGAAGACGCGAAGTTTCCCGGACACCACCTGGTGATGCGGCCAGACCATGAGGACCACTTCAACATCGTCAAGAACATCCACGACGAACCGACATTGGTCGAGGTGTTTGGCCAACTCCAGGCCCAATCGGCCAGTGGGAAGGTCTTTGTTGAAAACGACCTGCGGGCTTTTTGCAATCCCACACGCCAGCAGGTCATTCGCCAGGCCTGCGACGATTTGATCCAGAAACTTCAGTCCCGGTGCCCGCAGTGCCAAAGCCCCGGTTTCTGGGTCCAGTCACGCGTGGCAGGCCTGCCGTGCCGGGCCTGCGGTCAAAAAACCCGCCTGCCCATTGGCGAAGTCTGGCGCTGCACCCAATGCCAGCATCAAGCGCAGCGCGCTGTCGAGTCGGCCCCCTGGGCCGATCCGGCGCGCTGCGACCATTGCAACCCCTGATGCCCTGGCCTGCAGGGGCATCTGTCAAACCGAGCGCATCAAACCACCATCGACGCGGATGTTTTGGCCCGTGATGTAGGCGCCACCCTCCGAAGCCAAAAAGGCGATGGTCGCGGCCACTTCCTCGCTGGTGCCGTAGCGCTGCATGGGCACGCTCTCGCGGCGCTCCTCTTTGGCCGGCAAACTGTCGATCCAGCCGGGCAACACGTTGTTCATGCGCAGCTTGTGCACCGCGTACTCGTCGGCAAACAGTTTGGTGAACGCGGCCAGGCCGGCGCGCGCCACCGCCGAGGTCGGAAACATCGGGCTGGGCTCGAGCACCCAGGCGCTGGAGATGTTGACGATGGCCCCGGCTTGTTGCGCCACCATGATCGGGGCCACGATGCGCACCGCCCGCACCACGTTCAGGAAATACATGTCCATGCCCAGGTGCCACTGTGCATCGGTCAACTCCAGCACGGGGCCTTTGGGGCCGTGCCCGGCGCTGTTGACCAGCACGTCAATGCGGCCCCAGCGCTGCATCACCTGATCGGTCAGCTTTTGCAAATCTTCTGCGGACTGGTTGCTGCCGGTCAGCCCCAAGCCGCCCAACTCACGGCCCAAGGCCTCGCCCTTGCCAGACGAGGACATCACGGCCACCTCAAAACCATCCTGCGCCAGCTTGCGGGCCGCAGCCGCCCCGATGCCGCTGCCACCCCCCACCACCATCGCCACTTTTTTGCTCATGCCTTGCTCCTTGCTTGCGTGATTTGTCGATACATCCGGCCCGACCATTGCCCCAGATCGTCCAAGTAGGTGAACACCACCGGCACGACCAGCAGGCTCAGCACCGTGCTGGTCAGCAGGCCGCCAATCACGGCAATCGCCATGGGCGAGCGAAAGCTCGCATCGGCCGCCCCCCAGCCCACGGCAATGGGCAGCATGCCGGCACCCATGGCGATGGTGGTCATGACGATGGGCCGTGCGCGTTTGTGGCAAGCGTCCATCATCGCGTCCCAACGGCTCATCCCCGGCACGGCCGGACGATCGCCCTCGGCCGGTTTGCCGCGCCGCGCCTCAATGGCGTACTCCACCAGCAAGATGGAGTTTTTGGTGGCGATGCCCATGAGCATGATCAGGCCAATGAGCGAGGGCATGGAAAAGCTCTTTTGCGCGATCAAAAGGCCCACGAACGCCCCCCCGAGCGACAAGGGCAAGGCCGCGAGAATGGTGATGGGGTGCAGGAAGCCTTTGAACAACAGCACCAGCACGATGTAGATGCACAACACGCCAATCGTCATGGCCAGGCCGAAGCTGGCAAACAGTTCGGCCATGACCTCGGCGTCGCCCACCTCCACCACCTTGACGCCCGGTGGAAGGCTTTGCAGCGCAGGCAGTTTTTGCACCGCCTGCGTCACATCGCCCAAAGGCATGCCCGACAGCTCGATCTCGAAATTGATGTTGCGCTGGCGGTCGTAGCGGTCGATCACGGCCGGGCCGCCCGCCACCTCGATGCTGGCCACCTGGCCCAACATGACGGGGCCACGGCTGCCCGGCACCATCAGGCGCTCCAGTGCGACCAGGTCTTGCCGGGCTTCGTTGGCCAGCTTGACGACGATGGGCACCTGCCTTTCGGACAGGTTGAGTTTGGGCAAGGCCGCGTCGACGTCCCCCAAGGTGGCCACGCGCAAGGTGTCGCTGATGGCGGCGCTGGTCACGCCCAGGTCGGCGGCTTTGGCAAAGTCGGGACGTACCGCGATCTCGGGGCGAACCAGGCTGGCGGTCGATGCGATGGAGCCCAGACCGGAGATGGTGCGCAGGTCGCGCTCCACCGCCATGGCGGCGGTTTGCAGCGCCTGCGGGTCTTCACCGGTGAGCACCAGCACATATTTTTCTCCCGAACCACCCAAGCCGACCTTGGTGCGCACACCCGGTAGCGGCTGCAGTGCGGTGCGGATATCGTTTTCAATGGCCTGCTTGCGCGGGCGTGTGCCCCGTTCGCTCAGCTGGATGGTGAGTGTGGCCTTGCGCACCTCGGCCGCGCCACTGCCGGCAAACGGGTCCGAGCCGGCGCTGCCGCCGCCAATCGTGGTGTAGACGCTCTTCACATCCTTCACCGTCATCAGCAACTGACGGGCGCGTTCTGCGCTGGCCTGTGTCTGCGCCAAAGTGGCCCCCGGGGGCAACTCCACATAGACCTGGGTTTGCGAGTTGTCGTCCGGCGGGATGAAGCCCTTGGGCAGCAAGGGCACCAGCATGATGGAGCCGATGAAAAACAGCGTGGCCAGCACCATGGTGGTCAGGCGGTGCTTCATGCACCAGGTGGCCCAGACCATGTAGCGCTTGAGCCAGCCCGGCTCGTGCGCAGCCGTGACCACGGGCTTGAGGATGTAGGCCGCCATCATGGGCGTGAGGACCCGCGCCACCACCAGCGAAGCGAACACGGCCAGCGATGCCGTCCAGCCAAACTGCTTGAAAAACTTGCCCGGAATGCCGCTCATGAAGGCGGTGGGCAGGAACACCGCGATCAAGGTGAAGGTGGTGGCGATCACGGCCAGACCGATCTCGTCGGCCGCTTCCATGGCGGCCTGGTACGGCGACTTGCCCATGCGCAAATGGCGCACGATGTTTTCCACCTCGACGATCGCGTCGTCGACCAGCACACCGATCACCAGGGACAGCGCCAGCAAGGTCACCACGTTGATGGAAAAGCCCAGATAGGCCATGCCGATGAAGGCCGGGATGACCGACAAGGGCAAGGCCACCGCCGACACAAAAGTGGCCCGCCAATCGCGCAAAAACAGCCACACCACCAGCACCGCCAAAATCGCGCCTTCGTACAGCAGCACCAAAGAGCCCTGGTATTCCTCTTCCACCGGGGTCACAAAGTCAAAGGCTTCGGTGATCTCGATGTCTGGGTTCTGCAGGCGGTACTCGGCCAGGGCCTGGCGCACCAGGCGGCCCACCGCCACTTCGCTCTCGCCTTTGCTGCGCACCACCTCGAAGCCGACCACCGGCTGGCCATCCAGGCTGGCCGCAGACCGGGCATCGGCCAGCGTGTCGCTGACGGTGGCCACTTGGTCCAGCCGCACGCGGCCGCCGCGCGAGGTGGCCAGCTCGATCTGTGCGACCTCTTGTGCCGTCTTCACGGTGGCCAGGGTGCGCACGGGTTGTTCGCCCACGCCCAACTCCATGCGTCCACCCGAGCCTTCTTGCTGCACCCTTTTGAGCTGGCGCGACACCTCGGCCGCCGTGATGCCCAGCGCTTGCAGCCGGTTCACATCCAGCGCCACCCGCACTTCGCGCGTCACACCACCGACACGGTTGACCGCGCCCACGCCGCGCAAGGACAGGAGCTTGCGGGTGATGTCCTTGTCCACCAGCCAGGACAGGGCTTCATCGTCCATGCGCGAGGAGCGCACGGTGTAGGCCAGCACCGGCGTGCCCGCCAGATTGAGTTTTTGCACCACCGGGTCGCGCAGGTCACCCGGCAAATCGGCCCGCACGCCCTGAATGGCCGAACGCACATCGTCCACGGCTTCTTGCGAGGGCTTTTCCATGCGGAACTCGGCGGTGATGGTCACCACACCGTCTTGCACCTTGGTGGTGATGTGCTTGAGGCCCTGCAAGGGCGCCAGCGCGTTTTCGAGCTTGCGGGCCACATCGGTTTCGAGCTGGGATGGCGCAACCCCCGGCATGTTGGCGGTGACGTTGATGGTGGGCACATCCAGATCGGGGAAGTTCTGCACCTTCATGGCGCCAAAGGCGATGAAACCCGCCACCGTCAGCAGCACAAACAGCATGACGGCCGGGATCGGGTTGCGGATCGACCAGGAAGAGACGTTGAGCATGGCGTCCCTTTATTTGGCGGTGGGCTGAGCCGCAACAGGCGCGGCATCCACCACCCGCACCGTGTCGCCGTGGTTCAAAAATGCGCCGCCACTGGCCACCACGCGGGCATCGGCTTTGAGGCCGCTGACCACTTCCACGCGGTCACCGCTTTGGCGCCCGGTTTGCACCTTGAGTTGGCTGACCTTGTGGTCGGCCCCCACGGTGTACACATGGCTGAAACCGTCGCGCACCACCACCGCCGCCTGCGGCACGGTGAGGGCCTGGCTCTGGCCAAGACGGATCTCGCCCTGCGCGTACATGCCTGCCCGGGCACTACCGGTTTGCGCAGGCAAATCCACATACACCAAGGCATGGCGATTTTGCGCATCCAGCGACGGCGCGACCGTGCGCACCTTGCCCTGCAACAGCTGGCCACTGGCCGCCTGGATCTGCACAGGCGCACCCACCTGGATGCGCGCGATCTCGGCGGCCATCACTTCGGCGCGCCACTCGATGCGGCCCTGACGGATCAAACGGAACAACTCGTTGCCTGCACCCACCACACTGCCCACCGTGGCCTGCCGCGCCGAAATCACGCCCGCATCGGGTGCGCGCACCTGGGTTTGTGACAGGCGCACGTTTTGCAGCTGCACGACGGCGCGCGCCGACTGCACGCGGGCCGCGGCAGAAGCCTCGGCGGCCAAGGCCTGGCTCAGCTGCGCGTTGCTGAAGAAGCCTTGCTGTTGCAGGCTGCGGGCGCGTTCAGCCTGGGCCTTGGCCTCTTGGGCATTGGCCGCGGCTTCGGCCAGTGCCGCTTCGGCCTGCGCCAGTTCGGCACGCAGGGTGTCGGCCTGCAAAACCACCAGGACATCGCCACGCTGAACCCGGTCACCCACATTCACCCGAACTTCCGTGATGGTCAGGCCATTGGCTTCAGACCCGATGATGGCTTCCTGCCACGCGACCAGGTTGCCGTTGGCGCGCACCGTTTGAGGCAAGCTGCTCGTTTGGGGCGTCACCACCGTCACCGTGAGTGAGGGTTTGGCGCTGCCAGGCGTTTTGCTGTCTTCGGCAGCGGCGGTCACACCCGCGGCTCCTGCCCAAAGACAAATCACCGCCCAGACCCAAGCTCCGCTTTTGTTCATGACACTTCTCATTGCTGCACGCCCCTGTGGCGCGCAGTGAGTTTAGCGGTTGCCCCTTGCGCCCTGCATTTGTCTTGGGCACACCAAGGTCATGACCTGCGTGCCCCAGGGCTGTGCAAGGCGCCTCACTGCATGACAAGCCGCCACAAGGCCAGGACGGCCTCACGTTCGATCGTCAAGCGTTCGAGCGGCACATCGGTGGGCTCTTCGTTCAGGCGGGCCCGGTGTTGCACCCGGCGCATTTCGCGGTAGGCATTGGCGGCGGCCTGGCCCACGCCCGCGGGCAGCAGGCCCACCACTTCAGCCCCTTGCAGCAAGGCGATGTTGCCCACGTTGTCGGCCAGTTCGGGGTGCGCTGCGGTGTGCAGCAGCACCAGGTACTGCACCACAAACTCGGCATCGACCATGCCGCCTGGGCTGTGCTTGACATCAAATCGGTCGGGCTTGACCGGGTGGGCTTGGCGCACACGCTCACGCATGGCCACGATCTCGGCCTTCAAGCTGGCCGCATCGCGTGACGAGCCAATGACCGCATGGCGAACGGCGTCAAAGCGGGGGGCCAGGCTTGGCCAACCCATGACAAAACGGGCGCGCGTCATGGCCTGGTGCTCCCAGGTCCAGGCGGTGTTGCTGCCGCGTTGTTGCTGGTAATCGGCGTACGCCTCAAAACGCGTGACCAGCAGGCCGGAGTTGCCGTTGGGGCGCAGGGCGGTGTCGATTTCGTACAGGTCGCCCTCAGCGGTCTTGACGGTCATCCAGTTGATCAGCTTGCGCACATAGCCGGCATAAATTTCCTGCGCGCGTTCGTCCTCGTCGTCGTACACGAACACGATGTCCAGGTCGCTGCCATAACCGAGCTCCTTGCCGCCCAGCTTGCCGTAGCCAATGATGGCGATGGCGGGCTCGTCGCGGTGGCGGGTTTTGAGGCGGCCCCAGCACCAGCGGGCGGTCACGCGCAACACCGCATCGGCCAGGGCGCTCAGGTCATCGGCCACCTGCTCGACCGTCAGCACGCCCTCCACATCCCGCGCCAGCGTGCGAAACTGTTCGGCATGGTGGGCGCGGCGCAGCAAATTGAGCAGGCTTTCCTCATCGTCCTCACCGGTGGACTGCAAGGCCACCAAACGCGCCTGCAGTTCGGCCTCGAATTCCACGGCGTCAAAGCGTGTGCTGAACAGATTGCCGCCGGCCAACTCGTCAATCACGCCCGGATGCTGGAGCAAATAACGTGCGGGCCACTTGGCCGAACCCAGCAGGCGCAGCAGGCGCTCGTGCACCGAGGGGCGCTCCAGCATGAGCGCCAGGTAACTTTCCCGGCGCAGCAAAGGTTCGATCCATCCGACCATGCGAAGCACGGCCTCTTCGGTCACGCGCCCGGCATCGAGCCATTGCGCGGTGCGTTGCAAAAGGCGCATCAGGCGGCCCCGGGCATCGTCGCGCAAAGCTTGCACCCGCGCGTTGTCGCTCCACAAGGCCAGCCGCTCGCGGACCGGCCCCTTGAAATCGGTCAGCACGCTGTCCAGGTCGTTGTGTTCTCGGCCGTTTTTGCCGTTTTTGCCATTGCAACCCTTGCAGTCTCGGTCGCCACCGAGCAGGGTGTCAAACTCCTGCGCCACCACTTCACGGTGCGCATCCAGCTCGGACAAAAACGCACACACGCCCGCATGGCCCATGGTCCGGGCCATCCAGGCCAGGTCATCGTCACGGGTGGGCAACACATGGGTTTGCTGATCGTCCAGGTACTGGATGCGGTGCTCGACCTGGCGCAAAAACACATAAGCCGCGCCCAAGGCGTCGGCCGTGGCCTGCGGCATCAGGCCGGCTTTGGCCACCCGCTGCAGGGCGTCCAGCGTCGGGCGGGTGCGCAATTCGGGAAACTGCCCGCCGCGCACCACCTGCAAAAGCTGCACGGTGAATTCGATCTCGCGAATGCCACCGCGCGACAACTTCACATCGTTGGCCCGCTCAGGGTGCCCGGCGCTGCGCTTGGAGGCATGCTCGCGGATCTGCTGGTGCAGCGTGCGCAAGGACTCGAAGACGTTGTAGTCGAGGTAGCGGCGAAACACAAAAGGCAACACCACGCCGCGCAAGGCCTGGGCCGAGCCGTTGAGCACCGCGCTGCGAGGCGCCACCACACGGCTTTTCATCCAAGCAAAGCGCTCCCACTCGCGGCCCTGCACCAGCAAATACTCTTCCAGCGCATCCAGCGACACCACGCTGGGGCCGGAGTTGCCGTTCGGGCGCAAGGCCAGATCGACCCGAAATACAAAACCATGCTCGGTGGTGTCGCCTATCAGGGCATACATGCGCTTGACCGCGCGGGTGAAGTACTCCTGACACGAGACCTTGTTGCGGCCCTCGCTGTTGCCCAGGGTTTCGCCGTCCTCGTCGTAGACATAAATCAGATCAATGTCGCTGGACACGTTCAACTCTCGGGCGCCCAGCTTGCCCATGCCCACGATCCACATTTCGGCACGCTGACCATTGGCCTTGGTGGGCACGCCATGCAGCACATCCAGATCGGCCATGACCTGGCGCCAGGCGATGTCCAGCGTGACTTCGGCCAGCCTCGTCATGCTTCGGGTCACGCTGTCCAGGCAGGCCTGACGCTGACAATCGATCTGCGCCAGACGCTCCAGTGTGATTTGGCGCAAGACCCGCAGGGCCGCGCTGGTGTCCAATCCCGTTGACAGCAGACCCGAAAACGTGGCCGTCAGGCTCTCGCGCGTGGGCAGGCCGGGTGCCAGCATGGGCAGGATGTCCCCATAACGGCGTTGCAGGCGCTGGACAAAGCGGGAATACAGGTGTGCATCCGACAAATCGCCCGAAGGAGCATCCCGGACAAGTGGGTCCACAGCGGGGGCACTGACATCCATCGATGGGCTGCGGGTCATAATTCCTGCTGACTTTCAAATTCGTACATTTGTGCCACGTCCACCCATTTTGTCCATGACCGAAACCCGTCTGCAGCGCTGGCTGTCCGGACTGGTTCGGCTATGGCTGTGGGGTTTGCTGGTCGCCGGGCTGGTGCTGGCACTGGCCTGGGCCAGCTTGCATTTTTGGATTGTGCCGCGAATCGACGAATTCCGTCCTGCCCTGGAACGACTTGCCCGGCAATCTCTGGGTGTACCCGTGCGCATTGGCACTTTGTCGGCCCAAAGCACCGGCTGGGTCCCTTCATTGGAGCTGCGCGACATCGAATTGCTCGACCCGCAAGAGCGGCCGGCCCTGACCTTGCCAAGGGTGCTGGTGGCCCTGAGTTTGCGCTCGGCGATGCTGTTGCGACTGGACCAACTCGTCCTGGATCACCCCGAAGTGGACGTGCTGCAAACGGCCGATGGGCAATGGCAAGTGGCGGGCATGCGCTGGGGCTCCCTGCCGGAGGGCGACTCGGCCGTGGCCGATTGGCTGTTCTCTCAGCGCGAGGTCATCGTCAGGGGCGGGGTGTTGCGCTGGCACGTGTCACCCCTGGCCCCGCAGCGCAGCGACACGGTGGCACCCCTGCGGCTGCAGGACGTGGACCTGGTGATCCGCAACTCCTCACGCAAGCACCACCTGCGTCTGGATGCCACACCACCGGCCGCGTGGGGCGAACGGTTTGTCATCCAGGGCCAATTCCGTCGCAAGCTGCTGTCGGTCCATGCCGGTCGACAGGCCGACTGGTCCGGGCAGGCCTATGCCTTCTTCCCGCATGCCGATCTTGGCGAACTGCGGTCGTCCATTCCGCCTCGCTGGGCCAGCGATCTGGGCCCCGTTCAAGGTCAGGGCGCTCTTCGGCTTTGGGCCGACCTGGACAATGGACAGTGGCGCGGCGCTTTGGCCGATGTGAGTTTGGTGGGGGTGCAGGCGCGCCTGAACACCCAGGGCTTGCCTTTCGGGTTTGAGCGTTTGTCCGGGCGGGTGGGCGTGGAGGTGCATGAAGAAGGCTTCCGGGCCAGCACACAAGGCCTGTCGTTCGTCAACGATGAGGGGCTGCGCTGGCCGGGTGGCAATGTGTCCGTGGATTACACAAGGGCTTTGGGCGCTCGCCCGGCGCAAGGGGTGTTGCAGGCCGACCAACTGGACCTGCACGCACTGCGTGAACTGGCGCTGCGCCTGCCGCAGGCCTCGGCGCTTCACCCAGCCCTGCAAGCACGGGACATCGCGGGCCTGGTGAGCCAATTGCACCTGCGCTGGCAAGGCGAATGGCCGCAACCTGAAAGCTACGATGCCAAAGCCAGCATACAGGGCCTGCGCTGGCAGCCCGAGCCGGCCGACAAGGCCACGCCTCCCACGGGGATATGGGCCCGCCTGCCGGGCTTGCGCGGCGCAGATGTGAACCTGGAGATGCGTCACGATGGGGGGCTGATGGCGCTGCGCATGGGGGACAACAGCGCACTTTGGCTGCCCGGGGTGCTGTCGCCGGCAGAGGTGCCCCTGCAGCAACTGCAAGCCAGCGCCCGTTGGGAGCGCGCGTCCGGCCCGGCCGGCGACACCTGGAGCGTTCCGCAGTGGACACTGAAAATGGCCAATGCCGATCTGCGGGGAGAGTGGCGCGGCCAATGGCAGGCCTTGCCCGAAGGGCCGGGGAAATTGACGCTGGACGGGACCCTCGACAAAGCCAACGCGTCGGCCGCGCACCGCTACCTGCCCCTGAGCCTGCCCGGGTCGGTGCGAGACTACCTGCGCGATGCACTGGTGCAGGGCACTTACGCTGGCGTGAACGTCAAAATCAGGGGCGATCTGGCCAAACTGCCCTTTGCCAACCCCCAGGACGGCGAGTTCCGCTTTGCAGGGCGGTTGAAAGACGTGGTGTTTGACATGGTGCCCGCGGCCCTGTTGCCCTCGGGCGGCGCGCCCTGGCCGCGCCTGTTCGGGCTGCAGGGCCAGCTCACCTTTGACCGTTTGGGCATGCGTTTGAGCGATGCCAGTGCCCGTGCGGGCGATGGGCCCGGTGCCGTGCAGTTGAGCGCACCAATGGTGAGCATCGCCGACATGACCCAGCAGCCCCTGCTGCATGTGCAGGCCGAAAGCCCAAGCAAGGCGCCCCAGGTGCTGGGCATGATCCAGCAATCGGCCTTGAACCCGCTGTTGTCGGGTGTGCTGAGCGAGGCCCAGGTGCGCGGCGACCTGCAGACCCGTTTTGAGCTGCGCCTGCCTTTGCTGGACCTCAAACAGTCGAAGGTGCAGGGCACCGTGACGTTCAACCAAGCCGATTTGCGCATGCAAGCCGGAACCCCTTGGCTGGAAAAGCTACAGGGAAGCCTGCAGTTTCACGAGTCCGGCTTTGAGCTGCGCCAGGTGCAGGCCCAGCTGTGGGGCGGGCCCTTGACTGTGGATGGCGGCATGCGGCCAGCTGCCCCCGGGGCGGCTGCGAAGATCGAGCTTGAGGCCAGAGGCCGGGTGACTGCCGAAGGCCTGAGAGGGGCCAAAGAGTTTGAGCCACTGGACAGTTTGGCCCGGTATGCCCAAGGGACTGCCCAATACAGCGCCCGATTGGCCTGGCGGGACGGACAACCTGAATGGTCGGTTCAAAGCTCGCTGGACGGCATGGCGGTGAACTTGCCCGCTCCCGTGGGCAAAGCGGCCTCCGGCGCCCGGCCATTGAACATCCAGCTGCGCTCGCGTACTGACAAATCCGGGCCGCAAGACCACATCCAGGTCAGCCTGGCCGACAACCTGCGTGTGGAATATGTGCGAAATCTGTCGGGCAAGGTGCCCGAGGTCGTGCGCGGTGTGTGGGGCGTTGGCATCCCTGCCCAGCAAATGCCGACCTTGCCCGAGTCGGGTGTGACGGCGCAAGTGGTGGTGGATCGGCTCGACGTGGACGAATGGCGGGCCCTGATCCCTGACGCCGCACCCGGGGCGCCAGGTCAGGCGGGCCCGGCCAGCGCCAGCGCCGCTGCTGCGCCCGTCTGGCAAAGCTACCTGCCCACCCGCATGGGCCTCAAAACCCCTTTGCTGACGTTCAATGACCGCAGCCTGCACGCGGTCAATGCAGGCGGCACACGCGAAGGCGCCCAGTGGCGCGTCAACCTGGATGCCCGGGAAACGGCGGGTTACCTGACGTTCCAGCAGTCCTTCAGTGGTCAGCCAGGTCAACTGTTTGCGCGCTTGAGTCGGCTGAGCCTGCCCCCAGCCGAACAGGCCAGCGTGGAGGCCTTGCTCGAAGCCCCCCCCACCCAGTTGCCTGCGCTGGACATCGTGGTTGACGCCTTGGAGTTGCGCGGCATACCGCTGGGCCGCGTGGAGGTGGAGGCCATCAACCTGGAGCCCCCCAGAACGCGCCGACTTGCCGCACCGGAATGGCAGATCAAGAAGTTCAACGTCCTGCTGCCGGAAGCCCAGCTGAAAGGCACCGGGCGGTGGTTGTCGGCCAGAGAAGGCAGCCCGGTGCGAAAGACCGAAATGAACTTTGTCCTCGATGTGCAGGATGCGGGCGCCTTGCTGAGCCGCCTGGGCACGCCCAATGCCTTGCGCGGCGGTGTCGGCCAATTGTCGGGGGCGGTGAATTGGCAGGGCTCGCCATTGGCCATGGATTACCCCTCCATGAATGGCCAGTTTGAAATCCAGATGGGGCGGGGTCAATTCCTCAAGGCGGATGCGGGAGCTGCCAAATTGCTCGGGGTGTTGAGTCTTCAAGCGCTGCCAAGACGCTTGTTGCTGGACTTCCGGGATGTGTTTGCCGAAGGCTTTGCCTTTGACTCGGTGCGTGCCGATGTCGGCATCACCCAAGGCACCGCCCACACGCGCAACATGCAGATCAAGGGGGTCAATGCTTTGGTTTTGCTAGACGGTGAAGCGAGCCTGACCCAGGAAACCCAAAAACTGCGGGCCCAGATCCTGCCCATGGTGGACACCGGGACCACCTCCTTGCTGGCCGGTTTGGCCCTGAATCCTGCCGTTGGCCTGACCGCGTTTGTCGCACAGTGGCTGCTGAAAAATCCCTTGTCCCGCGCGTCAACTCAGGAGTTCCTGATCGACGGCAGCTGGGCCAACCCCCGCGTGACACGCGTTGACAACCGACCATGACGCCCGACACGCCGCAGCCATGGTCGCTCAAGCTTCAACAACGCACGGCCGCCTGGTGGCAGGCCTTCGAAGAGGCCTTGCCCGGAGGGCGCGGGCGCGGCTACCTGTGGGTCGCACTGGTCGCGCTGGTGATCGCGGTGTTGATCACCCTGGTCTGGTTGGCTGGGCGTTACGAGACCAGTCAATTGCAGGCCGAGCTGGATCGCGACACGGCAGATGCCGTCAATGACCTGCGTCGTCAATTGAACCGGCAGACCCAAAGCCTGCAGGGTTTGCCCTCCAACCAGGCGTCTGATGTGGTGTGGCTCAGCGAAGCGCAGGTGGAACTTCGCGAACACCCCGAATGGCTGCGCATCGAACAGCGGGATCTGGCGCTGAACCTGAAGAGTCAGGTGGACTCTCCTTTGCACCCACCCATTTTTGAACGCCTGCCCCGCAACGAGTCGCTGCACGAAACCATCCAGGCCTGCCTGCGCGCCCGGCGGCTGAACGGCCCCAGTTATTCGAGCTCTTACTTTCTGCCACAAAACAACGGGCTGGGCTTCGAGGTCATGGAACTGTGCTTGCCCGAAAGCGAGGGGGGGGTGCTGGTGGGCTTCACCGTGGTGACCTACAGCTTGCAGGCGCTGCTCCATGAAAGGCTGGGCAGCAGCTTTGGCCGGCGCAGCGAAATCGCATTCACCGAACCCGATGGCACGCGCCTGGCCATCGCGGGCAACCAGACGCGGGGGTTGCGCCTGTTCACCTCCAGGCAGTTGGTCAACCTGCCTGGCAACGCCCTGGTGTTGCGCATGGACGGGCGTCGTGGTGAGCAAAATCTCTTCCCCAATGTGCTGACCGCCTTGGTGACCACCATGTCCATTGCCTTGTTCACGGTGATGCTGTTGTTGGCCAAGGATTCGCGCCGCCGCATGAAGGCCGAGCGCGATCTGGCCGAGGCCCTGGCCTTTCGCAAGGCGATGGAAGACTCCTTGGTCACGGGTCTGCGCGCACGCGACCTGGAAGGGCGCATCACCTATGTGAACCCGGCCTTTTGCCAAATGGTGGGCCTTGAGGCCGACACGATCATCGGACGCAATGCCCCGATGCCCTATTGGCCACCGGAGATGGTGGACGAATACAAACAGCGCCAGGCCATCCGCTTGGCGGGCAACTTGCCACCCCGCGAAGGCTACGAGTCGGTTTTCATGCGCCAGGACGGAACGCGTTTTCCGGTGCTGATCATCGAGGCGCCCCTGATCAGCGCACAAGGGGAACAAACCGGCTGGATGAGCGCCGTGATCGACATCAGCGAACAACGCCGCATCGAGGAAGTCTCTCGCGCCGGACAGGAGCGTCTGCAAGCCACCGCCCGCCTGGCCACGGTGGGCGAAATGGCTTCCTTGCTGAGCCACGAACTGAACCAGCCCCTGGCGGCCATTGCCAGCTATGCCAACGGCTCCTTGAACCTGCTCAATGACCCGACCGCCGAGCAGCAAACCCTGGAAGATGTGCACATGGCGCTCGGGCGCATTGCCGAGCAGGCCGACCGGGCCGGGCGGGTGATCAACAGCGTGCACGATTTTGTGCGTCGACGCGACCAGGCCCGCGAGGCCCTTCGGCCTCAGGTCCTGTTCGAGGCCGTGGCACCGCTCATCCAGCTGCAGGCGCGCAAATTGCGCGTGCTGGTGCAGACCGAGATCGAGCCGCAATTGCCGCAAGTGATGTGCGACCGCACGATGGTTGAGCAGGTCCTGCTGAATCTGGCGCGCAACGGCATGCAGGCCATGGACCAACCCGGCTGCACCGACCGCAGGCTGCTGCTCAAGGCCCGCCGGGCCGCTTCCAATGCCGAGCAAGCCTGGGTGGAGTTTTCGGTGACCGACGTGGGCGAAGGCATCAGCGACACGGTGGCCGGCCAATTGTTCACCCCGTTTTTCACCACCAAAAGCGAAGGCATGGGCCTGGGTTTGAGCCTGTGCCGAACCGTGGTAGAGCAACACGGCGGACACCTGGAATTCGAGTCGCTCATGCCCAAAGGCACGCTGTTTCGCTTCACGCTGCCGGTCAAACAAGCCCAGGTTTTGGATAAGATCCACGCATGAATTTCACCCATACGCCGACCGTTTTCATTGTCGACGACGATGCCAGCGTGCGTGAAGGCATGGCCTGGCTGCTGCGGACACGGCGCTTGTTCAGCCAGTCTTTTGACAGCGCCGAATCATTCCTGAACATGTTGCAAGAGAGTTTTCAGGGCAATGGCCAGGGCCCGGTTGGCGAGCAGGCCTGGCCCCCTGTGGGGGCTTGCATTTTGCTCGATGTCCGCATGCCGGGCATGAGTGGTCTGGCCCTTTTTGAACACCTGCTGAACACCGGCATGGCCCATGCCTGGCCGGTGATTTTCTTGACCGGCCACGCCGATGTGCCCACCGCCGTGGACAGCGTCAAGCGCGGGGCCTTTGATTTCTGTGAAAAACCCTTTTCAGACAACGCCCTGGTCGACCGGGTGGAGCAGGCCCTGCAGTTATCGCAGGAGCGATTGACGGCCCGACAGGTCCAACAGCGGCTGCAATCGCGCCTGCTGGAACTGACCGAACGCGAGCGGGATGTGATGCACCGGGTGGTCGAGGGCCTGCCCAACAAACTGATTGCCGACCAACTCGACATCAGTGTGCGCACGGTGGAGGTTCACCGCGCGCGAGTGTTTGACAAGATGGAGGTCAAGTCGGCGGTCGAATTGGCCAACCTCATGAGGACGCTGTCGTGAAGACGGCCCCGGTGCCAGACCCCATCCTTGAGGCTGCGGCCCACCCCTCCCGGCGAGCCGCCCTCTGCACCGTCCTGGCTGCGGGCCTGGCCAGCCTGCTCACCGGGTGCGGCACACCGCCGGCGTCGCGCCCCGCCAGCCTACCCCAGCGCACCGAAGGCCCCTACAACAGCGTTCGCAACGATTTGGCCCTGTTTGCCATGTCTTTGCTGGACATGCCTTACCGCTCCGGCGGTCGCGGACCGGCCACCGGCTTTGACTGCTCGGGCTTGGTGGCCCACATTTACCGCGAAGGCGCAGGCATCGCCATCAAAGGCACATCGGCCGAACTGGGCCGCCAATCCCAGCCCATTGACCGTTCAACGCTGTTGCCGGGCGATCTGGTTTTTTTCAACACCCTGGGGGCGCGTCATTCGCATGTGGGGGTGTATGTGGGCCAAGGCAAATTTGTCCATGCCAGCAACCCCCGCACCGGCGTGCGCCTGGACCACCTGAGCAACCGGTACTACGCGCAACGCTTTGAAGGGGCGCACCGACTGCTCGACTGAGCTTGGGCCCTCAGCCCTTGGGCCCGTCGGATGGCGGCGGCTGGTCTTTGGCTTGGGCATCGGGCAATTCACCTTTGTTGCGGCCGGAAAACATGGTCCACCAGACAATCGCCACCAGAATCACCAAGGCCAGCAACGCTTCCAGCAAAATCAAACCCATGCAAGCACCCCGTTTTTTGACCCGCCGCCCGCCATGGGCCGGCTTGTGTGTGGCAGCGATTGTAGGGACCCTGGGGGCTTGCTCGGTGGCCCCTGTGCGGCATGCCCCTGAAGCGCCAAGTCCATCGGCGCAAGCGCCCGCGCCCACCGACATGGCGCGCACTTGGCCCGCCCCCGCTT
>Ga0255124_1000019_pt1 | contig 74375 bp, 65 predicted proteins | sample Law_Cont_RepB_8d_FD_188564 | JGI IMG/M metagenome (GOLD analysis project Ga0255124, IMG submission 188564) | Freshwater microbial communities from St. Lawrence River, New York, United States - Law_Cont_RepB_8d | ecosystem: Environmental > Aquatic > Freshwater > River | place: USA: New York... | reverse complement strand
GGTCCCGAACAACCAAGGCGGCAACGATGCGGTCGATACCCTTTGGTTCACGGCCTTCAACAAAGCCTTGTTGCAAAGTTCACCCACGCTGAGCTTGCCCAAGCCCACGCAAGTGGCGACGCGCTCACAGGCGTTTATTTTGAACGTCAAACACCTGGGGCTGTGCACACCTTGACCCTGAGCGGCATGGAACAAATAGAGGGCACAAGTTATGCCGATGTGCTGACCGGCGATGCGGGCGACAACCAGTTGTGGGGTGGGCCTGGAGACACGCTGTATGGGGGGGCGGGCGACGATCTGCTGCACAGCGGATTCTTTTACACCAGCAAAAGTGGCACCCCCTCCCCAGCGATGTCTGTCTATGGTGGCGAGGGGTCTGACACCTTTGTTTACGGCGGCATGCGCAACCAGGTGCGTGTGCACTTGGGGCAGGCGGCAGGGTCGTATGAGGTGTTTGCGCCCACCGGGGCCATGGATGCGTTTTTGCAACGGAAATACGAGCCTGTCGCCACGCTTGACGGGGTTGAGAAAGTCCAATTCACCGATGGCATGTTCAACCTTGCCGAAATCGCCACCGTCAAGGGTTTCATCAAAGGCTCCGATCAAAGCGACTTTTTGTGGGGCTCTTCTGACAACGAAACCCTCGAGGGTTGGGGTGGCAACGACCAATTGCAGGGCGAAGGTGGGCAGGACTTGCTCTTGGGCGGTGACGGCGATGACTCTTTGAGCGGTGGGCCGGGCCATGACACACTGATTGGCGGATCTGGCAACGACACTTTACGCGGTGATTTCGGGGACAGCCTGACAGGCAGCGATGGCCTGGACAGTGTGATGGGGGGCGATGGCGATGACTTGATCCATGCCGGGATCGATAACGACACTTTGGATGGTGGTCACGGGAAAGACAAACTCAGCTTTGTCCATGTGGGATCCAATGGGTCGAACGCTTCTCTGTCAGGTGTTGACATCAACTTGGCAACAGGTGTGAGTTTTCCGAGGTCGTCCCCCGAGTCCAAGCGCACTTTGAATTTACTCAACATCGAGCAAATCGAGGGCTCGCCGTATGCTGATGTGATCACAGGGGATGCCCATGACAATGAATTGTTTGGGGGCATGGGCATTGATACCCTGTACGGCGCAGACGGCAATGACACTCTGCAGGGTGATGTTGTTTATTCCTCATTTGGGTTTGAAGGCTTCTGGTTGAACCCTTCAAGTGATGTGCTGAACGGTGGCAATGACATTGACACGGCCATGTATTCAGGAAGCCGGGTCCGTTATTTTGTCAATCGGGCCGAAGGCGCCAACAACTACACCATCGCTGCGGGATCGAACGTCGATCTGGCCTATGGGGTCGAAAAAATCAAGTTCAACGACGGCACATTTGATCTGAATGCCATCGCATCGGCCCAGGGCGTTTACAAAGGCACCGAGCTCAGCGACACCATCACAGGGGGGTCGGGTCAAGACACGATGGAAGGTTTTGACGGCGACGATGTTCTGAAGGGGCAAGACGGCCATGACAGCCTCGTGGGCGGGGCAGGCCAAGATGATCTGTGGGGTGGCTTGGGCGATGACGTGATGGATGGAGGAGCGGGACAAGACACTGCCCACTACACCAGCAGCAGTGTGGGCATCACGGCCGATTTGCAGGCCGGTTGGGTCACCGGCGCCGGCGCGGATTCACTGGTCAATGTGGAGAACCTCACGGGTTCCACATGGGACGATCGGATCACGGGCAATACGCTCGCCAATGTGTTGATGGGACAAAGCGGGAACGACACGCTTGTGGGGGGAGGCGCCAACGACACCTTGGACGGTAGCGCTGGCGCAGACCTGCTGCAAGGCGGTGAGGGTGATGATGTGTTGTCTGCGTCGTTGGACTTGGACACGCTGGATGGCGGTGTGGGCCAAGACAGAATTCGATTCGATGGCGTCAGCGGCGGTGTTGAGTTTGATCTTTCAACCAGCACAGTGAAGCTGCCGCAACAGGCGGCAAGCTATGCATTGCGATTGATCGGCATCGAACAAATTGAAGGTTCGGCTGCAGCCGACCTGATCACGGGCGACGGCAACAGCAACGAGCTGTTTGGAGGTGGGGGCAGTGACACCTTGTACGGTGGTGCAGGCCATGACACCCTCCACGGCGGCAGCCAAATTGCTGTGTTTGGCAGCAAGGGCACCAACGACATTTTGTATGGCGGCACGGGCATCGACACCGTGGTCTACAGCGGCAGCCGCAGTGAGGTCACGGTGCAAATGCTGGGTGCGCCAGGCACTTACCAGATCACTTATGGCACCTCACTGGACACGGTCTACGAAGCCGAAAAAATCACGTTCAGCGACGGCACCTTTGAGCTCTCTGCTGTGGCCGACCCCCAAGGTTTGTTCAGAGGTACCCCAGGTCACAACAATCTGACTGGGACATCGGGCCATGACTCGATCCTGGGCCTGGCGGGTGACGATTCACTGAACGGACTGGACGGCCATGACAGCCTGTCTGGCGGTGATGGCGATGATCGATTGTGGGGGGGGCTCGGTGATGACACGATCGATGGCGGCGCGGGCAATGATTGGGCCAACTACAACAACTTCTACCTTGGCAACACCACCATCAACGCCATCGACGCCAACTTGATCACGGGGCTGGCCACGGGCGAAGGCTCTGACACCTTGATCGGCATCGAAAACATCGAGGGCTCTGAATCCCATGATGTGTTGACTGGCAACGCCCAGCCCAACTGGCTGCGTGGCAACGGTGGCCGAGACACACTGATGGGAGGCGCTGGCAACGACACGCTCGACGGTGGTTGGGACACCGAAGCGGACAGCCTGCAGGCAGGAGAAGGCGATGATCTGTTGCTTGCCCGAGGGCCCGACACATTGGACGGCGGAGTTGGGCTGGACAAAGTGCAGTTCAATACCGGTGGCAGTGGTGTGGATTTCAACTGGGCCACAGGCGTTTACTTTGAACGTCCAATACCTGGAATATTTTCCCAACCGTCTGGCGTTTTGCACCCGTTGACCCTGAGCGGCATTGAGCAAATAGAAGGCTCAGCCTATGCCGATGTGCTGACCGGGGATGCAGGCGACAACCAATTGTTGGGCGGCGCGGGCAACGACACCCTGGATGGCGGAGTAGGCAATGACACCTTGACGGGTGGCCAAGGCGACAACCAGTTGCACGGCGGCCTGGGTGTCGATGTGGCTGATTTCAGTGGCAACCGTTCGCAATACCTGATCACGCGGCAGGCAGACAAATCGGTGACCGTGCAAAGCATCAGCACTTTGGGCCCCACCGAGGTGAGTACGCTGATCGGTATCGAACAGTTGAAATTTGCCGATGTGGTTCATTCACTTGACCAGCCCTTCATCACTGGGCGTGCCTACCATTGGAAAACACTGGCCGTGTTGAGCGATGCGACCGTGGATTTGCTGGGGCCTGTCGCCACAGCCACTGCGTCTCAACAAATTCAATTCAAGTCACCCCTGCTGGACACGGCCAAGGGCAAATTGACCGTGGAGGTGTGGGCAGAATCCCGCAACGTTGTCGACTCCTTCACCTTCACGCTCAAAAATGCGGCCGCCATGGCTGCGGTCTTCAACAGCGAGGCCCTCGGTCCGGACTGGGTGGTCAATGACAATGCCTCTGAATCGCCCAAGAATTTCACAGTTGGCGGCATGGTGGCCTCTGGGCTTTCCACCAATGCCTCTGGGCATTTCAAATTGGGCACGGTGAGCTTCGACATTCCCGCCAACACGGCTTTGCCAACAACGGTGTTGGATGGTGCATTTTTGGATACCAGTCGAGTGGCCAATGCGGTGCTTTCCTTTGCCAGCGACCCCTCTGACATGAACGGTTTGTATTTCATCGCGCCCGCACAAAATGGGCTGTATGAAATGAAAGTCAGCCGTGCAGCGGTCGACTCTGGCAGCGCCATCACGGCAGCCGATGCTTTGGCAGCCTTGCGGATCGCGGTGGGGCTGAACCCGAACCCGGATCCGGATGGCAGCGGACCCTTGAAAGCGGGGATGATTTCGCCCTACCAGATCATGGCTGCGGATGTGAACAAAAACGGACAGGTCTCCAGCGCCGATGCATTGGCCATCTTGCGCATGGCCGTGAAGTTGAGCACGGCGCCTGCTCAGGAGTGGCTATTTGTGGACGAAAAAAGGGACTTCTGGAACGAGTCCAACCAGGAATTCACCTTGAGCAGGTCGCTGTCGACCTGGTCGTCATCCATGCAAGCGAGTTCTGAAATTTGGGACAACCACAACTTGGTGGGGGTCTTGAAGGGTGACGTCAACGGCAGTTGGTCCGCGCCTGCGGGCACACCATCCATGACGTCCGGACACGCCACCTACATCAGTGATGTGGCCCGCTTGATGGGGGTTCCAATCGACCAGTGGGGCGTGGCCAGTTCGTCAGGGCAGACATTCACGCTGACATGATCAGAGCCAGAGGTCGCCTTGGGGCAGATCGGAGGTTCTCCCCAGCAGATTCAGGTTGATCTGGCCAACGACGCCCACCAAGCTGATTTGGCCATCCGCCTGGCCGTCGGCGTCGTTCTGCCCGCCATCCTGAATTTTGAATTGATAGACCGCCTGGTCAGTGCCCGCCTCTGCTTTGAAAGCCTGGCCGCCTTGGGCATTGCTGACCAGATTGAACCATGCGCCCGTTTTGCTTTGGACCCAAAAGCCTTTATCGATGTGTTCGTTTTCCAGGTAAAGCCGCATGGTCGCTTCAGAGGCCGCCTGGTTGACATTGATTTTGAGCTGAAGGGGCGTCACCCATTGGGTGAAATGCTGGGGCTTCAACGAGAGGGTTGCAGCATCGGAAACCGATGTGATCAGACCCTCGGATTTGTCCAGCCAAACGCTGATCGGGTCCGCTGTGGTTTTGGAGCTTTGCAACGGTATGCGCTCACTGGCAGCGGGGGTTTCGTTGTTGCCCGTCGGCTCATAGGCGGTGGGTGCAAGACTGGTGGCATTGAGATTGCCGGAGTAAAGAAAAGACGGCGCATTTTTCGAATCGGCTGAGCTGTCCATGGCCAGGGTGAACAACTTCTGGTCGGATTTGAAGCTCAGACCGGGGTTCAAAATACCAGCGATCAGAAAATTGCCATTGTCTGTTCTGTTGCTGAATATCGTCCATCCGGCGGCTTCTTCGGACAGTTGGAGTGATGTCACCGCGCCCGGGGGGAACATGAGGCTGAGGTCAAACGATTCGAGGGCCGAAGTGCCTTTGTAGAACGCATCGATGGAACGGGTGAAGCCCTGTTGCTTTGGGTTCGACCATTGGATTGCCGCTGTCATATTCGATCCTTTTTAACGCCCGCGCTTGCCTGTCGATGCAACACTTGGGTGGGGTTCATTTTGCCAGTTTGTAGGGTTTTTTTGAGGCCGGTGCAGCGTGTTTTGAAAGACCCCGGGAATCCCTATGACACCCGCTTCCAGCGGGTGGGACTCCACCACGCCCCACACAGCCAGAAGAACCCCTGAACCGCTCGATGGTCAGAGCATGATCACTCTTCAGTCGGCTGCCGTGCCTGGGGCCAGCGCCAGCAAAAGCCTTACCATACCGGTGGTGCCCTGTGACACGCCATCGGCCCCGCGGATGGCGATGCGCAGGCCTTGATTCCGGGACAACGTGCCCGGCAATATGGTTCATGAACTACCTTTTCATCCATCAAAATTTCCCGGCACAGTTCAAGCACCTGGCCCCTGCCTTGGCCCGTCAGGGGCACAAGGTGGTGGCCCTGACGGCCAAAAGAGGCGGCGGCACTCTGCCCCGGTCCTGGCAGGGCGTTGATCTGGTCAGCTACGAAGCTGCGGGGCTCAATGGCCGCCCCGTGCATCCCTGGCTGTCATCTCTGGCGGCGCAAACGGTGCGGGGGGAGGCCTGTTTTCATGCGGCGACTGCGCTGCGCCACGCGGGTTTTGTGCCTGACGCGGTGATCGCCCACCCGGGCTGGGGTGAGAGTCTGTTCATCAAGGACGTCTGGCCACAGACCCGGCTGGGCCTGTACAGCGAGTTTTTCTACCTGGCAGAAGGTGCGGACACCGGCTTTGACCCGGAGTTCTCACAGGCAGATGCGCTGGCACCTTGTCGCATCCGAATGAAAAATGCCAACAACCTGTTGCACTTCGAGATGGCCGATGCCGCTCTGAGCCCCACGCAATGGCAGGCCAGCACTTTCCCGCCCGCGTTTCGCTCGCGCATCAGCGTGGTGCACGACGGCATTGACACGCAAGCCATCGCGCCCAAGCCCCATGTGCGCATGGTGCTCAATGACCGCCTGGCCCTGACCCGCGCCGACGAAGTCATCACCTTTGTGAACCGCAACCTCGAGCCCTACAGAGGCTTTCATGTGTTCATGCGGGCTTTGCCCGAACTGCTGCGCCGTCGCCCCCGCGCCCGGGTCATGGTTGTGGGCGGTGACGAAGTCAGCTACGGGGCCCCGCCGCCGGGCGGCCAGCGCTGGCGGGACGTCCTGAGTGCAGAAGTCAGGTCGGAGATCCCCGCAAGCGACTGGCAACGGGTGCATTTTTTGGGGCGCCTTCCTTATCCCACCTTCATCGAACTGCTGCAGTTGAGCACCGTTCATGTGTACCTGACCTACCCTTTTGTGCTCAGCTGGAGCCTGCTTGAAGCCATGAGTGCCGGGGCGGCGGTCGTGGCCAGCCACACCGCCCCTGTCCAGGAGGTCATCCGACACGGCGAGACCGGCCGCCTGGTGGATTTTTTTGACAGGACAGCGCTGGTCAACGAGGTGTGTGCTCTGCTGGACGACCCGCAAGCACGCCAGGCGCTCGGTGAAGCAGCCCGCCGCTTTGTGCGCCAGCAGTACGACCTGCACACGGTGTGCCTGCCCGCACAGGTCGCCTGGGTCCAGCGCCTGCGGGAGGGCACTTGATGGGCGTCAAGCCCCCATCCGTCCGAAGCGCGCCGATCAACGCGGCCCGATGGCCGAACACGCCCGAGCCGCGCCACCCTGAGTGGCAGGACAAAACCAGAAGGCCCGTTGCGATTCGCGACAATCGGGGTCTCCAACGATGAACACCATGCAAACCAAGACTTCCTCCACCCTCTTCGCCGCCCTGGCCATCGCGCTGGGCACCTTGATGCCTGGCCACCCTGCTTTCGCGGCCAAACCCCAAACCACCTCGGCAGGCAAATCCAAAGCTGAAAACGTCAAGAACGCCAAGGCCCCCAAAAAGAAGGTTGCTGCGGCCACCAATGTGCTGCCGCCGCTGGCAGCCGAGGTGGCCTTGGCGGCCAACCCGCCCGCACTGCCGGCCAAGGCCTGGCTGCTGATGGACTTTGATTCTGGCGAGGTGCTGGCCTCGGCCAACGCCAACGAAGCCCTGCCACCGGCCTCGCTCACCAAGATGATGACCAGCTACATCGTCGAGCAGGCGCTGCGCGCGGGCAAGCTCAAGCCGACCGATCTGGTGACCGTGAGCGAAAACGCCTGGTGCCGGGGCACGAGCGCCGAGTCGTGCATGTACCTGCCCCTGAACAGCCAGGCCACGGTGATCGACCTCCTGCGCGGCATCGTGATCCAGTCGGGCAACGACGCGTCCAAGGCGATTGCCGAGCACATGGCCAGTTCCGAGGCGGGCTTTGCCAAGCTGATGAATGCCGAAGCCCAGCGCTTGGGCATGACGCACACCCACTTTGTGAACCCCACGGGCTTGCCCGATCCGGGGCACAAATCGTCGGCGCGTGACCTCGCCATCTTGGCGCGCGCCATCATCCGTGACGGTGCCGAGTATTACCCCTTGTATGCCGAACGGGACTTCAAATACAACGGCATCAAGCAAGGCAACCGCAATGCCCTGCTCTACACCGACCCGAGCGTGGATGGCCTCAAAACCGGCCACACGGCCGAGGCCGGTTACTGCCTGGTCACATCCTCCAAGCGCAACGACATGCGCCTGATTTCGGTCATCCTCAACACCCACAGCGCGCAAGCACGGGCCGACCAAACCCGCACGCTGCTGGGCTGGGGGTTTGGCAGCTTCGAAAAAGTCACCCCGTTCGCTGCCAACGCGGTGGTCGGCACGGCCAAGGTCAGCTTTGGCAAGTCGGACACCGTGGCCGCAGGTCTGGGGAGCCCCTGGATGCTGACTGTGCCGCGCGGCACGCCCGTGCAAACCAGCGTGGCGCTTGAGCCGGGTCTGCAAGCCCCGGTGGCCCAGGGCGCGGTGATCGGCAAGGTGGTGGCCATGTCGGGTGGCAAACCGGTGGGTGAAGCCCCGCTCGTGGCGCAGGCCGAAGTGCAGCGATCAGGCTGGCTGATGCTGGCTTGGCAGCATGTGCGCCAGTGGTTTGGCCCATAAGCGGCGGCACCCAGACGGCACCAGGGGTGCAGCGCGCGGCGCGCTGCCCGTGCTCACAGCATCCGCGCCAAAGCCGCCTGCAGGTGTTCTGACGGCAAGCGCTTGAAACCGGTGCGCGCAAAGCGCTGCAAGCGGCCTTGCATGAAGGCCACCAGCACGGAAGCGGTGACCTGAACCTCGGCGTTGGCCACAGGGACTTCGGCCGTCTTGAGCGACTGGCGCAACTGCGCTTCGATCTTGTCAAACAGCAAATTGATGCGCTCTTGCAGGCGCTCGTGCTCGAAGACCAAGGCCTCGCCGTTCATGACGCGGCTCATGCCGGGGTTTTTCTCGGCGAACTGCAACAACAAGGCCACGATGCGCCCGGCTTGCTGGGGCCCTGCGGGCTCGCGGTCGGTGACCTGGCGGATCAGACCCATGACGGACTGGTCCACGAAGTCGATCAGGCCCTCGAACATCTGGGCCTTGCTGGCAAAGTGCCGGTAAAGCGCCGCTTCACTCACGCCAATGCGGGCGGCCAGGGCCGCGGTGGTGATGCGTTCCGAGTCGGGCTGTTCCAGCATCACGGCCAGGGTTTGCAAAATCTGCAATCGGCGCTCGCCGGGGCGGGGCCGCTTGCGTGCGGGAGTCGCCTCTTCGTGCGAAAAATCCGCGTGCTCAATGGGGGTGTCGCTCATGTCGTCCTCTGGGGGTCGTGCTGGAGGTGGGCCGGGCTTCAGCGGCTTTTGATCATGGTGCCGAAGGCCTGCTCGGACAGGACTTCGAGCAGCATGGCGTGCGGCACGCGGCCGTCGATGATGTGCACCGCGTTGACACCGCTCTTGGCGGCATCGAGTGCGCCCGCGATTTTGGGGATCATGCCGCCGCTGATGGTGCCGTCGGCGCACAGCTCGTCGATGCGGTGGGGGGTCAGCTCGGTCAGCAGCTGGCCGTCCTTGTCGAGCACGCCACGGATGTTGGTGAGCATGAGCAGTTTTTCGGCTTGCAGCACGGTGGCCAGCTTGGCGGCCACCACGTCGGCATTGATGTTGTAGCTTTCATTGAGCTCACCAAAACCGATGGGGCTGACCACGGGAATGAAGGCATCGTCCTGCAGGCACTTGAGGATAGAGGGGTCGATGCTTTCGATGTCGCCGACCTGGCCCACATCGTGCTCCTTGCTCGGGTCCTGGCTGTCCACCAGGCGCAATTTTTTGGCACGGATCAGGCCCCCGTCGCGGCCGGTCAGGCCCACGGCCTTGCCACCTGCGCGGTTGATCATGCCCACAATGTCTTGCTGCACTTCGCCGCCCAGCACCCATTCGACCACTTCCATGGTCTCGGCGTCGGTCACGCGCATGCCCTGGACGAATTCGCCGGTTTTGCCCAGCCGCTTCAAGGCGGTTTCGATTTGGGGACCACCCCCGTGCACCACCACCGGGTTCATGCCCACCAGCTTGAGCAGCACCACGTCTTCGGCAAACGCCTGTTGCAAGTCCGGATCGGTCATGGCGTTGCCACCGTATTTGATGACCAGGGTCTTGCCGTGGAACTTGCGGATGTAGGGCATGGCCTGCGCCAGGATCTGGGCCTGGTCATGCGGGGCCAGGGCAACGGGTTTGGGGGTGTCGGTCATGGTGATCACTTCAACAGAACGTGGTTAAGCGGGAAACAAGGAGAGTGAGTACCAACGATTGTGCCGCAATCGTTGAGGCATTCAGAGCACCTCGGCGAGCATGCGGTTGACCCCGAATGGCCAGGGGGGCAGCACCAGCCCGAAGGCTTGCTGCAGCTTGCGGGTGTCCAGTCGCGAGTTGAGCGGGCGCTGTGCGGGCGTCGGAAAAGCGCTTGTGGGCACCGCCGCGATGTCGCTGACTTTGAGGGGCAGCTCGGGCCGGATCTGGCGGGCCTGGGCCAACACATGGCTGGCGTAGCCGTGCCAGCTGGTCTGGCCTGCGGCGGCCAGGTGGTAGAGGCCGCCCAGTTCGGGCTGCTGCCAGGCGGCACGGATGGCGTGGGCGGTGACGTCGGCGATCAGGTCGGCCCCTGTGGGCGCGCCGTGCTGGTCGTCGATGACCGTCAGCCGCTCGCGCTCGGCGGCCAGACGCAGCATGGTTTTGGCAAAGTTGCCTCCCCGCGCCGCATAGACCCAGCTGGTGCGAAAAATCAGATGCCGGCAGCCGCTGGCCACGATGGCCTGCTCACCCTCGCGTTTGGTCTGGCCATAAACACTCAGGGGGTTGGTGGCGTCGTCCTCTTGCCAGGGGGACTGGCCCTGGCCATTGAACACGTAGTCGGTGGAGTAGTGCACCAACCAGGCCCCGGTCTGGGCGGCCGCCTGCGCCAGTGCAGCAGGCGCGCTGGCATTGAGGCAACGGGCCAGTTCGGGTTCGCTCTCGGCTTTGTCCACCGCGGTGTGCGCCGCAGCGTTGACGATCACATCGGGCCGACAGGCGCGCACGGTTTCCACCAGGCGTTCGGGCTGGCTCAGGTCACCCCAAAAATCGCGGTTGTGCCGGTCCAGCGCCAGCACCTGGCCCAAGGGGGCCAGGCTGCGCTGCAGCTCCCAGCCGACCTGGCCGTTTTTGCCAAACAGAAGGATCTTCATGGGGCGCTGTACTGCTTGTTCACCCAGTCGCGGTAGGCGCCACTTTGCACGTGCTGCACCCATTCGGGGTGGCCCAGGTACCACTCGACGGTTTTGCGGATGCCGGTCTCGAAAGTTTCGGCCGGCTTCCAGCCCAGTTCGGCTTCGAGTTTGCGGGCGTCAATCGCATAGCGCCGGTCGTGGCCCGGGCGGTCGGTGACGTAGGTGATCTGGCTGGCGTAGCGGCCACCGTCGGCTTTGGGGCGCATGTCGTCGAGCAGCCGGCAGATGGTCTGCACGATCTCGATGTTGGGTTTTTCGTTCCAGCCCCCCACGTTGTAGGTCTCGCCCAGGCGGCCCGCTTGCAAGACGCGGCGGATGGCGCTGCAGTGGTCCTTGACGTACAGCCAGTCACGGATCTGCATGCCGTCGCCATACACCGGCAGGGGCTTGCCCGCCAGCGCGTTGACGATCATGAGCGGGATGAGTTTTTCGGGGAAGTGGTAAGGGCCGTAGTTGTTGCTGCAGTTGGTGGTGAGCACCGGCAGGCCATAGGTGTGGTGCCAGGCGCGCACCAGGTGGTCGCTGGCCGCCTTGCTGGCGGAATAGGGGCTGTTGGGCTCGTAGCGGTGGTGCTCGGTGAAGGCCGGATCGGTCTTGGCCAGCGAGCCATAGACCTCGTCGGTGGACACATGCAAGAACCGGAATGTCGCCTTGTCGGCCTCTGGCAGCGCGGACCAGTATCCGCGCACCGACTCCAGCAAACGGAACGTGCCCACGATGTTGGTCTCGATGAACTCGCCCGGGCCGTGGATCGAACGGTCCACATGGCTTTCTGCCGCGAAGTTGAGCACCGCGCGGGGCCGGTGCTCGGCCAGCAGGCGGCTGACCAGCGCGCTGTCGCCGATGTCGCCGGGCACCAGCCGGTGGCGTGCATCGCCTTGCAGTCTGGCCAGGGTTTCGGGGTTGCCCGCATAGGTCAGCTTGTCGAGGTTGACGATGGGCTCGTCACTGGCGGCCAGCCAGTCGAGCACGAAGTTGGCGCCAATGAAGCCCGCGCCGCCGGTGACAAGTAGGGTCATGGGATGAATGGGTTGACGGTCCAACCGAGGAGGGCCGGACACATCGCACCGATTCTAGAAGGATTGCGGGAGGGGTCGGCTGACCTGGCCGGGCGGGTGTTGCACCGGTTCGCCCAGCGGTTAAAGTGGTGGCCTGTTCAGGAAATGACCATGGCCACATCCAAACCCACCCCGCGCAAATCTGCCCAGCCGACTTCGGCCCAAGACACTTTGGCCCTTCCCGCACACCAAGTCTGGCTGGCCGGACTGGGGGCCATGGCCAAAGCCCAGGAGCAAGGCAGCAAGGCGATGGAAGCCCTGCTCAACGACGGGCTGGCCTTTCAACGCAAAAGCCAGGCCGAAGCGCAGCAACGCCTGCAAGAAGCCACCGAGCGCCTGAGCCACATGGCCAGCGATTTTGGCCAGCAAGCCAGTGGCCGCGTGGACAGGCTCGAGCACCTGTTCGAGGACCGTGTGGCCAAGGCCCTGCAACGGCTGGGCATGCCCTCGATGCTGGACATCCAGCTGCTGAACGAGCGGGTGGCCCAACTGGAATCGCAAGTGGCGGCCCTGAAGAAGACCCGCACCCCGGCTGCACGCAAGAAAGCCGGCACGCCCAAGGCCTGAAGCCCTCGCTGCACGCTGCTGACATGGCCAAAAAAGCACCCCGTCGCACCGCCGAGCGCATTGCCGAGGTGACGCTGGAGTTGTTCAACCGTTTTGGTGAACCGAATGTGTCCACCACCCTGATCTCGGCCGAGTTGGGCATCAGCCCCGGCAACCTGTACTACCACTTTCCGTCCAAGGACGCCCTGGTCAACCGGCTGTTTGACCGCTATGAGGTGGCGATGCTGGGCTTGCTCGAAGCCGCGCCGGACGTGAGGGATGTGGAGGACGCCTGGTTTTTCCTGCACTCGGTGTTCGAGCAGGTCTGGAGCCACCGGTTTTTGTACCGCGATCTGAACAACCTGCTGTCGGGCAACCGCCATCTGGAGACGCATTTCCATGCCGTGCTGGAGCGCAAGACCCGCGCCTTTCGGCAGATGCTGGAGTCCTTGGCGGCCCAGGGGCTGATGCGCCTGGACCCGGACAACATCGAAACGCTGTCCGCCAGCATGTCGGTGATGGTGACCTATTGGCTGAGCTATGAATATGTGCGCAACCCCCGTCAGGCGATGGAGCCGGCCAACGCGGGTCTGGCACTCACGCGTGGTGCTCAGCATGTGCTGGCCTTGCTGACGCCGCACATGGCCAATACCGATTTGCAGAGCCATTTGCAGGCCTTGACAGCGGCCTACAACGCGCCAGACCCGAACCGGTCTCAGTGAAAGCGCTGAGCGGCCAGCGCCAGCAGGCCGTCAAAAATCAGGTTATCCACCAACTCGAACTGCACCGACATGCTGGGGGCCATTTTCCAGCCCGCACCACCGGTCATGATGCACAGCGGCTCTTGCCCGGTGTGCTCGCGCAGGTGCTGCACCATGCGCTCGCAAGCGCCCGCAATCGCGTAGGTGCCACCACTGGTCAGGGCGTCACTGGTGTTGGTCGGAAAGGGCCTGACGTCGCCGGTGGGCACATGCAAGCCCGCTGTGCCGGACTCCAGCGCCCGCAACATGATGCCGTGCCCCGGCAAAATCAGTCCGCCCAGAAAACGGCCCTCGGCATCGATCGCCTCGACCGTCACCGCGGTGCCCACCATGACCACCACCAGGGGACGCGCGCTGCCTTTGGCCAGCATCCGCTGACGGGCACCCACCATGGCCACCCAGCGGTCTGCACCCAGACGCGAGGGGTGGTCGTAACCATTGATCAGCCCGGCTTCCTGGGCGGCGGGGACCACCCAATGCGGGGTGACGTCCCAGATGTCCATTTGTTCCTGCACCCGGCGCTTGATGGCGTCCCCGGCCACCACACAACCGAGCATGCTGTCGGGTTTGGGCAATGAGGCCCAGGCGCCTTCAGACAGGCGGTCGATGTTTTCCAGAAACTCGGCACCGTGCGCCAGCAACTGACCGGTGGGGTGGGGTTGGTCGTAAAGCGCCCACTTCAGGCGCGTGTTGCCCACATCGATGGCTAGGAATGTCATCCGCCGATGATAATGAGTTTCAGGCCTCGCTTTGCGCTTTGAGAATGGCCGCGTTCGCATCGCGGCTGGATCGGGCTGGCAAGTCAGAGGCGTCGACCTGGATCATCAGGCCCAGCAGCCTGGCCCCGTGCTCCACGGCCAGGGATGCATAACGGATGTCCCCTTGCACAAGCGCACTGGCCATGACCTCCACCCGATCAAACGCATGGATGTTGCCCGACACCTGACCGGCCACGATGATGCGGCTGGCCAGCACGTCGCCCCGCACCTCTGCCGTCGGGCCGATCACCACGGAGATGCTGTCGTCGTTGGGGGCCTCGATGTTGCCCAGCACCTTGCCATCGATGCGCACACTTTCCTGCAACTTCAAACACCCCTGGATTTCTGCATGCCGACCGATCAGGGTGTCGAATTTTTCCTGGTTCATGACCAAGGGGTGGATGCTGGTTTTCTTTTTTGTAAACATGTTCTCTCCTGTGATGAACCGGGCCTTATTCGCGCGCCCAGGCCGACAGCGCCTTGGCGGGGTGCATCGGGCGGCCGTTGAAGTGCACCTCGTAATGCAGGTGGGGCCCGGTCGAACGGCCGGTGTTGCCCAAAGTGCCTAGCACGGCCTGCGCTGCCACCTGCTCGCCAGGGCGGACGTCGATGGTTTTCAGGTGCGCGTAACGGGTGACAAAGCCCTGCTTGTGCGCCAACTCCACCAGATTGCCGTAAGCGCCGGCGTATTCGGCCCGGATCACCTCACCCGCAGCGGTGGCCAGCACCGGGGTGCCCACGGGGGCAACAAAGTCAATGCCCTCATGCAGGCTGGGCAATCGGGTGAAGGGGTCCAAACGGTATCCATAGGAACTGGTGAGCAAAAATTCACCCGCCACAGGCAGTTGGGTGGGCACCTGCCGCAGCCGCTCCAGGTCTTGGTCCCAGCGGGTTTGCAGTTGGGCCAGCGATTGTTCAATGCGCAGCGCCTGCTGCAAGGATTGGTCCATTTGCTGGTCAAGCCGCCACGGTGTCGGACCCCAGCGCGGCAGCAGGTTCAGGGGGCCGCCTTGGCCCCAGCTCAGGTCGGCCTTGTCCGGCGGTGAAAAGGACAAGAGCCTGGCCAGTCCCACCCGCCCCAGCGCCTGGTTTTTGGTTTCTTCCAGTTTTTTCAGTTGTTCACCAACGGCCAGCAGCTGTTGGTTCAGGTGCGCCAGTTTGGCTCGGTAAGTGGCTTCCAACCGGTCTTGCTCGCTTTGGCTGGTGACGCCCCCCAGCCGGTGGGCCAGCTCGGGCACGTGTTCGATGGCCACACGCCATCCGATCCAGTGAAAAACAACACCGAGAATGAGCAGGAAAATGGCCAAACCCGCCACCAACAGGGCCACCGTGCGTGTCGTGATGGAAAGTCTGACGACCTTGCCGGCAGGCCCTGCGACCCAAATCAATTGCATGCGTTCCCCACGATGGCAGCAGACCGAAGAATGTTCCCGACAATGAATTGAAACAAATAGTCATCATTGTTGGGAAAAAAGAATCAATGATACATAAACACGATTCTTCGGTCTTGGCTGGCCCGGTGCCGCTCAGACAGGGCACCCGAGGGCGTGCGTCACAGCACCGGTCGCGCGACCGGCATCACCGACTCGTAGGCCCGGGCCGCACGCAGCACCAGGGCATCGCCAAACATCGGGCCCACGATCTGCAGGCCCATGGGCAAGCCGGCTTGGGTCACGCCGCAGGGCACGGTGATGGCCGGCTGTTGTGTCAAATTGAAGGGGTAGCTGAAGGGTGTCCAGCCCAGCATGGACACCGGGTCCATGGGGACCGAGCCGGCCGCACGCGCCTCGAACGCAGGGATGGAGACGGCGGGCGTGACCAGCAGGTCAAAGCGCTGCATGAACTGGCGCATGTGCGAGCCCAGCACGCCCCGGCGTTGGTTCAGTTGTTGGATCTGCAAGGCGCTCAGTTGCGCCCCCCACTCGGCCTCGGCCCGAAAATCCGGGTCGGCCACGGCTTGCTGCTCGGCGCTCAAGCCCTGCCAGACGGTGTGTGCACCCAAAAACCACAGGCCAGTGGTGATGTCCAGCGGGTCGACAAAACCCGGGTCGACCTGCTCCACATGCGCGCCCAGGGCCTGCAGTTGCCGCACGGCCGCGTCGACCGCAGCAGCGATCTCGGGGTGCACGTTGCGCACATAACCCAAGGTGGGGGAATAGGCGATGCGCAAACCGCGAACGCCATCGTCCAGGCCCACGGTGTAGTCGCTCGCGTCCGGGGGCAGCGAGGTCCAGTCACGCGCATCGGGCTGCTTGAGCACGTTCATCATCAGGGCCGCGTCGCGCACGCTCATGGTGTGCGGCCCCAGGTGCGCCACCGAACCAAAGGGCGACAGGGGGTAGGCCGGCACGCGGCCAAAACTGGGTTTGAGGCCGACGTTGCCGCAAAAGGCCGCCGGGATGCGCACGCTGCCCGCACCATCGGTGCCCACACTCAGCGGGCCCAGGCCGGCGGCCACGGCCGCTGCGGTGCCGCCCGATGAACCGCCGGGGGTATGCAACAGGCTCCAGGGGTTGCGGGTGATGCCGGTGGCGGGGGAGTTGGTTTCGCCCTTGCAACCAAATTCGGGGGTGGTGGTTTTGCCCAGCAACACCGCGCCCGCTTCGCGCAAGCGGGCCGTGGCCGGGGCGTCGACCTCCCAGGGCTGGTTCGGGTCGATGGTGCGGCTGCCGCGCAGGGTGGGCCAGCCGCGTGTGAGGATCAAGTCCTTGATGGACGTGGGCACGCCCTCCAGCGCGCCCACCGGCGTGCCATGCTGGCGGTGCGCCTGCCAGCGGGCCGCGCTGGCTTGGGCACTGGCCAGGGCGGCTTTTTCGTCGACCAGGCAAAAGGCGTTGATTTTCGGGTTGATGCGCCCGATGCGCTGCAGCACCGCCTGGGTCACCTCGACCGGCGAGGCCTGGCCGCTGCGGTACAGCGCCAGCAGTTCATGGGCGGGGGTCTGGGTCAGGTCTTGCGCGGGCTGGGTCATGGACGTGCCTCTTGGGTGGTGAACAATCGGTCACCCGCTGAAAGGCCCCTCAAGGCCGGGTGCGGGTGTGGGGCCCCAGTTTTTTCCAGGGCAAGTCGCCGGGGTCAGCGGCCATGGGGCCCGCCGCCTTGGCCACCAGCACACGGCTGGCGATGGGGGTGAAATCGGCGCGGAAATGGTTGGAGCTTTTGACCACCAACAGCTTCATCTGTTCGGGCTGGATGCCCACGGCGCGAAACAGTTCGCGGTCGAGCATCTGCATCTTGCCGCTGGCCACGGCGATCAAGACGCCCTCGATTTCCAAGCAGGCGCAGGGGCCAATGTGGGCCCGCATGCCGGTCATCATCGGGCCCTTGAGCTCGCAGTCGTCCGCGCCCAGGGCGCGCACCGTGAAGCGCCCTTGCACAGGCGGATCGCTGGCCACCCCCGTGAAAGTGGGCACCGCCTTGCCCAGCGCCATTTGCAGACTGGCCCCCACCCCGGCGGCATGGGCCTTGCGGGCGGCTTCGGGGTCGTACAACAAGCCCAGCGCCACCTGGCCGGGCCAGCGCTGACCGGCCCCTTGCTGCAGCAAGGCATGCAGCATGCCGGTGGTGTTGCTGTCGCCACCTGCTCCAGGGTTGTCCTGGGTGTCGGCCATGACCACGGGCGCGGCCGCCACCTCGGCGGTGGCCAGCGCCTGCGCCACGGCTTCGCGGGCGGGCAGCACATCGGGGCGCCACTGGCCGGGTTCGGCCACACGCGCAAACAGCTGCTGCACAGCCATTTCAGCCTGCGGGCCGTGGCCCCAGACCACCGGGCCGCATTCGTCAAAGTCAGAGGCGGGAAAGCCCATGCAAAAACTGAGCATGCAGCCGGTCTGCGTTTCCAGCGCGATCATCTCGTCGTAGAGGTCCTTGGCTGGCGCCATCCAGGTGCTTTGCGCGTTGAGCGGGATCAAAAAAGGCAGCCGACGCGCCTGCACCGGGCGTTTGGCCCCGGCGCGCAGGTGCTCGCGCAGCAGCAGGGCCGCCCGCTCGCCGGTCTCGGCCATGTCGATGTGCGGGTAGGTGCGGTAAGCCACCAGGCCATCGGCCAACTGCAGCATGCGAGCGGTCACGTTGGCGTGCAGGTCGAGGCTGGCCACAATGGGCACCCGGGGGCCCACCACAGCGCGGATGCGGGCGATCAACTCGCCCTCGCTGTCGTCGGCGTTTTCGGCCACGGCCGCACCGTGCAGGTCCAGGTACACGCCGTCCAGGCCCTGCACCATCGCCGCGTGCACGTCCTCCAGGATGGCGGCGCCAATGCGCTCAAACGCATCCGCGGTCACATACGAAGACGGCGTGGCACCGGCCCAGGCCGAGGGCAGCAACTGCCAGCCTTCACGCCGGGCCGCGTCGATGAAGCCACCGGCCGGGATGTTGACGCCGGTCATCTGGCTGAGCATGGCCTGCCCGCGCACGTAGGCCGGAAAGGCTTCGCCGGTCTGGAAGGCGGCCCAATCGGCCAGGCTGGGGGCAAAGGTGTTGGTCTCGTGCTGGTAACCAGCGATCAGGATACGGGTCATGGCGCGGGGCAATCAGGATTCGGACGGGCTTCAAACGGCGTCAAACCGCCTGCAGGGGCGGCAAGGCGGCCGGTGCGGCGTCGAGCAAGCGGCGGGTGTAGTCTTGTTGGGGATGGGCGTAGAGCTGGGCCGTGGGGCCTTCCTCGACGATGTGGCCCTGGTGCATCACCACCACACGGTCGCACAGTTGCGCGGCCACGCGCAGGTCGTGCGTGATGAACAGCAGGCCCAGGCCCAGTCGGCCCTGGATTTCACGCAGCAGGTTCAATATTTGCGCCTGCACGCTCACATCCAGCGCACTCACCGCCTCGTCGGCCACCAGCACCTGGGGGCGGCAGGCCAGTGCCCGGGCAATGGCCAGGCGCTGCCTTTGACCGCCGCTGAACTGGCTGGGGTAACGCTGCAAGGCCTCGACCGGCAGGCGCACCTGGGCCATCAACTCGGCCGCCAAAGCTTCGGCCTCGGCGCGGGATTGACCAAAATTCATGGCGCCTTCGACCATGGACTGGCCCACGGTGCGGCGCGGGTTGAGCGAGCGGTTCGGGTCTTGAAACACCACCTGCACCTGGTTGCGCAATGGGCGCAGGCGGCTTTCGGGCAAGGTGGCCACCTCCTGGCCTCCCCAGTGAATCTGGCCCTCGCTCGGATCGATCAGCCGAATCAGGCAGCGGGCAAAGGTCGATTTGCCCGAACCGGACTCGCCCACGATGCCCACGGTCTCGCCCGCATGCACCGCCACCTGGGCGTTTTGCAAGGCTGCGGTGGCGCGGTGGCGCCCCATCCAGTCGCGGCTGCCGTAGGTTTTGCCCACACCTTGGCCTGACAGCAGCACCGGACCGGTGAATTCGGGTTTGGCCGCCGGCGGTGTCATGCCCGGCACCGCCGAGAGCAGCTGGCGCGTGTACTCGGCCCGGGGACGGCGCAGCACCTGCTCGCACGGGCCGGATTCCACCGCCTCACCCTGGTTCATGACCAGCACCTCGTCGGCGATCTCGGCCACCACCCCCATGTCGTGGGTGATGAACAGCACCGCACTGCCCTGCTCGCGCTGCAGGTCGGCGATCAGGCGCAGGATTTCCTTTTGCGTGGTCACGTCCAGCGCGGTGGTGGGTTCGTCGCAAATGATCAGCGCTGGCTTGAGCACCACGGCCATGGCGATCACGATGCGCTGGCGCTGACCGCCACTGAGTTGGTGCGGATAGCTGCGCAGCATGCGCTCGGGATCGGGCAGGCGCACCCGCTCGAAAATGCGCAGGATTTCGGCACGCCGTTGCCCCGCGGGCCAGTCGGTGTGGGTCGACAGCAGTTCGTCCACCTGGTCGCCGCAGGTCATGACCGGGTTGAGCGCAGTCATGGGCTCCTGGAACACCATGCCCATGGTGCGGCCCCGCAAGGCACGCAAACGGGCCGGGGACGCCCCCAGCAAGGACTCGCCCTGGAGCACAATCTCGCCGCCACTGGGCTGGAGTTCTTTGGCCAGCAAGCCCATCACGGTGGTGGCCATGACCGACTTGCCCGAGCCCGACTCACCCACCACGCACAAGGTTTGCCCGGGGTGGATGGCCAGCGAAATCCGGTGCACCGCGTGCGCCCGGTCACCGCCGGGCGGCAGGGCCACCGACAGGTCTCGCACAGACAACACCGGGCTGCGGTCAGCGGTCATCGCGCGCCCCTTTTTGCAAATTTGGGATCGAGCACATCGCGCAAGCCATCGCCCAGCAGGTTCACCGCCAGCACGGTGGGCACCAGGAACAAGGCGGGGTACAGCACGTTGCCGGGGTATTGGCTGAACTGCACACGGCCCTCGGCCATGATGTTGCCCCAGGTCGGGATGTCGGCCGGCAGACCCAGGCCAAGAAAACTCAGGATGGCTTCGGTCAACACGGCACTGGCCGCGATGAAGGTGCCTTGCACGATCAAGGGGGCCATGGCGTTGGGCAGGATGTGCCGCCACAGGATGACCGGCGTGGGTGTGGCCAGGGCGCGCGCCGCCTCGACAAAGGGCTCCTCACGCAAGGACAGCACCAAAGACCGCACCAAGCGGGTCACGCGCGGGATTTCGGGCACCGCAATGGCCACCACCACCGTCCACAGTTGCGCCCCCAAAGCGGCCACCAGGGCAATCGCCAGCAAAATGGCGGGGATCGCCATCAGGCCATCCATGAAACGCATCAGGACAGCGTCCAGGGTGCGGAAATAGCCCGCCAGCATGCCCAGGGTGCCGCCCACCAACAAGGCGGCCACGGCCGTGAACAAGCCCACCAGCAGCGACACGCGGGTGCCGTAAAGCACCCGGCTGTAAATGTCCCGCCCGAAATTGTCAGACCCCATCCAGAAGGTGTGGGCCACGCTGGAGCCATCGAGCAGGGCGAACGCACCCACCGTGCCCGAGGGGGTGTTGATGTGACCGGCGTCCATGGCCGCCGGATCGACCGTGCCCAGCCAGGGCGCCAGCAGCGCCACCCCGATCAACAGGCCCAGCACCCCAGCGCCGAAACGGATGGCGGAGTTGGCCAGCAATTTGGAAGCCAGTGATGTCATGAACCTCAGTACCGGATGCGCGGGTCGAGCCACAGGTAGCTCAGGTCGACCAACAGATTGATCAGCACATACAGTGCGCTGAAAAACAGAACCACCCCCTGGATGACCGGGAAGTCGCGGTTGAGCACCGCGTCCACCGTGAGCGAACCCAGGCCCGGTATGGCGTAGACCGTCTCGGTCACCACCACGCCACCAATGAGCAAAGCCACGCCAATGCCAATCACGGTGACGATGGGCACGGCCGCATTGCTGAGCGCGTGACGCATCAGCACGGCCTGTTCGGTCACGCCCTTGGCACGGGCCGTGCGGATGTAGTCTTCCGTCAGGGCCTCCGAGACGCTGGCGCGGGTGACGCGGGCGATCAGGGCCACGTAAATCGTGGCCAGGCTCAGCCAGGGCAGCACCAATTGCCAGGCCCATGGCCCCAGGCCCTGGGCAGAGGGACCCAGCAGCCGATTGTAGCCTTGCACCGGGAACCATTTGAGCTCGATGGCAAAGATGTAGATCAGCACGTAACCGATGACAAAGACCGGCACCGAAAAACCGGCCACGGCAAAACCCGACAGGATGCGGTCCAGCCAGCCCCCCATGCGCCACGCGGCCAGGGTGCCCAAAGGCACCGCCACCAGCACCGCCAAAAGCATGGTGCCGGCCGCCAGTGACAAGGTGGGCTCGATGCGCTGAAGGATAAGCTCCAGCACCGGCTTGTTGAGGTAAAAGGAGTAGCCCAGGTCCCCCTGGAGCACACCCGAAAACCAGATCCAGAACTGCGTCCAAAGGGGCTGGGTCAAGCCCAACTGCTCGCGGATCCGGTCAATGTCCTCGTTGGTGGCGTTGTTGCCCGCGATCACCGCCGCCGGATCGCCTGGCGTGAGGCGCAGGATCAGGAAGACCACGATCGCGACCGTCAAAAGCACAGGGATCAGCGACAGCAATCGCTGAATGAGAAAACGCAACATGGGGGCTTCCGTGAGGCCTCAAGAAGTCCGAAGTCGGCACGTCGCCGTGCCGACCGGGTTCAGTTTTTCTTGATGTTCCAGTAAACCTGGGCGCCCGCAGGCACCAGGCCTGTGATGTTTTTGCGCAGCGCAGCAGGGTTGAAGTACTGGCCGAGTGGCACATGCGATGCGGTTTCCATGGCGCGCAACTGGATCTGTTCGGCGATCGCTTTCTTTTGCGCATCGGTGGTGGCCTGGGCAAACTTGACCTTCATCTCCTCGATCTGCTTGTCGTCCTGCCAGCCGAACCAGCCCCGGTCACCGGCGGCGTTCATCATGGCCATGGTCAGCGGGTTGAGGATGTCGCCAGCCGTCCAGGCGGTCATGAAGGCGTTCCAGCCGCCCTGGGCCGGGGCGTCCTTTTTGGCGCGGCGGGCCACCAGGGTGGCCCAGTCCATTTGCTGCAGGTCCACCTTGAAGCCCGCGGCTTCGAGTTGCTGCTTGGCCACCAGAGGCAGCTTGGCAATCGAGGCCAGGTCGGTCGGACGCATCAACACCACAGGGGTGCCGTCATAGCCGGCCTCCTTGAGCATCTGGGCGGCTTTCTTGGGGTCGGCCATGCCGGTGTAAATGCCCATCTTGTCGCTGGCCAGCGGCGTGCCGCAGGGGTAGATGCTCTTGCAGAACGCAAACATGCCGGGTGCACCCACCTGGGTTTTCAGGTGCGCTTCCTGGCCCAGGGCCACCATGGCGGCCTGGCGGATCTTGACGTTGTTGAAGGGCGCATGCAGGTGGTTGAAGCGGAAAATGAACTGCAAACCCGCCGGCTGGGCATCCACGATCTGGACGTCTTTTTGGGCTTTCAGGGAAGAGTACTGCTCGAAGGTGGGCTGCTCGACGATGTCGACTTCACCGGCCACCAGCGCATTGAACTGGGTCTGGGGGTCGCGGATGATGACCCACTCGACCCGGTCCACGTGCACGTTCTTGCCGCCGGTGGTGCCATCCGGCGCTTCGGCACGCGGCTTGTACTTGTCGTTCTTGGCGTACACCAGTCGCTCACCGGGTTTGTATTCCTCGGGCACGAAACGGTAAGGGCCGGAGCCCACATGTTCCTTGATCTGCTCGGTGCCCGGGGTGGCGGCGATGCGCGCGGGCATGATGAACAACACGTTCGACGAGGGCTTGCCCAGGGCTTCCAGCATCACGCCAAATGGCTGCTTGAGCTTGATGACAAAGGTTTTGGGATCTGGCGCGCTGTAGTTGTCCACGCTTTTGGCCAGCACGCCCCCAAAACTGTCGCGGCTGGACCAGCGCTTGATGGAAGCGACCACGTCTTCGCTGGTGACCGGCTTACCGTCATGGAACTCCAGACCGTCGCGCAATTTGAAGGTCCAGGTCAGGTTGTCCTTGCTGACGGTCCATTTGTCCACCATCTGGGGTTTGACCTTGCCCGACAGGTCGGTGCCGAACAAGGTGTCGTAAATCATGTAGCCATGGTTACGGGTCACGAAGGCCGTGCTCCAGACCGGGTCCAGGATGGTCACGTTGGCATGGGGCACCAGTTTGAGGGTCTTGGTCTGGGCCTGAACAGCCCAGGGGCTGAGCAACGCGGCCGTCAAGGTAGCCAAGGCAAAAAGGGAACGACGCTTCATAAATCACTCCAGTCAAAAGGGCGACAACAAGTACACAAGAGGTTCACTATAAACCCAAAGATGTCCTTGCCGAATGCCCACCTTATCCACTTCAGTGCCGTGGACTTGTCACACGCGATACACAGCCGTCAGGTGTCCTGCCGCGAAGTGATGCAAGCCACACTGGCCCAGGTGGACCGGCTCAATGGCGTCAGCAACGCCATCGTCAGCCGGGTCGACAGCGAACTTTTGCTGGCCCAGGCCGATGAACGCGACGCCCAACTGGCGCGCGGCGCGTCGATGGGCTGGCTGCACGGCATTCCGCAGGCCATCAAGGACCTGGCCCATGTGCAGGGCCTGCGCACCAGCATGGGCAGCCCGCTGATGAAAGACTTTGTGGCCAGCGAAGACGGCCTGATGGCCAGCCGAATGAAAGCCGCTGGCGCCATCGTGATCGGCAAGACCAACACCCCCGAATGGGGTCTGGGCTCGCACACCTTCAACGAGGTGTTTGGCGCCACCCGCAACGCCTGGAACCCGGACAAGTCCGCCGGCGGCAGCAGCGGCGGCGCAGGCGTGGCGCTGGCCCAGCGCATGTTGAGTGTGGCCGATGGCTCGGACTTCATGGGCAGCCTGCGCAACCCGGCGGGCTGGGGTCATGTGTTCGGCCTGCGGCCATCGCAAGGCCGCGTGCCCATGCTGCCGGCCAACGACGCCTACATCGCGCAACTGGGCACCGAGGGCCCCATGGGCCGCCATGTGCGCGACCTGGCCATGCTGCTGTCGACCCAGGCCGGCGCGCACCCGCTGTCCCCGCTCAGCCTGACAGGCGATCCACAGGCCTTTGCCGCCCCTCTGGACACCGAGGTGCGCGGCCAACGCATTGGCTGGCTGGGCGACCTGCAGGGCCACCTGGCCATGGAGGACGGCATTTTGGACATTTGCCAGGCGGCGCTGGACTCATTCGGCGACATGGGTTGCCACGTGGACGAAGCCCGTCTGGGCATGCCCCCCGAGCAGATCTGGCAATGCTGGCTGGTCTGGCGCCAGGCCCTGACGGGGCCCAGGGTGGCCCCTTTCCTGAGCTCAACCGCCAACCGCGCGCTGATCAAACCCGAAGCCTTGTGGGAACACGAGCAGTCGCTGCAGCTCACCGGGGCCCAGCTGATGGCGGCCAGTGCCACCCGCACCCGCTTTCTGGCGAGCATGGTGGAATTGTTCAAGTCTTTTGATGTGCTGGCGATCCCGGTGGCCCAGGTCTGGCCATTCGATGTGGGCCTGCGCTGGCCGCCAAGCATCGCCGGGCGGCCCATGGACACCTACCACCGCTGGATGGAGGTGGTGATTTACGCCACGCTGGCGGGCTTGCCGGCCATCAGTGTGCCGGCCGGCTTCAGCGCCCAAGGGCTGCCCATGGGCCTGCAGCTGATCGGCAAACCCCAAGGCGATCTGGCTTTGCTGCAGCTGGCACATGCCTACGAAATGGCCAACCGGGAGATGTTGGCGCGGACTCCCCCCGGGGTCTGAAGCAGGCGCCCAGAGGCGCCCAAATCAAGTTTGCTGCCAGGGCAGGCCGCGCAGGCGCCAGCCACCCTTGTGTCCCCGGTGGGTCTGTTCGTCCGGGTCGCCCTCAAAGCCTTCGAGGATGTTGTAGGCCTGCAGGCCCAGCTCGGTGGCACGCTGGGCGGCGGCGATCGAGCGCACACCGCTGCGGCACAGCAGCACCAGCTTTTTGCCCCCTGCGCCCAGGGCCTGCACGCCCGCATCAAAACCGGGGTTCATCGCCATGCCGGGCCACTGCTTCCAGGCCAGGGCATGGGCACCGGGCACAAAACCCACCCAGGCGCGTTCGGCGTCGGTGCGCACATCCACCAGTTCGGCCTCGCCGGCTTGCACCCAGGCCCAAGCCAGCTGCGGAGAAACGTCACCAGCATAGCCATCGGCGGGTTGGGGGGTCTGGGTGGTGGGGCTGGCAGGTGTGCTCATGGGGGAAATCCGGCGGTCTGGGTTGTCAAATCGTGGTCTGATCATAGCTTTTTGCAGGTGGGCCTGGCCCGCCCTGGCCGTCAGTGACAGGACAGGCTGCAGCGGCTAAGATGCGGGTTTTGGTTGACGTTTACGTCAACGTCAAAGCCAAGTACCCCCGACTGCCCGCTACCGGAGACACCCCGATGACCGATCTTTCCGCCGAATTCAAGGCCTTGGCCGACTACCGCCCCAAACACAAGGTGCGTTTTGTCACTGCGGCTTCTCTTTTTGACGGACACGACGCCGCCATCAACATCATGCGCCGCATCCTGCAGAGCATGGGCGCTGAGGTCATCCACCTCGGGCACAACCGATCGGTGGACGAGGTGGTGACGGCGGCCTTGCAAGAAGACGCGCAGGGCATCGCCATCAGCTCCTACCAGGGCGGGCACAACGAATACTTCAGCTACATGGTGGACCTGCTCAAGGCGCGCGGCGGCGAGCACATCCAGGTGTTTGGCGGCGGCGGTGGCGTGATCGTGCCGGCCGAAATCCGCGCCCTGGCCGAAAAAGGCGTGCGCATTTTCAGCCCCGAAGACGGCCAGAAAATGGGCCTGGCCGGCATGATCGGCGAGATGGTCATGCGCTGCGACAAAGACATCAGCCCCCTGGCCCCCAAAGACATGGCCGCCATCCAGGGCCACAGCGAGATGAACTGGCGCGCCTTGGCGCAGCTGATCACGGCTTTGGAGAACGGCCAAGCGGACGCCCGCGTGGTGCAGGCGGTGCGCGAGCAGGCCGTCAACCAAAAAGTGCCCGTGCTGGGCATCACCGGCACCGGCGGCGCGGGCAAGTCCTCGCTCACCGACGAGCTGATCCGCCGCCTGCGCCTGGACCAGGACGACGCGCTGCGCGTGGCTGTCATTTCCATTGACCCCTCGCGCCGCAAGAGCGGCGGCGCCCTGCTCGGCGACCGCATCCGCATGAATGCCATCAGCCCCTGGTCTAAACGCCCCCCCACGCTCCCCTCTGCGAGTGGTTCGCTGCCCCCCGAGGGGGCCGCCATCGCCTTGGGGCGGCCCGGCGGCGATGATGGCCAACGCGTGTTCATGCGTTCACTGGCCACGCGTGACTTTGGCAGCGAGATTTCGGCCGCCTTGCCCGATGTGGTGGCCGCCTGCAAGGTGGCGGGCTTTGACCTGATCGTGGTGGAGACCTCGGGCATTGGCCAGGGCGACGCCGCCATCGTGCCGCACGTGGACGTGCCGATGTACGTGATGACGCCCGAATTTGGCGCGGCCAGCCAGCTCGAGAAAATCGACATGCTGGACTTTGCCGAGTTCGTGGCCATCAACAAATTCGACCGCAAAGGCGCCTCTGACGCGCTGCGCGACGTGGCCAAGCAGGTGCAGCGCAACAAAGAAGCCTGGACCACGCCCACCGAGCAGATGCCGGTGTTTGGCACCATGGCCGCGCGCTTCAACGACGACGGTGTGACGGCCCTGTACCAGGCGCTCAAAACCCGCCTGGGCCAACTGGGCATGAAGACCACCGAAGGCCGCTTGCCCGTGGTCAACGTGCGCCACAGCACCCACCAGAACCCGGTCGTGCCTTCGGCGCGCACCCGTTACCTGGCCGAGATCAGCGACACGGTGCGCGGCTACAAGAAACGCGCCATCGAGCAGTCGCGCCTGGCCCGTGAAATCCAGCAACTGCGCGCCGCCGCCCGCATGCTCGAGGTCGGCAAGTCCGGGCGCGCCAAGGCCGCAGAAGCCGCCATCGACCTGGCCGTGAGCCGCGAGCAAAGCCAGGACCCCACCGCCAAAAAGCTGCTGGCTCAGTGGCCCGACATGCAAAAAGCCTATGCGGGCGACGAGTATGTGGTGAAGATCCGCGACAAGGAGATCCGCACAGCGCTGACCACCCAAAGCCTGTCAGGCACCACCATCCGCAAGGTGGCGCTGCCCAAGTACGAAGACGATGGCGAAGTGCTCAAGTGGCTGATGCTGGACAACGTGCCCGGCAGCTACCCGTACACCGCCGGCACCTTCGCCTTCAAGCGCGAGGGCGAAGACCCGACCCGCATGTTCGCCGGCGAAGGCGACCCCTTCCGCACCAACCGCCGCTTCAAGCTGGTCAGCGAAGGCTTGCCGGCCAAGCGCCTGTCCACCGCGTTCGACTCGGTCACGCTGTACGGCAACGACCCCGACCTGCGCCCGGACATCTACGGCAAGATCGGCAACTCGGGGGTGAACGTGGCCACGCTCGAAGACATGAAGGTGTTGTACTCGGGCTTTGACCTGTGCAACCCGAGCACCTCGGTGTCGATGACCATCAATGGCCCCGCGCCCTCGATCCTGGCCATGTTCATGAACACCGCCATCGACCAGAACCTCGACAAATTCAAGGCCGAGAACGGCCGCGAGCCAACCGAGACCGAGACCGCCAAGATCAAGGCCTGGGTGCTGCAGAACGTGCGTGGCACGGTGCAGGCCGACATCCTGAAAGAAGACCAGGGCCAAAACACCTGCATCTTCTCCACCGAGTTCTCGCTCAAGGTGATGGGCGACATCGCCCAGTATTTTGTGCACCACGATGTGCGCAACTTCTACTCGGTGTCCATCAGCGGCTACCACATCGCCGAAGCCGGAGCCAACCCGATTTCGCAGCTGGCCTTCACCCTGTCCAACGGCTTCACTTTTGTGGAGGCGTACCTGGCGCGCGGCATGCACATCGACGACTTCGCGCCCAATCTGAGTTTCTTCTTTTCCAACGGCATGGACCCGGAATACACCGTGCTGGGCCGTGTGGCGCGCCGCATCTGGGCGGTGGCCATGAAAGAGAAATACGGCGCCAACGAGCGCAGCCAAAAGCTCAAGTACCACATCCAAACCTCGGGCCGCTCGCTGCACGCGCAAGAGATCCAGTTCAACGACATCCGCACCACGCTGCAGGCGCTGATCGCGATCTACGACAACTGCAACTCACTGCACACCAACGCCTTTGACGAAGCCATCACCACGCCCACCGAAGACTCGGTGCGCCGCGCCATGGCGATCCAGATGATCATCAACCGCGAGTGGGGCCTGGCCAAGAACGAAAACCCGAACCAGGGCGCCTTCATCATCGACGAGCTGACCGAGCTGGTCGAAGAGGCTGTGCTGGCCGAGTTTGAAAAGATCGCCGAGCGCGGCGGGGTGCTGGGCGCGATGGAAACCGGCTACCAGCGCGGCAAGATCCAAGACGAGTCGATGCACTACGAGATGCTCAAGCACACCGGCGAGCTGCCCATCATCGGCGTCAACACCTTCCGCAACCCCAAGGGCGACGAGGTGCTCGAAAGCCTGGAGCTGGCGCGCTCGACCGAAGAAGAAAAGCAGTCGCAACTGCAGCGCCTGAACGACTTCCACAGCCGCCACGCCAAAGAGTCGCCAGCGATGCTCCAACGCCTGCAGCAAGCCGTGATCGACAACGGCAATGTGTTCGAGGTGCTGATGGACGCGGTGCGGGTGTGCTCGCTCGGCCAGATCACCAACGCCCTGTTCGAGGTGGGTGGCCAGTACCGCCGCAACATGTGAGCGGTCAAGGTCGGGGCCGCAGCCCCCGACCTGCCCGTTCGGCCTAGAAGTTCACCTGATCCCCGCCCTTGAGCGCCAGCAGGCTGCGCGCCTCATCGGGCGTGGCGATCTGCAGGTTCAGGGCTTCGAGCACGGTACGGATGCGCTGCACCTGCTCTGCGCTGGAGCGGGCCAGCTGGCCCGGGCCGATCCACAGCGAGTCTTCCAGACCCACGCGCACGTTCGAGCCCATGGCCGCGCCGATGCTGGCCAGCGCGATCTGGCCTTTGCCCGCCCCCAGAATCGACCACTGGTAATCGTTGCCAAACAAGCGGTCGGCGGTGCGGCGCATGTGCATCAGGTCTTCGGGATGCGGGCCGATGCCGCCCAAAATACCGAACACCGATTGCACAAACAAAGGCCCTGTCACCAGCCCCCGGTCACGGAAATGCGCCAGGTTGTACAGGTGGCTGATGTCGTAGCACTCGAACTCGAAACGGGTGCCGTTTTCGGTGCCCAGACGCAAAATGGTTTCGATGTCCTTGTAGGTGTTCTTGAACACCAGGTCACGGCTTTTTTCCAGGTGCTCACGTTCCCATTCGTGCTCAAACGTCTTGAACCGGTCGAGCATGGGGAACAAGCCGAAATTCATCGAACCCATGTTGAGCGAGGCCACCTCGGGCTTGAACGTCAGCGCCGGCTGCATCCGCTCATGCACCGTCATGTGCGGGCTGCCGCCCGTGGTCAGGTTGATCACGGCGTTGGTGCTGGCCTTGATCTTTTGCAAAAACGGCACAAAAAACGCTGGGTCTTGCGTGGGGCGGCCGTCTGCCGGGTCACGGGCATGCAGGTGCAAGATGGCTGCACCCGCCTGGGCGGCGGCAATGGCCGCATCGGCAATCTCATCGGCCGTCACCGGCAAGTGCGGCGACATGCTGGGCGTGTGGATGGCCCCGGTGGGCGCGCAGGTGATGATGACTTTGCGGGTTGTGCTCATGTACGTGCTCCTGAATTGGGCTGACCTGCGGTCCACAGACCGCCAATGCGCATCAGCATGCCCGACAAATTTTGTGCCCGGGGTCACCAAGGCAACACGCGGCGGCGCAGGGCCTGTGCACCTGGCCATCCCGGCGTCATCGACCTGTTTCAAAATGTCCCAACGCTCTGCCACTAAACTCAGAAGACCCTTTCAGGACATGCCATGCAGCATCTGCCGCCATTCATCGCCCCTTCCGAACACCACGATGCCGACAGCGCCTTGGCGCAAATTCAGCACATCTACCAGCACAGCGTGCACCACCTGCGCCAGGCCATGCGCGAGTTTGTGGCGGGTGCGGACATGGCAGACACCCGGGTGCGGGCGTTTTACCCCTTTGTGCGGGTACAGGTCAGCAGCGCCACCCGCAAAAGCACCGGCCTGGACAGCCGCCTGAGCTACGGCTTTGTGGCCGAGCCCGGCCGCTTTGAAACCACACTGACCCGGCCCGACCTGTTCGCCTTCTACATCCGCCAGCAACTGGTGCTGCTGCTGCAAAACCACGGCGTGAGCCTGCAGGTGGGCACCAGCAACCAGCCCATTCCCATCCATTTCTCATTGGCCGAAGACGAGCACATGGAAGGCAGCCTGAGCGCCGAGCGCCAGGCCCTGATGCGCGAGGTGTTTGACCTGCCGGACCTGGCCGCCATGGACGACGGCATCGCCAATGGCACCCACGAGCCCACTGGCTCCGAAGCCCGGCCGCTGTCGCTGTTCACGGCGCCCCGCATCGACTATTCGCTGCAGCGCCTGCGGCACTACACCGGCACCTCGCCGCGCTGGTTCCAGAACTACGTGCTGTTCACCAATTACCAGTTTTACATCGACGAATTCATCGCCCTGGGCCGTGCCGAGATGCAAAACCCGGACAGCGACTACATCGCCTTTGTCGAGCCGGGCAACATGGTCACGCGCCGCGTGGGCCTGCCCCCGGAGGACGCGGATGTCCTGGGCCAGACCCCTTCACGCCTGCCGCAAATGCCCGGCTACCACCTGGTGCGCAAGGGCCACAGCGGCATCACCATGGTCAACATCGGCGTCGGCCCGGCCAATGCCAAAACCATCACCGACCACATCGCCGTGTTGCGCCCGCACGCCTGGCTGATGCTGGGCCACTGCGCGGGCCTGCGCACCACCCAGCTGCTGGGCGACTATGTGCTGGCGCACGCCTATGTGCGCGAAGACCATGTGCTGGACGAAGAGTTGCCCCTGTGGGTGCCGATCCCGGCGCTGGCCGAGGTGCAGGTGGCGCTGGAGCGTGCGGTCTGCGATGTCACCGGCGCCCAAGGCCCCGAGCTCAAACGCCTGATGCGCACCGGCACGGTGGCCAGCACCGACAACCGCAACTGGGAACTGCTGCCCACCCACAACGTGGCCAGCACCCCCCAGCGCCGTTTCAGCCAAAGCCGGGCCGTGGCGCTCGACATGGAAAGCGCCACCATCGCCGCCAACGGCTTTCGTTTTCGGGTGCCCTACGGCACCTTGCTGTGCGTGAGCGACAAGCCGCTGCACGGCGAAATCAAGCTGCCCGGCATGGCCAACCAGTTTTACCGCGAACGCGTCAACCAGCATCTGCAGATCGGCATCCGTGCCGTGACTTTGCTGCGCAATGCGGGGCCCGAACAGTTGCACAGCCGCAAGCTGCGCAGTTTTGCCGAGGTCGCTTTCCAATGAGCATGGGCTAGCCATGTCCCTGGTCCTGCTCAACCCGCATGCACAAGGCGGCCGTACGGCACGGCGCATCCCGGCCTTGCGGGCTTGGCTGGCAGCACACGCCCCGCAGGCACAGTTGGCGGCGCCGCACGACTTGGCCGACAGCATCGCGCTGCTGCGCACGCTGCCTGAAGGCCAGCGTGTGGTGGCGGTTGGCGGTGACGGCACGCTCAACCGCTGGCTGCCGACCCTGCTGGCGCGGCGGCTCACCGTGGGCCTTGTGCCCATGGGCAGCGGCAACGACAGTGCGCGGGCCTGGGGGGTCCACGGCCTGTCCTGGACGCAAGCCTTGCAGCACGCTTTGCACGCCCCGGCGCAGGCGATCGACACGGGACGGGCCTGCTGGACTGACCTGCAAGGGACCACGCACGAGACGCCTTTTTTGTCGAGTCTGACCACCGGCTTTGACTCGGCCATCGCACGGCGTGCCCTGCACGGCCCCCGGTGGCTCAGGGGCATGCCGCGTTATCTGTGGGCCACCCTCAAAGAGTTGGCGCAACTGCAAACCTGGTCGCTCGCCGTGCGCGCCGATGGCCAAGCGCTGTGCGATGGCCCGGCCCTGTTTGTGTCCAGCCTGAACACCCCCACGTTTGGCTCTGGTCTGCCTGCGGTGCCACACGCCCGGCTGAACGATGGCCAACTCGACGCATTGCTGGCGGGCACCTTCAACCGGCTGGGCGTGTGCCTGATGCTGCCACGCCTGGTGGCCGGGTGGCACCTGAGCCACCCACGGGTGCAAACGCGGCCCTATCGGCGGCTGGAGATCGCTTGCCCCCAAGGGGTGCCGCTGGCCGCTGACGGGGAATACCTGGGCCTGGCCTCGGCACTGCAGGTGCACTGTCAGGCCGCCAGTCTGTCGGTGGTGTGGCGGCACACCCCCTGAGTCCGGCCCGATCCTCGCGGATGCCCCGGGTCTGAAATCGCCCACCTACAATGCCCACCATGCACATCCTCTTCATTGCCGACCCCCTCGAGTCATTCAAGATCCACAAGGACACCACGTTCTCGATGATGCGCGAGGCGCAAAAACGTGGCCACCAGGTCATGGCCTGCGAGATGACCGATGTGCGCTGGCAGCAAAGCGAAGCCGTGTCGGCCCAGGTGCGCGAGATCACGCTCACCGGCCAGCAAGACGCCTGGTTCACCGAGACCGCCACACGCCGCGTGGCCCTGAAAGACTTTGACGCTGTGGTCATGCGCAAGGACCCGCCTTTTGACAGCGAGTACTTTTACGCCACCCACCTGCTGGGCCAGGCCGAGCGCGAGGGCGCCAAGGTCTTCAACCGCCCGGCCGCCCTGCGCGACCACCCTGAAAAACTGGCCATTCTGGAGTTCCCGCAATTCATCGCGCCGACCCTGGTCACCAAAAACGAAGCCGACATCCGAGCTTTCCATGCCGCGCACGGCGACATCATCCTCAAGCCGCTGGACGGCATGGGCGGCATGGGCATCTTCAAGGTCGGCGCCGACGGCCTGAACCTGGGGGCCATCATTGAAACCCTCAACCGCGATGGCCAGCAAACCGTGATGGTGCAAAAATTCTTGCCCGGCATTGCCCAGGGCGACAAACGCGTGCTCTTGATTGGCGGCAAGCCCGTGCCCTATTGCCTGGCCCGCATTCCGCAAGGCGGTGAAGTGCGTGGCAACCTGGCAGCAGGTGGCAAGGGCGTGGCGCAACCGATTTCGGCGCGTGACCGCGCCATCGCCGAAGCGCTGGGGCCCATCCTGTACGCGCGCGGCCTGATGCTGGTGGGCCTGGACATCATTGGCGAGAGCCTGACCGAGATCAACGTGACCAGCCCCACCTGCTTTCAGGAAATCACGGACCAGACGGGTTGTGACGTGGCGGCCCTGTTCATGGATGCGCTGCAAGCGGCTGGCGCCGCCTGAATCAAAACAATTTGTCAGGTGTGTAACGGATGCCGATGGAGGTCCAGGTGGTGCGCCCTGGGCTGCCCGCTTGGGTGCCCCGGGTGGCGTCGATCTGGAACAGACCCGGGACCACCGACAGCCGCAAGCCGGCCTGAACAAACGGCTTTTGCCGGTCATCGCCAAAAGACTCTGCGATCAGCATGAGCCGGCTGTGCGCCCAATACTCCATGCCCGCGCCCCAGGTGCCCGATTGCAGGCGGGTTTGCCGGTCCTGCATCCAGCCCAGATTGGCATGAAACACCAGCCGGTCGTCGCGCGTGGACACCGACAGCGGCAGATACAGGTAGGTGCTGCCCAAGTTGTTGGGCCCGGGCACAGACGAAGGATGCGAGAACCGGCCCACCGCCAGCCCCCAGCCCCAACCGTTGGTCGTCATGGGGCGAAAAAGGGTCTTGGCCTGCCACACCGTGTCGTGGCTGCCTGGCAAGCCATCGGCCCTGAACTGCCCGCCACCGGCGGTCACCTCGAAATTGCCGCTCGGGTTGCAGGCTGGCAAAGCCCAGTTTTCATGACGGTGGTTGTAGTGGCGGGTCCAGCTCTCGAGCTGGCAGCTGCCCTCGGTCGTCAAACGGGCATCGTCGGTCATGAAGGGGCGCGCTGCCCATGCGGCTTGTCCTTGCAGCCAAAGGGCAGCCAGAAAGCACAGCAGGGGCCAGGGCAGGGATCGAACCATGGACCTATTATAGGAAGCGAGATGACAAATGCGTGAAAAAATCAAAGCAGATCGCCCTCGACAAACGCATACAAACGCCCCGGCTCACAGGCCGTCCAAGCCTCGTCGGTGGTCAAGGGCGCTGTCACCACCACCGCCACCCGATCGGTCTGGCGGGTATGGTCGGCAAAGTTCACACGCACATCCTCGTCGCTCAGGGTCGCTTGCGTGAAGGGGTGCCTGCGCAGCACATAGTGCAGATGGGTGCTGGCATGGGCCCACAGCGCTTGGCCGTTCGAAAGCAGGAAATTGAAGGTGCCATGGCGGGCGATCTGCGGCACCAGCTCGCGCAGCGTCGTCGACAACTCGGCCACGCTGGGCAGGCTGGCGTGCGACTTGGCCAGCTCCTGCATCAGCCAGCAAAAGGCACGTTCGCTGTCGGTTTGGCCCACCGGCCTGAAGCTGGCGTGCAGGCGCGGCGCATAGTCCTGCAAATGGCCGTTGTGCGCAAACACCCAGTAACGCCCCCACAACTCGCGCACAAAGGGGTGGCAGTTTTCCAGACTCACCTGGCCTTGCGTGGCCTTGCGGATGTGGGCGATGACGTTCTGGCTGTGGATCGGGTAACGGCGGATCAGGTCGGCAATCGGGGATGTGCTGGCGCTTTGGTGGTCCACAAAGTGGCGCACGCCCTGCCCTTCAAAAAAAGCAATGCCCCAGCCATCGGCGTGGTGGTCCGTCAGGCCGCCGCGCTGTGCAAAGCCACTGAAGCTGAAGGTCACATCGGTCGGGGTGTTGCAATTCATGCCGAGCAGTTGGCACATGGTTCAGTCTTTCTGGTGGGATACATTGGCCTCGCCCATTTTCCATGCGGCCAGCAAAGCCAGGGCTGTGATGGCGGCCAGAAACACAAAGGTCTCGTTGAAGGCCCCCAAATCGGCGTGGTTCGGATTGCTGGCCACCCGGGCATAGACTGCCAGCCGCCATTCCAGCACGATGGCGCAGATGCTCACACCCGCCGCACCGCCCAGCATGCGCACAAAACCGATCACGCTGGAGGCCTGTGGGATCAGGTCCTTGGGCAAGCCGCGCAAAGCACCCAGGTTGAGCGAGGGCAGGATGAAGCCCAGGCCGATGCGCCCCAGAATCACCAGCGCCCACAGCAAGGCCAGACCGTCTGCCGGGTGCACCAGTGGCATGAGCGCAAAAGACAGCGCCAGCAGCGCCAGACCCCAGCTCACCCAGTGCGCAGGTGCCAGCCGATGGGACAAGCGCCCCACCACCGCGATGGTCACGGCCAGCAAAATGCCGGCCGGCAATAAGGCCGCGCCAATGTAGGACGGTGACAGACCCAGACCCATCTGCATGTACACGGGCAACAAATAGGTGGAACCAAACAGCGCGATGCCATAGGTGAACGACACCAACGCCCCTCTGGCGAAATTGCGGTGGCCAAACACCTGCAGGTTCATGAGCGGACCACGCGGGGCCTGACCTGGCACGGGGTGGGGAGCCTGTCGATGCGCTCGCCGGACCGACTGCAGCAAATGGCGTTGCCAAAACATGAACAGCGCCATGCCCACGCCCGAGGCCAGCAGCAAGGTCGTGGCCAAGTGACCGTTGTTGCCGCGCAACTGCACCAGACCATTGAGCAGCATCAAGGTGGAGGCGCTGGCCAAGGCCAGCCCTGTCCAGTCCAGGCCCGGGCTGTCTGCATCGGCCTGCACACCGCCTGGGGCCGAGGTGGGCACATAGCGGCGCGACAGCCACAGCGCCACCAGGGCCAGCGGCACCACCATGAAAAAGATCGAGCGCCAGCCAAACACATCGACCAGCACCCCGCCAATGCTGGGGCCAATGGCCGGGGCCAGCACCACGCCCGTGCCGAACAGGCCACTGGCGCGGCCCTGTTCCTCGGGGGCAAAGGCACGCAAAATGATGATGGCCGGAATCGGTTGCACCACGCCAGCCGCCAGGCCCTCGGCCACGCGAGCAGCCAGCACCCACGGAAAGTCGTTGGCAAAACCCCCCACCACGCCACCGCCCAGCAACAGCCACATGCACACCTCGTACACCCGGCGGTAGCCAAAGCGCGACAGCAACCACGGCGTGGTGAGCATGGACACCGTCATCGCCACCATGAAGCCCGAAGTGACCCACTGCACCCGGCTCTGGCCCAGCGTGAAGTGCTCGCTCATGTCGGGAATGGCGACGTTCATGATGGTGGACGACATCACCGCCGCCATGGAGCCCAGCATCACCGACAACAGCAGCAACCAGCGGTGCCGCTCGCCATAACGCGCTTGCAGAGCCTGCAGGCTGTGCGGGCCTTGGGCCTGGTTCATGCGCCTTCGCCCAGGGAGGGGGCCTGGGCTGTGTCTTCGGACGCGGCCACACAGGCCGCGCAAATGCAGGCCTTGTGGCGTGCCGCTTCGGGCACCTGTTGGAGAAGATGGGCACTGAAGTGCACGCGCGTGCACCAGCAAGGCCCTGTCGCCGCGGCCCCGGCTTGGGGCGTGGCCAGCGCGCAGGCGTTGGGTTGCCCGCACACAGGGCAGCGGCAGGGGTCCACGGCTGGCTGTGTCATGCGGCAGGGCCCTCAGTCCTTGCTCTGCGGCGCTGCATGTCACGCCACAGGCGAATGGTCAGCACCACCAGAGGCAGGGTGTGCAAGAAGAAGTCAAAAATATCGATGGGCCGGCTCAAACGGCCCTCAAACAGCATGCGCCACTTTTGCACCAGATGCGGCTCGGGCACAAATGGTGCGCCCGCCAAGTAGATGGCCACCGCCACCAACAACCACTTCGGTATCCGATCGATCCAGCGCATCGCACCCTCCAGTCAAGCCCTATTTTCAGGCACGCGCTATCGCGTCTCCAGGTTATCCCTATTCTGCACCTTCGTCAGGACCCACCCGGTGGGCTCATGCCAAGCGGCAGGGGCAAGAATGTGGCGACCTCACCCACAAAAAAAACGGCTCCCGAGGGAGCCGTTTTTCAAGTGCCAAAACCTGTCTGGCCTGACTGGCATCACGCCGCCTTGACCTTCAGGCGCCAAGCGTGCAGCAAAGGCTCGGTGTAGCCGCTGGGCTGCGCTTTGCCTTTGAAGACCAGATCGCAAGCGGCTTTGTAGGCCGCTGACTTGGCGAAGTTGCCGGCCATCTTTTGGTAAGCGGGGTCGCCGGCGTTCTGGCCGTCCACCACGGCAGCCATGCGCTCCATGGTTTGCTTGACCTGCTTTTCGGTCACCACACCGTGGTGCAGCCAGTTGGCCATGTGCTGGCTGGAGATGCGCAGCGTGGCGCGGTCTTCCATCAGGCCCACACCGTTGATGTCGGGCACCTTGGAGCAACCCACGCCTTGGTCGACCCAGCGCACCACATAGCCCAGGATGCCTTGGGCGTTGTTGTCGAGCTCCTTTTGCTTGTCCTCGGCCGACCAGTTGGCGGCGTCCTTGGCCACCACCGGGAACTGCAGCAGCTGGTTCAGGGTGGCTTCGCGCAATTGTTTGGCGTCTTGCTTGGCCACCGCTTTTTCCATCTGCTTTTGCAGGGCGGGTACGTCCACCTGGTGGTAGTGCATGGCATGCAGCGTGGCGGCCGTGGGGCTGGGCACCCAGGCGGTGTTGGCACCGGCCATGGGGTGACCGATCTTGGCCTTGAGCATGTCGGCCATCAGGTCGGGCATGGCCCACATGCCTTTGCCGATCTGGGCGCGGCCACGCAGGCCGCAGGCCAGGCCCACATTGACGTTGTTCTTCTCGTAGGCACCCAGCCAAGTGCTGTTCTTGATGTCGCCCTTGCGCATGACGGGACCGGCCAGCATGCAGGTGTGCATTTCGTCGCCGGTGCGGTCCAAAAAGCCGGTGTTGATGAAAGCCACCCGGCTCTTGGCAGCGGCAATGCAGGCTTTCAGGTTGGCGCTGGTGCGGCGCTCCTCGTCCATGATGCCCAGCTTGACGGTGGAGGGCTTCATGCCGATGACTTTTTCGACCCGACCAAACAGCTCGTCGGCAAAAGCCACTTCAGCGGGGCCGTGCATCTTGGGCTTGACGATGTAGACGCTGCCGGTGCGGCTGTTGCGCAGGGGGTGGGAGGATTTTTTCTGCAAGTCCACCAAGGCGCAGGTCACGGTGACCATGGCGTCCAAGATGCCCTCGGGGATCTCTTTCATGCTGCCGTCGGCGGCTTTGTAGAGGATGGCGGGGTTGGTCATCAGGTGGCCGACGTTGCGCACAAACATGAGCGAGCGGCCGTGCAGCTTCACCGTGCCCTTGCCAGCGGGCTTGGTGTATTCGCGGTCCCCGTTCATGGTGCGGGTGAAGGTCTTGCCACCCTTGTGCACTTCTTCGCTCAGGGTGCCCTGCAAAATGCCCAGCCAGTTGGCATAGGCCAGCACTTTGTCCTCGGCGTCCACCGCGGCCACCGAGTCTTCCAGGTCCAAGATGGTGGACAGGGCGCTTTCAGCGATCAGGTCGGACACACCCGCCGGGTCGGTCTTGCCGATCGGCGTGCTTTTGTTGATCTGGAGGTCGAGGTGGATGCCGTTGTGCACGAACAGCACCGAAGCGGGGGTCTTGGCATCGCCGGTGTAGCCCACAAACTGCTTGGCCTTGGCCAGCGTGGTGCGCTTGCCATTGGCCAGGGTCACGAGCAGCTGGCCGGCCTTGACGGCGTAGCCCTGGCTGCCCACATGCGAGCCGGTCTTCAGGGGTGCGCAGCGGTCGAGCACATGGCGGCAGTAATCAATGACCTTGGCCCCACGCTTGGGGTTGTAGCCTGTGCCTTTTTCACAGCCATCGGCCTCGCTGATCGCGTCGGTACCGTACAGCGCGTCGTACAAAGAACCCCAACGGGCGTTGGCGGCGTTCAGCGCGTAACGGGCGTTCAAAATGGGCACCACCAACTGCGGACCGGCCAGCTTGGCCAGCTCGGCGTCCACATGGGCGGTGGTGGCCTGCGCGTTCTTGGGTTCGGGCACCAGGTAGCCGATCTGGCTCAGGTATTTGCGGTAGGCCTTCATGGCCTGGCCCTCGGCCACCGGGCCGGGGTGGGCGCTGTGCCACTGGTCCATGGCCGCCTGGATGCGGTCACGCTCGGCCAGCAAGGCGAGGTTTTTCGGGGCCAGGTCGACCACGATGTCGTTGAAACCTTGCCAGAATTTGTCTTTGTCGACGCCGGTGGCAGGCAACATCTGGTCGTTGATGAAACCCAGCAAGGGGTTGGCCACGTGCAAATTGTGGATGGTGGTGCGTGCAGTCATGAAAACCTCTGGGGTCGGGTCAAAAAAATCGGGGAAGGCTGGGGTGCGCGTCTGGTCAGACGCGTGGGTGCCTTCAGGGTGAAACACTCTATTCTAAATTTGTACGCAGATAAACACGCGCAAAATCCATATACCCATGACTTTTGATCACAAATACCCACCGGGCTGCGGGCCCTCAGCCTGGCTGCGCCATGCGGTTTAATGCAGGCATGACACGCCCCCACACACCGTCCGTGCTGATCAGCGAAGTCGGCCCGCGCGATGGCCTGCAGTCGGTCAAGGCCACCATGGCCACCGCCGACAAACTGCGCTGGATCGACGCCCTGGCTGCCGCTGGCCTGCGCGAGATCGAAGTCGCCTCGTTTGTGCCCGCCCATGTGCTGCCCCAAATGGCCGATGCCGCGCAGGTGGTGCAACACGCCCGGCAGCACACGGGGGTGCGGGTGATGGCCCTGGTGCCCAACCTGCGAGGCGCGCAGGCAGCGTTGCAGGCGGGGGCGCAAAAGCTCACCCTGCCGGTGTCGGCCAGCCCGGCCCACTCGCTGGCCAATGTGCGCAAAACACCCGAGGCCATGCTCGACGAGGTGCGCGCTGTCCTGCACCTGCGCGACGAGATCGCGCCGGGTGTTCCGGTCGAAGTGGGCATGTCCACCGCTTTCGGCTGCACTTTGCAGGGCCTTGTCCCGCAAGACGAGGTGCTGCGTCTGGCTGTGCTGCTGGCCCAAACAGGCGTGAACGAGATTGGCCTGTCGGACACCACAGGCATGGCCAACCCGGCGCAAGTTGGCCGCTTGTTCAAAGCGCTTTTCCATGAAATTGGCGATCTGACGGGCGCTGCCCACATGCACAACACCCGGGGCCTGGGCCTGGCCAATTGCCTGGCCGCCTACGAAGCGGGCGTGCGCACTTTTGACAGCTCGCTCGCAGGCTTGGGCGGCTGCCCTTACGCCCCGGGCGCTTCGGGCAATGTGGTGACCGAAGACCTGGTCTTCATGTTCGAGGCCATGGGGGTGAACACCGGCATCGACCTGGTCAAGCTGATGGCCGCACGCGAACCACTCAAGGCCGGACTGCCCGGCGAGCCGGTTTACGGCATGACGCCCGAGGCGGGTTTGCCCAAAGGTTGGCCCACGGTCTTGTAGGCGCCATCCCCTGTGGGCGATGGTTGGCAGGTGGCATGGCCGGCCCATCGCCCACGGGGTGGGCTCCTACAGAGATGATGCCAATCCGGCCCATCGCCCACGGGGTGGGCTCCTACAGAGATGATGCCAATCCAGCCCATCGCCCACGGGGTGGGCTCCTACAGAGATGATGCCAATCCAGCCCATCGCCCACGGGGTGGGCTCCCACAGAGATGATGCCAATCCGGACCATCGCCCACGGGGTGGGCGCCTACAGAGATGATGCCAATCCAGCTTGCATCCGTCGGGATTACAACCTTGAACCCGCATAATCGGGCCGCATGGACAAGCTCAAAGCCTTTGAAACCTTTGTCGCGGTGGCCACCAAAGGCAGCCTGACGGCCGCCGCCCGGGCCGAGGGTGTGGCCCCGGCCATCATCGGCAGGCGGCTCGACGCCCTGGAAGAAAGCCTGGGCGTGAAGCTGCTGGTGCGCACCACACGCCGCATCTCCTTGACGCACGAGGGCAGCGCTTTTCTGGAAGATTGTCAGCGCTTGCTCTCCGATGTGGCCAATGCCGAAGCCAGTGTCTCGGCTGGCGGTGTCAAGGCCAGTGGTCATTTGCGCATCACGGCCCCGGCCGGTTTCGGGCGTCGGCATGTGGCCCCGCTGGTGCCGCGCTTTCGTGAACTGCACCCGGATGTGTCCATCTCTTTGAACCTGAGCGACCGGGTGGTGGATCTGGCCGCCGAGGGCTTTGACTGCGCGGTGCGGGTGGGCGACCTGCCCGACTCCTCGCTGGTCAGCGTGCGCATGGCCGACAACCGCCGCCTGTGTGTGGCCTCGCCCGGCTATCTGGCGCGGCGAGGCACCCCCGTGCAGCCCTCGGACTTGCTGCAGCACGACTGCCTGACCCTCTCGAGCGACGCCTCGCAGACCCGGGGATGGGCCTTTCGCAACCCGATCGACGGCGGGCACGAGGTGGTGCATCTGCGCCCGGGCGGGCCACTGGACTGCTCGGACGGGCAGGTGCTGCACGACTGGTGCCTGGCCGGTTACGGCATCGCCTGGCGCAGCACCTGGGAGGTGGAAGGTGAAATTGGCTCGGGTCAACTGGTGGCGCTGCTGGAAGACTATGCGGCGCCGCCCAATGGCATTTTTGTGGTGTTCCCCCAGCGCAAGCACCTGCCACTGCGGGTGCGCCTGTGGATCGAGCATCTGAAGCACCATTACGCGCAGCCGGGTTACTGGCCCCAAACCAGCCATTGACCCGGGACACCCACGGCCGTGCGCTGCAACACCACGGCCATCGGGGTGCAGCCCGTAAAATCAGCCCCCTATGCTTTCTGCCAAACAACATTTGCTGTCGGCCCTGGCCGCCGAACTTGAAAAACTCCAACCCGGCGCGGGCGCGCGTGCGGCTTTCGAATCGCCCAAAGTGGCCGCGCACGGTGACCTGGCGTGCACAGCCGCCATGCAGCTGGCCAAAGCTCTCAAGCAAAACCCCCGGCAATTGTCCGAACACCTGCGCAGCGCCTTGCTGGGCACACCGGCTTTCGAGCGCTGGGCAGAGGCCATCGAGATCGCCGGTCCGGGCTTCATCAACATCCGGCTGAAAAACACGGCCAAACAGGCGGTGGTGCACGAAGTGCTGCAAGCGGCCGAATGCTTTGGCGAGCAAGCGGCCCAGCCCCACAAGGTGCTGGTCGAATTCGTCTCGGCCAACCCCACGGGCCCGCTGCACGTGGGCCACGGCCGCCAGGCCGCCCTGGGCGACGCCATCTGCAATTTGCTGGCCACGCAAGGGCAGCAGGTCTACCGCGAGTTCTATTACAACGACGCCGGCGTGCAAATCAGCACCCTGGCCCATTCCACCCAGTTGCGCGCCAAGGGCTTCAAGCCGGGCGATGCCGAGTGGCCCGAGGCGGCCTACAACGGCGACTACATCCAGGACATCGCCAACGACTTCATGGCCAAGAAAACCGTCAAGTCCGACGACCGCGAGTTCACCGGCAGTGGCGATGTGAATGACCTGGACGGCATGCGTTTGTTTGCCGTGGCCTACCTGCGCCACGAGCAGGACCTGGACTTGAAGGCCTTTGAGGTGAAGTTTGACAACTACTACCTCGAGTCCAGCCTCTACACCAGCGGCCAAGTCGACGCTGCGGTGCAAAAACTGCGCGACGCCGGCAAGACCTACGAACACGATGGCGCGCTGTGGCTCAAGTCCACCGACTACGGCGACGACAAAGACCGCGTCATGCGCAAGGGCGACGGCAGCTACACCTATTTCGTGCCCGATGTGGCCTACCACATCACCAAGTGGGCACGCGGCTTCACGCGCGTTGTCAACATCCAGGGCACCGACCACCACGGCACCATTGCCCGCGTGCGCGCCGGCCTGCAGGCGGCGAATGTGGGCATTCCCGAGGGCTACCCCGACTACGTGCTGCACACCATGGTGCGCGTGATGCGTGGCGGCGAAGAGGTCAAGATCTCCAAGCGCGCGGGCAGCTACGTCACGCTGCGCGACCTGATCGAGTGGACCAGCAAGGACGCGGTGCGCTTCTTTTTGCTGTCGCGCAAGCCCGACACCGAATACATCTTCGACATCGATCTGGCGCTGGCGCAAAACAACGACAACCCGGTGTACTACGTGCAGTACGCCCACGCCCGCATCTGCTCGGTGCTCAGCGCGTGGGGGGGAGACACCCCCGCCCTGGCCAAGGTCGATGTGACGCCACTCCAAAGCCCGCAGGCCCACGCACTGATGCTGGCCCTGGCCAAGTACCCCGACATGCTGACCTCGGCGGCCAACGATTTCGCGCCGCACGATGTGACCTTCTATTTGCGCGACCTGGCCTCGCTGTACCACAGTTACTACGATGCAGAGCGCATTCTGGTGGACGACGAAGCCGTCAAACATGCCCGTTTGGCGCTGGTGGCGGCCACGGCGCAGGTGCTGCGCAACGGCTTGAAAGTGTTGGGCGTGTCAGCCCCGCAAAAAATGTGAATGGACTTGTCATGATCATGAATACGCAACGCGGCGGCACGGCCTTGGGCTTCATCCTGGGTCTGGTGTTGGGGCTGGGCGTGGCTTTGGGTGTGGCGATTTATGTGACCAAAGTGCCCACCCCGTTCTCCAACAAGAACCAGCCGCGCACCAATGCGCAGGATGTGCAGGAAACCGAGAAGAACAAGGACTGGAATCCCAACAGCGTGTTGCAGCCCAAGGCACCTGCTGAAACCCCCGTCCCGCCTGACGCCAGCAAGGCCGCCGCCAGCGAAGCCCCTGCCGCCACCGATCCTGCCAAGGCCATGCCCCGCCCGGCGGTGACGGCCGATCCGCTGGGTGATCTGGCCAAAACCAAATCCGGCTTGAGCACCCCCGCCACGCCGCCTGATTCGACCGATCCTTTTGACTACCTGGTGCAAGCCGGCGCTTACCGCACCAGTGCGGATGCCGACGCCCAAAAGGCCAAGCTGGCGATGCTGGGCCTGGACGCCAAAGTGTCTGAGCGCGACCAGTCCGGCCGGGTGGTCTACCGCGTTCGCATGGGACCCTTCAGCGACAAAAATGTCGCCGAACGGATTCGCCTTCAACTCGAGGCCAACGGCATTGAAAATTCCTTGGTCCGCGTCCAGCGCTGACCCCTTTCTTGTCATCAACGGGAGCAATCATGAAACGACGTCTCTTCTCCACCGCCATGTTGTCCGTGGCCGCATGGTTGGGCAGCACCTCAAGCTGGGCTCAGCAAGCTTTCCGATCGGGCAAGGACTACATCACCCTGGATCGCCCCGTGGCCACCGAAGCGGGCTCGGGCAAGATCGAAGTGCTGGAGTTTTTCTGGTACAGCTGCCCTCACTGCAACGCCTTTGAGCCGGCCTTTGAACAATGGGTCAAAAACGCCCCCAAAGATGTGGTGGTGCGCCGCGTGCCGGTCGCTTTCCGCGAGGACTTTGTGCCCCAGCAACGCCTCTTTTACACGCTGGAAGCGATGGACCTGATCGACAAAATGCACATCCGGGTGTTCACCGCCATCCATGGTGAAAAATTGATGCTCAACAGCGAAGCCTCCGTTCTGGCGTGGGCCGAAAAGCAAGGCATTGACAAGGCCAAATTTGCCGACACTTACAGGTCGTTTGGTGTCGCTGCCAAAGCCAAAAGGGCGGTGCAGTTGCAAAACGATTTCAAGATCGAAGGGGTCCCCTCCTTGGGTGTGGCGGGCCGTTTCTACATCGACGGCACATTGGCCGGCAACATGGACCGCGCCTTGAAGGTGGCCGAGGCCCTGATCGCCCAAACCCGGCAAGGCCGCTGAGCCCCTGCATCGGCCCTTCGGGCCCTGGGCCCAACCCAGCCCGCCGGCACCTGGGCCTGCGGGTTTTTTTTCTTGGGCCGTGATCTGGCTGAACTTGCACCTACAATGCCGAGCATATACAGCAAGATTCATGCCCTTCAAGTTCTCTTTCCTTTTCAGTCGTCCTGTCCCGGCCCTGCTGGCACTGTGCGCCAGCCTGCTGGCCTGGCCCTGCTTGGCAGAGCGGGCCGACCGCGACAAGCCCATGCAGATCGAGGCTGACAGCATGCGCCACGACGAAGCCCGGTTGTTGACACAGTTCAACGGCAAGGTCTTGATCACCAAAGGCACATTGGTCATGCGGGCCGCCCGGATGGAAGTTCAACAGGACAGCCAGGGCAGGCAGGTCGCCAGGCTGTGGGCCGCCCCCTCCGAGCGGGTTTTCTTCCGGCAAAAACGGGAAGGACTGCAGGAGTTCACCGAAGGTGAGGCCGAAGAGGTGACCTATGACAACCTGGCCGACATCGTCACCCTGATCCGCCGCGCCGAAGTGCGCGTGCTGCGCGGCACCGAAGTGGCCAACCAGTTGCAAGGCCACACCATCGTGTTCAACAACATCACCGAAGTGATCACCGTGGACGGCCAAGCCAATCAGGCTTCCGAGCAGCGGGTGCGGGCCACACTGGCGCCCCGAGGCGCCACGAGCAACACACCGGCCACCGGGATGCCCCCCCAGTTGCGCACCAGCCCGGGTATGGCACCTGCTGCAAAGCCATGAACCCGTCTGAAGCCAACACCCGTCTGGAAGCGCACCATCTGAAGAAGGCCTACGGCAGCCGCAAAGTGGTGCACGACGTGTCGGTGCAGGTGGACAAAGGCGAAGTGGTGGGGCTGCTGGGTCCCAATGGCGCCGGAAAAACCACCTCGTTTTACATGATTGTGGGGCTGGTGCGGGCCGATGGCGGACAGATCCTGATCGATGGCCAGGACGTGACTCGGATGCCCATCCACAAGCGCTCGCGCATGGGTCTGTCGTATTTGCCCCAAGAAGCCTCCATCTTCCGCAAGCTCTCCGTGGCCGACAACGTGCGCGCCATTTTGGAGCTGCAAACCGATGCCCAGGGCCTGGCCCTGAGTGGCTCCGAAGTGGAGAAGCGCCTGAGCGATTTGCTGGCCGATCTGCGCGTCGACCACCTGCGCGACTCCCCGGCCATCGCGCTGTCTGGGGGCGAGCGCCGCCGCGTGGAAATCGCCCGGGCGCTGGCCACCGACCCGCGCTTCATCCTGCTGGACGAGCCATTTGCCGGCATCGACCCGATTGCGGTGATCGAGATCCAACGCATCATCGCCTTCCTCAAGCAGCGCGGCATCGGCGTGCTCATCACCGACCACAACGTGCGCGAAACCCTGGGCATTTGTGACCACGCCTACATCATCAGTGAGGGACGGGTGCTGGCCGAAGGCACGCCCGACGAAATCGTGGCCAACGCCGATGTTCGTCGGGTGTACCTGGGCGAACATTTCCGGATGTGATGAACCAGCCGCACGTCAAAGACATCAAGCCACAGCCATGAAACCCGGTCTGTCACTTCGCATGTCCCAGCACCTGGCGCTCACGCCCCAGTTGCAACAATCGATTCGCCTGCTGCAACTGTCCACGCTGGAGCTGTCGCAAGAGGTCGACCAGATGCTGGACGAGAACCCGTTTCTGGAACGCGCCGAAGACGAAGCGCCGGCCGAGGCCTTTGGCTTGGCCCAGGCCGACACCCATGTCAGTCTGGGCGACCGCCTGAGCGAGAGTGCCAGCACGTCCAGCAGCAGCGACGACAGCGCCAGTGAAACCCGTGAGGAAGCCGTGACCGATGTGGCTGAAAGCTGGGACGGCGACGGCAGTGTGGACATGCGCCCCGATGACAGCGAATGGGGCGGCGATGCCGGGCCGCGCCAGAACAACAGCGAGGAAACCGCAGACGCCATCGACCTGGCCAGAAGCAGCGGCTCGCTCACCGATTTCCTGCACCGGCAGGCCCTGTCGCTGCGGCTGTCCGAGGTCGACCGTGCTGCGCTGCGATTTTTGATCGAATCGCTCAACGACGACGGCTACCTGACCGATACCCTGCCCGAACTGGCCGCCAGTCTGGCCGGCAGCGATGATTTTGAGCAACTCGACGAACTGGTGCACCGGTTCACCGTGGCGCTGGGTCTGTTGCAATCGCTCGAACCGGTGGGCGTGGGTGCCCGCGATCTGCCCGAGTGCCTGCGCATCCAGGTCAAGGCCTGGATGCAGGACAAGCCCGATGATGAGGTCGCCCGGGCCGCGCTGGCCATCTGCGCCCAACCCCTGGAGATGCTGGCCAAACGCGACTTCAGGCGTCTGGCTGTGCAGTGCGGACTGAGTGAAGCCCTGGTCAAGGCGGCCATCGGCTTCATCGCCCGACTCGAACCCAAACCCGGTCGCCCCTTTGTGCAGGCCGAGCAGAACATCATCATCCCCGACGTGCTGGTCATCAACACCAGCAAAACCGGCACACCCAAATTCCGGACCCAACTGAACCCCGACGTGATGCCCAAACTGCGTGTGCACGACATCTATGCCAATGCCCTGCGCGGTGGCAAGGGTGACAACCACGCTGGCCTGCAGCAACGCCTGCAGGAAGCGCGCTGGTTCATCAAGAACATCCAGCAGCGCTTTGACACCATCTTGCGCGTGTCCATGGCCATTGTGGAGCGGCAAAAGAGCTTCCTCACCCACGGCGAGCTGGCCATGCGCCCGCTGGTGTTGCGCGAAATTGCCGACGAGCTGGGCATGCACGAGTCGACCATCAGCCGCGTGACCACGGCCAAATACATGTCCACGCCGCAAGGCACCTTTGAGCTCAAGTACTTCTTTGGCTCGGGCCTGGGCACCGACAGTGGCAGCGCCGCCTCCAGCACCGCCGTCCGGGCACTCATCAAACAATTTGTGGCGGCCGAAAAACCCGCCAAACCCCTGTCGGACAACCAACTCTCCGAAATGCTCAAGGAGCAAGGCATCGACTGCGCCCGACGCACGGTGGCCAAGTACCGCGAAGCCCTGAAGATCGCGCCCGCGAACCTGCGCAAAACCCTTTGAGAGCCTCTGAGTGAATTCATTGAACCTGTTCATGCCTTGCGCCGCGGGCGTCGAGGGCTTTCTGGCCGACGAGGTGCACGCCATCACCGGCCTCACGGGCCATGACCTGCTGACCGGGCGCGGCGGCGTGATGGCCCGCGCCTCTTGGCGCGACGCGCTGCGCATCAACCTGCACAGCCGCCTGACGCAACGCGTGCTGGTGCAGCTGTCGGTCACCGACTACCGCAACGAAAACGACCTGTACCGCGCGGCCAGCGAGGTGGCCTGGGAAATCTGGTTCACCCCCCGCCAGACCTTCAAAATTGACATCACGGCGCAGCACAGCCCGCTGACCAGCCTGAACTTCGCCGCGCTCAAGATCAAGGACGCGGTGGCCGACCGCTTTCGTGCCAAACGCGGCGAGCGCCCCAGCGTCGACACCAGCCAGCCCGACGTGCGCATCTATGCCCACCTCACGCCCGAGACCCTCACGCTGTACATCGACACCTCGGGCGAGCCGCTGTTCAAGCGTGGCTGGCGCACCGACAAGGGCGACGCGCCGCTGAAGGAAACCTTGGCCGCTGCCATGCTCGCGGCCAGCGGCTGGGACGGCACGACCCCGCTGTACGACCCCTGCTGCGGCAGCGGCACCCTCCCGATCGAGGCGGCACAAATCGCCTGCGGCATCGCGCCCGGCCTGCACCGGCGCTTTGGCTTTGAAAAGCTGCTGCCCTTCCAGAACCATGTCTGGCAAGGCCTGCTCGACGAGGCCCGAGCAGCGCAGCACGCCCCCAGCGCACCGGTCTTTGGCAGCGATGTGGCCTTTCGCATGGTCGACTTTGCCCAGCGCAATGCCGAGCGCGCCGGCGTGTCGCACGCCATCGAGTTCCGCGGCGGTGACGCGCTGCAACGCATGCCGCCCAGCGATTTGCCCGGCCTGATGCTGCTCAACCCACCCTATGGCGAGCGCATTGCCGCGGCCGGAGTGGCCGGGCGCGGGCGCGACAACTTCCAGCCCGGGGCCTTGGCGGATGCGCGTTCAAGTGCCCGCGCCGCCGAGCAAAGCCACCACCGCGAAACCGCCCAGACCGACGACGGGGGTGACTTTTTTGCGCAACTGGCCAGCCACTGGAAGAAAAACTACAGCGGCTGGAGCGCCTTCATGCTCACGCCCGACCTCAAGCTGCCCGGCAAGATGCGCCTGAAAGAGTCGCGCCGCGTGCCCATGTGGAACGGTCCCATCGAATGCCGGTTGTTCCGTTTTGACATGGTCAAGGGCAGTCTCAAACGAGGTGCCAACGAGACCCCCGCCGCATGAGCCAGAGCGAGACGGTCCTGCGCGTGCTGGACACCAACATCGTGCTTGACCTGTGGGTGTTTGACGAGCCCCAGGCCGAAGCCCTGCGCACCAGCGTGGAGAGCGGTCGCACGCAATGGCTGGCCACCGCCGCCATGCGCGAAGAGCTGGCCCGCGTGCTGGACTACCCGCAAATCGTCAAACGCCTGACACACCGCCAACTGCCCGCCAGCGCCGTGCTCGACCACTTTGACCGCCACGCACAACTGCACCCCAACGCCCCCAAAGCCGAATACACCTGCAAAGACGCCGATGACCAAAAATTCATCGACCTGGCGGTGCAGCATGGCGCCGCCCTGCACAGCAAGGACGCCCAGGTGCTGTGCATGAAAAAACGCCTCGCGCGCTGCGGCGTCACCCTCAACCCCTCTTTGCTGGAACCCCTGCCATGAACACCACCACCGGCTTGCAAGCCGACGACTTTGACGCGCTCGACGACCTCTTGGACGACCTGCGCAGGCGCTACGACGAGACCCCGCAGTGGGAGTTTTGCGAAGGCTTTTTGGCGGCGCTGGCCTGCTGCCGCCGCAGCATCGAGGCCGACGAGTGGCTGCCCGTGCTGCTGGGCACCGACGAGGGCGGCTCGTTTGCCGATGATGCGCAGCGCGATCGCTTCCTCGGCCTGTGGAGCCGCCGCTTTGCCGAAGTGCGCCAGGCGCTCGACACCGAGATCAAGGCGCTGGACGAGGAACAGGCCTACGCCCCCGAGGTCATGGACGTGCGCGGCGCGATCGCCTCGCTGCCGCCCGAAGAGCGCGAGGCAATCGAAGACAGCGAGATCCCTTCATTTGCCCAGGTGTGGGCGCTGGGCTTCATGTTCGCGGTGGAAAACTGGCCCGACGAATGGGCCGCGCCCAAAGACAAGGACGCCGCCCAATGGCACGACCTGTCGCTGGAAGCCATCGTGGCCCTGACCGAAGACGACGATGCGGTGCCCACCTTGTCGGCCTTGTCAGAAGACGGCCCGCCCAGCGTGAGCGAAGAGCGACTGAACGCCTACGGCGAAGCGCTGTGGGCGGTGTACGACCTGCGCGAGATCTGGCGCAGCATTGGACCACGCGTGGCGCAAGTGATCAAGGAAGCCACGCCCGGGCGCAACGATGTTTGCAGTTGTGGCAGCGGAAAAAAATACAAGAAATGCTGCGGGGCTTGAGGCCGCCGCGGGCCAGGCCCCATCGCGCACGGGGTGCGCTCCTACGAAAACATCTCTGCCCCGTAGGCGCCCAACCCTTTGGGCGATGAGGTGGCTGGCAAGATGGTGCATCGCGCACGGGGTGCGCTCCTGCGAAGACCTGACCATCAAACCATGAACTCTGCCAGCGCGTGCGCTGTCACCTCGGGCAGCTCTTCGGGAATGAAGTGCCCGGCGGGCACCGCCTGCCCCGTGACCCTGCCCGCGCACTGGGCTTGCCACAGGTCTAGGGGCTTGAACATGCGGTTGACGACGCCGCGCTCGCCCCACAGCACCAGGGTGTCGCAAGCGATTTTGGCGCCACGCGCACGGCTGTCTGCGTCGTGCTGCAAGTCAATGCCAGCGCTGGCGCGGTAGTCTTCGGCCGCGCTGTGGATGGCGGCCGACCAGCCCTTGGCGTTGAGCGCCGGGTTGCAAAAGGCGCGCTCGTATTCGGCGAGCGCTTCGGGCTCGATGTAGCCCAGGCCCTGACTGCCCCAGCCGCCAAGCTTGGCGTGCAGATAGGGCTGGGGGTTGCCGCCGATCATGAACTCGGGCAGTGGCGCCGGTTGTGTCAAATGGAACCAGTGGTAATAAGCCTGGGCAAACGCAAAATAGGGCTCGGCCACCGGGCCAGACACCGCAGGCGTTTTGTCCCAGTGGCCGCTGTACATGTCGAGCGTGGGGGCGATGTCGATCACGCAGAGTTTTTGCACGCGTGCGGCATGGTCCAACGCCAGCCGGTGCGCCACGCGCCCACCTCGGTCATGACCACACAGGAAAAAGTCGCCCACGCCCAAGGCGTCGAGCAGGCCCACCACTTCTTGCGCCATGGCCCGCTTGCTGTAGTGCGCGTGTTCGGCGTCCCCCACCTCGTGCGACGAGTCACCGTAGCCGCGCAGGTCGGGCATGACGATGCGGTAATGGGCACTCAGGCGCTGGGCAACGCGGTGCCACATCACATGGGTTTGCGGAAAGCCGTGCAGCAAGACCAGCACGGGCAGGTGCGCTTGCGCGGCCCAATCGGCCGAGCGCCGAAAGCACACCGGCAGGCCCGCCACGGTGAGCGTTTGCCGCTCGAAGCCTTCAAACCAGGCCATCAGTCGACCTTGGCGCCCGAGGCTTTGACCACTTCGGCCCACTTCTTGTGCTCGGACTCAATCAGCGCAGCAAATTGAGCCGGGGTGTTGCCGCTGGGGATGGCCCCCAAGGTGGCCAGGCGCTCTTTCATGGCGGGGCTGGCCAGGGATTTGGCGACTTCCTGCTGAATGCGGTTGACCACATCGGCCGGCGTGCCGGTGGGTGCGAGCAGGCCAAACCAGCTGCTGGCCTCAAAGCCCTTGAGTCCGGCGGCTTCTTCGATGGTGGGCAACTCGGGCATGGCCGCAGAGCGCTGGCTGCTGGTCACCGCCAGGGCTTTGAGCTTGCCCCCTTTGATCAAGGGCATGGCCGAGGGCAGGTTGTCAAACATGACGTCCATGGTGCCGCCCGACAAATCCAGCAATGCAGGTGCAGAGCCACGGTAGGGGATGTGCGCCATGAAGGTGCCGGTTTGCGACTTGAACAATTCGCCCGCCAAATGGATGGAAGTGCCGTTGCCGCTGGAGGCCATGTTCAGCTTGCCGGGGTTGGCGCGGGCGTATTTGATGAAATCGTTGACGGTGCTGATCTTGTTGGCATTGGCTTTGTCGGCATTGACCACCATCACGTTGGGCACACCTGCAACCAGGGTGATGGGCGCGAAGTCTTTGAAGGGGTCGTAGGGCAGCTTGGCGTACAGCGCGCGGTTGATGCCGTGCGTGCCCACGGTGCCCATGAGCAGGGTGTAGCCGTCGCCTGGCGACTTGGCCACCTGCTCAGCGCCGAGGTTGCCACCGGCACCGCCCTTGTTTTCGATGACAAATGGCTGGCCAAAGGCTTTGGCCAAATCTGGTGCGATGGCGCGGGCCAGGATGTCGGTGGTGCCGCCGGGTGCAAAGGGCACCACGATCTTGACCGGCTTGCTGGGCCAGGCGGTTTGCGCCCAGGCCGAAGAAGTGACCGACAACAAAACAGCAGCAGCCATGCCCAAAACCGGGCGACGCGAAAAGTGGCGGGATACATGAACCATGAAAGCCTCCGTTTGAATCAAGCAATTGATGATGCCATGCAGCCCGGTCCAGCTTGTCGCACAGGCGAAGAAACAGGCTGGATTTAAGGGTTTGTCCCGGTCAAAAGGGCCTGCAAGGCGGGCTTTTGCACCTTGCCCAAAGCGCTTTTGGGCAGCTTGTCCATGAACACCACGCGGCGAGGCAGTTTGAAGCGGGCGATGCGCGGCTGCAGGTGCGCCAGCACGGCTTGGGCGCTGAGGGCCTGACCGGCCGCATCGGTGCTGCGCACCAGCGCCGCCACAGGCACCTCGCCCCAGCGGGCGTCGGCCATGCCGACCACCGCGCACTCGGCCACGCCGGGCAAGGTCACGAGCTGGTTTTCGATTTCGGCCGGGTAGATGTTCTCGCCGCCCGAGATCACCATGTCCTTGCTGCGGCCCACAATGGTGATGCAGCCATCTTCGGCGCGTTGGCCCAGGTCACCCGAGTGGAACCAGCCGTCCTGCAGGCCCAGACCGGTCTGCCCTTGCGCGCTCCAGTATCCCCGCATCAGGTTGCTCGCACGCAGGCAGACCTCGCCGGTGGCGCCGGGTCCGACCTCTTGGCCTTGCGCGTCCAGCAGCTTGACCTGGGCTTCGGGCTGCGGCCAGCCTGAGGCACCGACACGGGCCATGGCCTCGGGCAGCCGCAGCACGATGGAGACCGGACCGGTCTCGGTGGTGCCATACACCTGACCCACCGGCACACCGCGCGCGTGCAGAGTGTCGAGGTAGGCCACCGGCACGGTGGAGGAACCGGTCATGATGCCGCGCAAACAGGCCAGCGGGGTATCGGCCCAGCGTGGGTGCTCAAACAAGGCGCGCATGGTGGCGGGCACCAAGAGCGACAGCGTGGGGCGGCTTTGGGCCATTTCACCCAGCCAGGCTGCCGGGTCAAAGCGCGGGTGCAGCACCACCTCCACCCCCGCCAGCAGCGCCGGCAGGGTCTGGATGCACAGCCCACCCACGTGGAACAGGGGCAGCGTGGACAGCACCTTGTCGCCAGGCACAAAGTCGTGCGCCCAGGCACTGGCCCGCGCATTGGCCAGCAAGGCCGTCTGGGTGTGCACCGCCCCCTTGGGCATACCGGTGGTGCCCGAGGTGTAGACCAGCAGCACAGGCGCATCGCCGTGCACAGCGGGCAGCGGCAAGCCGCGCGGCGAAGCCGTGGCGATCAAGGTGTCCTGGTGGGTGCGCTGCAGACCCGTCGCTTGCAGGGCCAGGGCGGCATCGGCGTGCAGGCTGTCGTGCACCAGCAGGCGCGGCTGGGCGTCGTCCAGCACCTGCTGCAACTCGGGCACGGCCAGGCGGAAGTTCAGCGGCAGAAAAACCGCGCCCAGGCGGGCGCAGGCCAGCAGCGTGACCAGCTGCAGCTCGTGGTTGAGGCCCAGCCAGGCCACGCGCTCGCCCACTTGCACGCCCCAGCTGCACTGCAGGTGCGCGGTGACCCGCTCCACGCGGCGCCAGAACTTGGCGAAGTCGTATTGGACCGTGTGTTCAGGCCGGCGCTCATCGCCCCGGAACGTCATGGCCGGTTGCGCGCCGCGCGCGTGCGCCAGCTGCGCCAAGCGCGCCGCGATCGGGCTGCTGTCGGGGCTGACCATCACGCGTCTTTTTCGCCGGGTTCGTACAGCGCTTCGCGGCCGATGCGGTCCATGCACAGCTCGGCGGTCCAGGGCAGCATCAGCGAGCCGCATCGCGCATCGCGGTACAGGCGCTCGAGCGGCAAGCTCTTGAGCATGGACTGGCCACCGCAGGTGCGGATCGCCAGACGCGCAATGTCCTGCGCGTTTTCCATGATGGTGTATTGCGCCGCATAAGCCCGCAGCCGGGTCGACTTGCTCGGGTCCACCTTGGCGTCTTCGATGGCGCGCAAAAAGAGGTTGCGGGTTTGCTCCAGCTTGATGAACATCTCGGCCACCGCGATTTGCTTGGTGGCGAACTGGCGGCGCTTGACAGGACCGGTGCCCGGGATTTCGCCTCGCAGGTAGGCCACGGTGAAGTCGTAAGCCGCCTGCGCGATGCCCATGTAGGTGGGCGAGAGCGTCATGAACATGTGCGGCCAGCGGCTGGCGGCCTGGAAGTACAGGCCCTGCGGCATGAGTGCCGCGTCCTCGGACACGAACACGTCTTTGAACACCAAATTGCGCGACACGGTGGCGCGCATGCCCAGCGGGTCCCAGTCGCCCTCGACCGTCAGACCCGGCGCGGTGCGCGGCACAGCCAGGTACAGGGTGTCGCGGCGCGAGAGGTCTGCGCCCTCTTTCTTTTCGGTGCACAAGACACCAAAATAATCGGCCGCGTCCGACAAGGAGGCAAAGATCTTCTTGCCGTTGACCTTCCAGCCGCCCTCGACCTTCACAGCGGTGGTGCCAAAAGGCTGGGCGCCGGCGGCCGCCGCGCCGCCTTCAGAGAAAGGCTGGGCATAGATCGCACCACCTTGGACCACACGCGCAAAGTGCATGGCCTGGTGCGTGCGGTGGCGGGCGCGCTGCTCGGGCGTCATCTCCAGGTCTTCGGACAGCAGGCCACTCCAGAGCGTGGTGCAGACATGCATGTTGAAGGTGAGCGCGGTGGCGCCGCAGTAGCGCCCGATCTCGGCCGATACCATGGCGTAGGTCGCGTAGTCTGCGCCATGCCCGCCGTGGGCTTCGGGCACGCACAGCGCCAGCAAGCCCGCTTCGCGCATGTCGTCGTAATTGGCAAACGGGAACTGCGCGTCGCGGTCGAGCTGCGCAGCGCGCGGGGCGAATTTGTCCCGGCCCAGCTGACGCGCCAGGGCCATCAGCTTTTGCTGTTTCTCGGTCAAGGGGTAGTCGTCACCACAGATGGGCATGACGAGTCGCTGGACGGGGGCTTGCACGTCGGTCATGGTTGCATGTCCTTCAAGAATTTTTCAAGTTCAGCGTTGAACGCCTCGGGCTGTTCGTAGTGCAACAAATGCCCTGCCAAGGCCAGGCAGGTGTAGCGGGCACCGGGAATCTTTTGCGCCATGCGCTCCACCACGGCGGGCGGCGCGGTGCGGTCGTGCTCTGCCGCCAGGCACAGCACGGGCACGCTGAGGGTGGGCAGGGCGGCGCGTTGCTCGAACTGCACCAGCGCATGCAGGGCAGCGCGGTAAGTGGCGGGCGACACGGCCGACATGCTTTGGTGCGCCGACTTCAGCGTGGCAGGGATTGCGGGGGCTGCGGCACCACCGGGTGCGGCCAGAGTGGGGATCAGCTGGTCGGCGATGTCGCCCATGGTTTTGCCCGCTTCCAGCGGGGCCAGGCGCTGCGCCAGAAACTGCTTTTGAAAATCGCCATCGGCGTGGCCAAAAGCCGGACTGCTGGCGGCCAGCAGCAGGCCGCGGATGCGCGCTGGGTTTTGCGTCCAGGCTTGCAAGGCAACCATGGCCCCCATGCTGTGGCCCACCAACACGGCTTGGTCGATGTGCGCCGCGTCCAGCATCTGCCACAGGGCTTGCGCCAGCTGCGCGAAGTCGTAGGGGGTGACCCTGGGGCTGTCGCCATAACCAGGCATGTCCCAGGCCAGGCTGCGCCAGCCCAAAGCGGCCACATGCGCTTGCTGTGGTGCCCAGCCCTGGCGCCCACCACCCACACCATGCAAGAAGACCACAGCGGGCTGTGTGGGCCAACCCACGTCGGTGAAGGCAGGCGTGCTCATGACAGCGCAGCGCCCACGACTTGGCCCGCATCGACCACCACGGTGTCGTCGAGCCGGATGGTGCAGCCGCGCATCGGCAGATCAAAGTGACCCAGGGTGTGGCGGCCCGCGACTTCGTTGGCCCCGGTCGAGTACAAAAAGTTGCCCGCAAAGGCGCGCAGCTCGGTGCCGTTGCAGTCGCGCTTGTCGTAAAACGCCATGGCGTCCCAGCGCGCTGCCGGGTTCAAGCCAAAGCCCACGTGCGAGACGGCATAAGCGGCGCGGTGGCCTTCGGCGTCTTCCCAGGCTTTGTAGTAGCCGCGCATCATGTCCACGTCCACGCCCTGCCCCTCGATGGCGACCACGCTGTCGTTTTCGATGGTCAGGCGGATCGTGTCGCGCAAATAGCGTTTGAAGGTCAGGTTCACATCGCCCGGCGCCATCACCAAGGTGCCATTGACCGCGCCTGCGGCCGGGAACGCCAGCGCCAGCCCGGCTGGCCAGTGCGAAACCATGCCCGGTTTGGGGCAAAAGCCCCACACACCACCCACCACCGCCTGTTGGTCGCCCTGTTTCAGGTTCACGCGCAGCTCGGTGCCTGCGGCAGACGTGACATGCATCTGCTGCGCGCCACGCAGTTTCTTCATGGCGGCACGCACCACACCTTCGAGCGCCGGATCGGGCACGGTGCGCTCCAGAATTTCGGGGTGCTCGTTGGACACCATCAACAGGCGCGGCATGTGGCCGTCCACCCCTTTCATGATGGTGGGCAACTCGGGGGCGTGCAACAGGCCCTCCACGGTACAGTCCACCACCATGTCGGCACGCGCCAGTGCGGCCACCACCGGGCCCAGCTGCGCGATGGCGTCGCTCGCCCCGGTGGAGCGCACGGGCGCTGGCGCCGTCAAGGCCGGGGTGGTGAGGGTCACTTCGAACACACGGGCCCCCATGCCTTCCAATGCCAAACGGGCCAACTCGACGTTCACGCGACGTGACTGCGTTTCGGCCAGAATGGCCACCACCTCACCGGGTTGGACTTTGCACAAGGTGAAGGTGCGCGTAAATGCCGCCAGCCACTTGTGTTCGATTTTTTCTACCAACATGTTTGTCTCCTTGTCTACCACTCAACGCGACCCGTTGACGACCTTCAAAAACAGTTTATATGAATTTTCATGTAATGTGAGGCTTTTAATCCAGCACATCCCAACGCTTTGACCCAACCCCATGACCTCTTCACCCGGCTTTATTGACGACTACCTGGCCTACCTGCTGGCGCGCGCCAGCCATTTGATTTCGAGCGAGTTTCATGCCGTGGTCGAGGCCAATGGCCTCTCCCTGATGGAGTGGCGCGTCATGGCCAGCCTGTCAGGCAAGGACAGTTTGAGCATCAACGAACTCGCCAGCATCGTGCTGGCCAAACAACCCACCGTGACCAAGCTGGTGGGCCGCATGCAGGGTGCCGGGTGGGTCAAGCGTTGCGATGCCGTTCACGATAAACGGCAAAGCCTGGTGAGCCTCACGGCAGCAGGGCGGCGCAAAGTGCAACCCCTGCTGAAGCAAGCCAAAGCGCACGAAGCGCAGGTGGTGTCTGCTTTGGGCACGGACCCGGCCCATCAACTCAAGGTCATGTTGGAGAGCTTGATTGCAGCGCATGGCAGCAGTTGAGCGGCCAAGGGCACAGCCAAAATTTAGGCTCTAGGTTGGGAGCAGCCATCAATTGCCGGTCTCTGCGGCAAATGGTTATCTAAGACTCAATGGCGGTTTTGCAGCGAAAGCAGCCGGTCGTGGTCCGTCATCACTTAGGGGCCTCTCCTTATCAGTGGTGACTCATACTCAGTCGTCCCGCTTTCTTTTACCTTTTTGAATACCCGCAAACGCTGCCCCGCATCAGCCCAGTCGGGCATGGCGTCACCCCTCACAAATCTGGCCCAGCGGGTGTGCATGTCATGGGCCAAAGCGCCTGGCGCCAACGCACCAATGAACTCCTGGGCCCGGCTCGAATGGGCATTACCCAAGACAAATGGGATTTCCATGGCATGGGCTGCGCCCAAGCGTCCTCCATACAAGGGCGATTGCCATTCAAACCGGTAAAAAAAGGTGGGGCAATTGGCCTGGTGCAGCAATTTTTCCAAGGCCAAGGTGGGCTTGCCGTAATAATAATCGGTCTGGATGCGGCTCAAGGCATCGCCCAAGCTCATTTGTGGGCTCTCGGCCCGGTAGCCGTCCAGCGTCTGGGCCAAGGTTTGGGCGGACCAGCCGATGTCTTCTACAAAGGTCCGGACCCTGGCCTCATCAATACGATCAATCTCGCCATTCGGGACCAGGTAGAAACGCATTTCTTCGGCATTGGAGCCCAGCAAGACCTTACGCTTGGCTCCGCCCGATCGCAGGCGCTTTTCAATCGCTGGCAAGGGCTCCATCTCAATCAGGAGTCCATCGATCACTGGGCGCACTGGAAAGTAATTTCTGGGTCGAAGTCCCCATTGCTTTTTGAGGTCCTCATTGCCCATAAACGTGGCCAATGCCCGGGTCAGCGAGGCCAGCGGTACCGCGGCGAGTGCTTGGCGCGTGGGCGCAACGCCCAGCACTTCGGCCAATGCATGGCGGATGCGCTGTGCGTCTTCCAGGCTGTGGCTTTGCATGCTGGGGCTTTGCAAAATGACGCGCTCGAACAAGGCCTCACTGCCGGACAAGCCCATCAGGTGGGTGATGGCGCCGGCTCCTGCCGACACACCCGCCACGGTCATGCGGCGTGGGTCGCCGCCAAACAAACCAATGTGCTCTTGTACCCATCGCAGCGCCGCCAGTTGGTCTTGCAGCCCCCGGTTGGGCGCAGCATCATCAAAGTGCATGAAACCATCCACGCCCAGTCGGTAGTTGATCGACACAAAAACAATGCCCTGGCGGGCCATGGCGCTGCCGTCATACAAGGCGTCGGACGCGCCACCCCGCATGAAACCACCACCGGGAATCCAGACCATCACAGGCCAAGGACCATCACCTATGGGCGGAGACCACACATTCAGACTCAGGCAGTCCAGATCGCCTGCATGGCCAGCACTGCCAGGCAAACCGGCTTGTGCTGCCACGGGGCCAAAACGATCACATGGGCGAACACCGACCCACGGCGAAACCGGTTGTGGTGCTTGCCAACGACGCTCACCTACGGGAGCTGCCGCATAGGGGATACCCTTGAAAATGCGCAAAGCGGGCGATCCAGTATCCCCCGCAGCAGCGCTGCTGACGCCTTCGATCCAGCCAGTAGGCAGTTGCAGGCGCAGGCCGTGGGCTGGGTTACTCACTGGCCAGACCCAGCTTGTCGATCAAGGGTTTCCAGACCGCGATGTCGCGCTCGGCCCAGAGCGCCACGTCTGAGGGTTTGCTGGTGGTCAGGGTCACATTCATGGCGTTCATGCGTGTGGCGTAAGCGCTGTCGGTGCGGCACTTGTTGGTGGCGTCATTGAGTTTGGCGACCACATCAAGTGGTGTGCCTTTTTTGGCCACGATGGCAATCCAAGCTGGTCGGGCCAGCGCCTGGGGGCCACCGGCTTCGCTGATGGTCGGCACCTCGGGCATGAGGCTGGAGCGTTCGGCCGCAAAGACAGCCAGTGGAATCAGTTTGCCCGCTTTGACTTGCGCTGCCGCTGTGCCAATCACCAGCGTCATGGCCTGAATTTGTTGGCCCATCAAGGCGGTCAGGCCGGCCGCTTCACCCACAAAAGGCACATGGGTGGCGGGCCATTTCATGGATTCGGTCAGGGCGGTGGTCAGCAGGTGAGCAGGACTGCCTTTGCCAGGGGAGCCAAAGTTCAAGCCACCCGCTTGAGACGCAGACACTTTGCCCAGATCGGCGAGTTTGTTCACCCCCGAACCCGCCGGGACCACCAGCACCAGTGGCGATGTGCCAATGACAGCGACACCATCAAAGTCCTTGATCGGGTCGTAGGGCATTTGCTTGTGCACAAAAGGCGTGATGGTCATCTGCGACATGCCGATCGTCATCACGTTTTGCCCGTCGGCGGGCTGGCCTTTCAGGTAGTTGATGGCCAGGATGCCGTTGGCGCCGGGCTTGTTCTGCACGACAGAGGGCTGTCCTGTCATACGCGATGTGCACTCTGCCCAGGCCCGGGTCATGGCGTCAGAGCCGCTGCCGGGTGGCTGCTGAGCGACCACCTGCAGGGCTGTTTGGGCTTGGCTGGCCAAGCTCATGGTCAAGGTAGCGGCCAGCAAGGCGGCTTGGGGCAGGGAAAAATTTCTCATGGTGTCTCCTGGGGTTTTGTGGTGATGGACTGAATGAACTCGGACAAGATGGCCAACTGCGAATCGATGGTGGCAGCGGGGGCGAACGGCCGGACCAGGCCCAGGCCCCGCAATGCAGACAAAACAAACTGCATCTGTGCGTCAGCCTGTGGATGGATGGCGATCTCGGGGAATGCCGCGATGAATTGCACGCGCAGGCGCTGTTGAATAAGGGACCGCTGCTCGATGATGTGGGCGGTCATGACGACATCGTCGACCGCAGCCAAGTAGGCCGCCCAAGCGCTTGCAAAGCGCGGCTGGCTGTAAAGCTGCGCCCAGGCTTGCTGAACAAAATGCTCTGACCGGCGGCGTAAGCTCCAGCGGGGTGAAGGCCAAAAATCGGTGACACTTTCAAGCGAATCGATCAGACGGCTGAGCACTTGCATCATCAAGGCCGCTTTGGAGGGAAAGTGGTGCTGCACTGCGCCGGTCGTCATGCCGGCGGCTTGGGCAACCGCCTGAATAGAAAGCCGACCCGCGCCTTTTTCCTGCATCAGGGTCAATGCCGAATTGAGCAGACGCTCATGCGTGAGTTCTCTCTTGACCTGGTGCAAATTGGGTTTCATGGGGACTGTCAAAGCCAGTTTAAAAATCAGATTACATTATGGTCGTAATGTAATTTGACGCGAGTCGCGTTTACCCTTGCGGAACCGCAGTGGGTTGAGAGCGTCGTCAGGTGATAGATCTGTTTTGAGATTTTTTTAAATCTGCTGACAGAGAAGTGTGTCTATAACCTAGCAAAAACCGTCGTATTTGCGAGCCCAGCTGTGACCTCTTTAGTTGTACAGGTCACTACCAACAACCCAAGCAATTAAATATTGCTGATGGACTGGGCGCAGTACAAAAAGCACCAGCCTCACCATTTTTTTCTTGCGGAGTTCAACTCAAAAAAAGGCCCTAAGTTTAAAACTTAGGGCCTTAAATCATCTGCCTACTTCAGCTACACAGAAGCAGCTGTCTGAATAATTTATTGATACCGATTCAAGGTATCACCAGGCATTGCTTTATTGATCAGGTCTGGGCTTCACACTTCTACTTCAAGAAGTGAAAATTTTACAATGCACTGCAGATCAAATGAAGCCTAAGAAAGAAGGTCAGTCGGCACGAATATTGTTTCTACGCGCTACCTCTCCCCAAAGTTTATAACCATCACGCGTCATAGCGTTGAGCCGCTCTGCACTACCACCTCCGACCATATCTCCATTTTTTTGGATCTGGCTGGAAACAGCAGGATCTGAAAGTGCGGCATTCATAGCGGCATTTGCCTTCGCTACCATGTCAGCTGGCATTTTCGCTGGACCCCACAATGCAACAAATACAGTGACGTTGAAATCCTTAATGCCAAGTTCAGCGGCTGTTGGGACGTCAGGGAGTGCTGGAAGCCGGCTGCTTCCAGTCACAAGGATTGGCCGTAACTTACCGCTGGCGATGTGCGGAATCAACAACGATGCTGCATCCATCATGGTTGGTATCTGATTGCCAACTAAATCTTGGATGGCCGGTCCGCTGCCTTTGTAAGGTACGTGATTCATCTTCGGCATGCCAGTGCGCTCACGGAAATACTCCATAGCCAGATGCGTGTTACCTCCATTGCCTGAAGATGCATAGGTCAGTCCCCCTTTGGCGCTTTCTGATTTAGCCCAGGCAACGAAATCTGCGAGATTCTTTACAGGGGCAGCTGAGTTAACCACGAGGACCAGCTGGGACTCCAGGATCAATCCTATGGGCGTGAAATCTGTTGGGATCGGCGAGGGTGTCGAGTAAGTGTGTGGATTGATCACGAAACTCGTGTTTGCAACCAACAACTTGTTAGGGTCATTCGACCGAAGCACCTCTGCTGCGGCGATGTTGCCTCCGGCTCCAGGTTTGTTTTCGATAACGACCGATTGACCGAGCGCCGCTGCCATGCCCTTGCTGGCAAAACGTGCCCCGGCATCTGTCAAGCCGCCCGGCGGGTAACCCACGAGCAGAGAAACAGGCTTGGTGGGCCATGCTGTTCCTTGCGCGAATGACAAGGTAGGGATAAGCGCGGAAAAAATTGCTCCTGTTGCAATCAATTTGAGGCTTGTGCGACGTGATGTGAATTTCATGTGATTTATCTCCATATTTGAATGTTTGGCGCACCGCGCGCCTGTATGAGGAAACTTAGAACGAGACGTTGTTTCCTCCCTTCAGTTTTAGAATTTCGCGAGCATCGTCAGGCGTGGCCACTGTCAGGGACATGCCCTCGATGATGCTGCGTATGCGCCTAACTTGATCCGCGTTGGTGCGCGCCAATTGGCCGGGACCGTCCCACAACGAATCTTCCAGTCCAACACGAACATGCCCGCCCAAGGCAGCAGACTGAGCACCGATAGGCATCTGGCTGCGACCTGCCGGGAGCACTGACCACTGGTAGTCGTCGCCGAATAGACGATCAGCCGTGCGGCGCATATGAAGCACATCTTCCGGGTGTGCGCCAATGCCCCCCAGGATGCCGAAGACCGACTGAATCAGAAAAGGAGGTTTGATCAAACCCAGTTCGATAAAGTGCGCAGCCGTGTAGAGGTGACCGATGTCGTAGCACTCGATTTCAAAGCGAGTGCCGTTTTCGCTGCATGATTGGAGGATGCGCGCGATGTCGGTAAATGTGTTCTTGAAGATTCTGTCGTGACTGCCAGCAAGGTACGACAGCTCCCAGTCGTGTTTGAATTCCTTAAATCGATTGAGCATGGGGAACAGCCCCATGTTCATCGAACCCATGTTCAACGATGCAACTTCAGGCTTGAACTCATGCGCGGGGCGAAGCCGATCTTCGATGGACATGGTGGGCGCACCACCTGTCGTGATATTGATGACGACATTGCTCGCCGCCTTGATTTGAGGCAAGAACTGCTTGAATAATGCTGGGTCTTGTGATGGACTTCCATCGATGGGGTTGCGTGCGTGAAGATGCACGATGGCTGCGCCCGCTTCCGCAGCTTCGATGGAAGCTTGCGCAATCTGATCTGGCGTGACCGGAAGGTGCGGGGACATGGACGGCGTGTGGATGGCACCGGTGACAGCGCATGTGATGATGACTTTTCTAGACATGTTTTTTTTGGTTGGGGAGAGGGTCAGGTGTTTGGCGCGTTGCGCTTGTGTGCGGCCAAAGCCATGAGGCGACGGTCGCGCCACGCTGAGCGTGTTTTGATGTCTGCAATGCTCAGTTTCTTACGACGTTCAACGTCCAAGAGGGCTACTGTTTCATCAGACCAGCTGAAGGCTTTGACACCTTCCATGGTTTTTTGGTTTTGCTGGCCATAGCGTTTTGCATAGTCCCTCACTCCCTCTGGTGCATTGAGATCAATGGTCTCGAACGGACCCATGAACGACCAGCGCAAGGCAAGCCCTTCTTTCAGTACTTTGTCGATGTCGTCGGCGCTGGCAAGGCCTTGTTCGAAAAGAGTGAAGCACTCGTTCATAACTGCTGCTTGCACACGGTTGAGCAAGAAACCTGGAATCTCGCGGGATAACGATACGGGGGTCTGACCAGCACCTGAGTAGATCGCGTGGGCTCTTTCCATCACTTTCGGGTCGGTCCACGGCGCAGGACAGATCTCTACCAAGGGGACCAAGTACGGAGGGTTTGTGGGATGTCCAACGACACAGCGCGCGCGCCCAGGTATGTTGGCTGTGAAGGTCGACGCAGGGAGCCATGAAGTTGAACTTGCGATCACTGCAGCGGTGGGCGCAAGCGCATCTAGTTGCTCGAAGATGGCGACCTTCGCCTCCAAAGTTTCGCGAACGTTCTCTTGAACCAAGACGACACCGTCAAGGGCGTCGGCAAGATTGGGTTCACAGCGGATACGTGAAAGAACTTTTTCAACAGAGTCTTGGAGCAGACCGAATCCGTCCAGCTCATGCAGGCGTTCTTCAACATAAGCAAGGCTACCTGCCATCGCACCTGCGTCCGTGTCGTGGAGCCTTACCGGATGGCCTGCTCGTGCAAAGACGATCGCCCAAGCGCGGCCAATCAAACCGGCGCCTATGACGGCCACAGGTTGCAAAGAATGATCCGTATTCATTTGTGTTGTCAATTTGATGCCTCCATGTTGCTCTGACGGTGGTCTGCTGCGTCATCGCAAACGCAGGGCACATGTGAGTCATGCATTGGTACTTTTAGGCGGGCGGCCTGCTCTTTTTTAGCTAACGGATGGATGCCGCCGCCGGTTTTGAAGTGGGTGTTGATCATTCAGATTTACAACTGGTTAAGGGGCAAAAGTTAAATTTTTGTCCACTGGATTTTTTGTGATCATAATATCTGTGATCACAGTTAAGCATAGTGAAAACCCTGCAATCTGCCTTCGAGGACGCAACCTAGGCGCTACACTTACTTATGGATGTTTCAAACCTAATCACGCCTGTAATTCGCAAGACACTCAGTGGCGACGCCTATAAGCAATTGAGCGAGTTACTGATGAGTGGCCGTGTGATGCCTGGTGAACAGCTCTCATTGCGCACTTTGGCAATGGGTCTTGGCGTGAGTGTTATGCCGGTGAGAGAGGCGGTCAGTCGATTGCTGTCAGAAAGAGCCCTCGAAGTGCTTCCCAACCGGACCCTCAGGGTGCCGACCATGACGGTCAGTCAATTTCGCGAAATAACTGACATACGGATCAATCTCGAAGGCTATGCAACTTCGCGAGCCGCGATGCTTGTTGACGAAATAGGACTGAAAGCAATCCAAGCTGCGCACGATCATTTTGTGGATGAAATCACGCAGAAGTCACCGGACGTCTCCCAGCTGGTTGCCCTCAACAAAGAACTGCATTTCGCTATCTATGGCCAAGCCCGAATGCCAATGCTCCTCGAAATGATTGAGTCACTTTGGCTGCGCATAGGTCCCATAGTGAACTATGACTTTCGCTCTGGATCGGCGCGGGTCATCAAACACGTCTCAGCAGAACATCACGATCGCATCATCGCTGCATTGAGAAAAAAAGATGCAAAGGCTGCCAGCAAAGCGTTGACGGGCGATATTCAGGGCGCAGCTGATTTCATCATCTCAGCAGGTGTATTGCTGACAGAGGATTTATCGTAGAAAAAGTCTGCTGTTCAAGCCCCGTCCTTTTGGCTTGAACTTATCAATGTCTGCTACCAGCCTGAACCTGCCGATCGATCTAGGCTTTCTGCAGCTTCTCACCAAGGCCTTTTTCGTTCACTCCGGCACCACCGCCGTCACTTCGATCTCCACTTGGGCCCGCTCTTCCACCAGATCGGCCACTTGCACCAGCGTCATGGCGGGGTAGTGCTTGCCGATCACTTCCTGGTAGACCTTGCCCAGCTCCCGGCCACGCGCCAAGTACTCTTTTTTGTCCTTGACGTACCAGGTCATGCGCGCGATGTGCTGCGGCCCTGCGTGGGCGCATGCGAGGGTGTCGACGATGTTTTGCAGCGCCTGGCGGCACTGCGCCACAAAATCGTCGGTCTCGAACTGCGCCTGGCCATTCCAGCCAATCATGCCGGCCACAAAGACGATGCGGCCACGCGCTTCGATGCCATTGGCATAGCCTTTGGCGGGTGCCCAGCCTTCGGGTTGGAGGATATTGAACATGGGAAAGACTCCTCAAGATTGGGTTTGACGCAGCTTGAAGCGCTGCAGTTTGCCGGTTTCGGTACGGGGCAAGCCGTCCACAAAGACGACCTTGCGCGGGTACTTGAACGGGGCGATGGTTTGCTTGACGTGCTCTTGCAAGGCTTTTTCCATCGCCGCATCGCCGGTGTGGCCGGGCTTGAGCACCACAAAGGCCTGCACGATCTGGCCACGCTCTTCATCGGGCATGCCCACCACCCCGCTCTCGGCCACAGCCGGGTGCTGCAGCAAAGCGCCTTCCACCTCGGGTCCGGCGATGTTGTAGCCCGCCGAGATGATCATGTCGTCGTTGCGCGCCTGGTAGCTGAAGTAGCCGTCGGCGTCCATGACGAAGGTGTCGCCAGGCAGGTTCCAGCCGTTCTTGACATAGTCTTGCTGACGCGGGTCGGCCAGGTATTTGCAGCCTGTGGGGCCACGCACGGCCAGACGCCCCACAGTGCCCGGCGGCACGGGCTGCATGTCCTCGTCCACGATCTGGGCCACATAACCGGGGACCACCTGGCCGATGCTGCCCGCGCGCACTTGAGCGCCCGCGCTGGAGATGTAGATGTGGATCACCTCGGTGCCACCGATGCCGTCGGTCATCTCGATGCCGGTGGCCCGCTTCCACAACTGGCGAGTGGCGTCGGGCAAGGCTTCACCTGCCGAGACGGGGTGCTTGAGGCTGCTCAGGTCGTGCTGCCCGGCCAAGGCCGCCATCTGGCGGTACATGGTGGGCGCGGTGTAGCACTGCGTGACCCGGTATTTGCCAATGGTCTGCAGCAAGGTTTCTGGGGTGTGCTTTTCCAGCAGCACGGTGCTGGCGCCAAAACGCAATGGAAACGCCAGCAGCCCCCCCAAGCCGAAAGTGAAGGCAATCGGCGGCGTGCCGCAGACCACATCGTTTTCATCCATACGCAAGATGTGGCGTGCAAACAGATCGCACATGGCCAGCACATCGCGGTGAAAGTGCAGGGTGCCTTTGGGTTGGCCGGTGGTGCCGCTGGTGAAGGCGATCAGGCACACATCGTCGCGGCTGCTGGGGTGCGCGGTGTCAGCGCCTCCATGACGCGCCATGCGCTGCTCCAGTCCATCGGGGGCTTCGCTGCGGAACTGCACCATCTGTTTCAGACTGGCGGCATGGTTGGCGTGGCCGGGCGTCATGCAGTGCTGCAACTCGTCGGCCAATAGGCTGTCGCACAGGGCGGCGCTGACTTGCGCTTTGTCAATGATCTGCGCCAACTCGCCCGCACGCAGCAGCGGCATGGTGGGCACCGCCACCAGCCCCGCCCGGATCGCCCCGAGCAAGCACGCCGCCATCATGGGGCTGTTGCCGCCGCGCAGCAGGATGCGGTTGCCTGGCACCAGACCCATGTCCTGCGTCAGCACCTGGGCGATGCGCTGGCTCTTGTCCTGCAGCTGGGCATAGGTCCAGCTGAAGTCCCCCCCACCTGCGCTGAAGTCGCGTACGCCATGCAGCGCGATGCGATCACCTCGGCCACCTTTCACATGCCGGTCCACCAGCTCCACCGCACAGTTGAGCACGTCCGGATAGTCCAGCTCGGGTCGGTCGGCCATGAACACGGGCAGCTGGTCTCGGGGTGGCAGCCGGTCACGCGCAAAGGTGTCGGCGTGGCTGCTGGGCAGCAGGTCGTTCCAGTCCTTCATGTTCTTGTCTCCGTTTTTTATTTCGGCTGTACAGCCCTCGCTGCACCACGCTGTCGAGGGTCCCCGGGGGCGAGGGCCGATTTCTGCCTACCCCCGCAGCATGAGGTCCCCGCCCCCGGGGATCCTCGGCAGCTCACCCATCCGGCTGGGATTGGCGTCACCCTTTCAAGATATCTTTGCCAATGATCAGCTGCTGCACTTCCGTGGCACCCTCGTATATCCTCAAAGCCCGGATCTCGCGGTACAGCGACTCGACCATCACGCCTTTTTTCACGCCCATGCCGCCGTGCATCTGCACCGCCATGTCGATGATTTGCTGCGCGTTTTCGGTCGCTGTCATCTTGGCCATGGCGGCTTCTCGGGTGATGCGCGCGCCCTGGTCGCGCAGCCAGGCAGCCCGGTAGGTCAGCAGCGTGGCCGCGTCCAGCAGCGTGGCCATCTGTGCGATCTTGGTCTGTGTGATTTGAAAGTCGCCCAGGCTCTGGCCAAACATCTGTCGCGAACGCGCCCAGGCAATGGCCTCGTGCAGCGCGCGCCGCCCGAACCCCAAGGCGGCCGCGGCCACCGAGGTGCGGAACACGTCCAGCGTGGCCATGGCCACCTTGAAGCCCTGACCTGCCTCGCCGATCCGCTGCGCGCCAGGCACCTGGCAGTTGTCAAACTTGAGCGTGGCCAGCGGGTGCGGTGCGACCACGTCGATGCGCGCTTCGATCGACAGGCCCGGCGTGTCGGCATCCACGATGAAGGCCGTGATGCCGCGTGCACCAGGCGCTTCGCCGGTGCGGGCAAAGACCACATAAAAGTCGGCAATGCCCCCGTTGCTGATCCAGGTCTTGCGGCCGTTGAGCAGGTAACCCTCTGACGTGACTGTGGCGCTGCACTGCATGGCGGCCACGTCCGATCCGGCCTCGGGCTCGCTCAGGGCAAAGGCCGAGAGGGCCTGACCTGCAGCCACGCGCGGCAGGTAGCGCTGCTTTTGATCGGCGGTGCCCATGAGGCTGATGGCACCCGTGCCCAGGCCCTGCATCGCCAACGCAAAGTCCGACAGGCCGTTGTGAAAGGCCAGCGTTTCGCGCAGCAGGCAGAGCTGGCGCGTGTCGATCGCGTCTGAGGCCGCCCCATAAGCCGTGCCCGACACCGCATGCCGCAGCCAGCCACCGCTGCCGAGCAGGCGCACCAGACGGATGCACTCGGCGTCCACCGCCTCGCGGCTCTCGTCGTGGTGGGCGTGCGCCAGATGCTCGGCACACCAGGCATCCAGCCGCACCTTGAAACGGCGGTGGCTGTCGTCAAAGAAGGGCCAGTCGAGTTCTGGCGGGTGAGTTGTGGCGTGGCTGGACATGGCTCAGTCCCCTTCAAACACAGGCGTTTGCTTGGCCACAAAGGCGTGGTATGCGCGGTGGAAGTCGTTGGTCGCCATGCAGATGGCTTGCGCCTGGGCTTCGGCTTCAATCGCTTCGTCCACACCCATGTTCCATTCCTGGTGCAGCATTTTCTTGGTCATGCCGTTGGCAAAGGTGGGCCCGGCCACCAGTTGCGCGGCCATGTTTTGCGCTTCGCCCAGCACATCTTCTGCGCTGCACACCCGGTTGTAAAAACCCCAGCGTTCGGCCTCCAGTGCCCCCAGACCGCGCCCGGTGAACAGCAACTCGCTGGCCCGCCCCTGGCCAATGATGCGCGGCAAGAGTGCACACGCGCCCATGTCACAACCGGCCAGGCCAACCTTGTTGAACAAGAAATAGGTCTTGCTGCGCTCGGTGCCATAGCGCATGTCTGAGGCCATGGCCAAAATCGCGCCCGCGCCGGCGCACACGCCATCGATCGCCGCGATGATGGGCTGCGGGCAGGCCCGCATGGCCTTGACCAGATCACCCGTCATGCGGGTGAAGGCCAAGAGTCCCGGCATGTCGAGTTGGGTGAGGGGGCCGATGATCTCGTGCACATCACCGCCCGAGCAGAAGTTGCCGCCAGCGCCGGTGATGACCACGGCATGGATGTCGGTTGCATAGGGCAAGGCGCGGAAAAAGTCGCGCAGTTCGGCATATGAATCGAAGGACAGCGGGTTCTTGCGCTCGGGTCGATTCAGGCTGACGGTGGCTACACCCTCATGCACCGACAACAGAAAATGTTCGGGCTGAAAGTCCGCCATGGGCTGGTTGTGGCGTGGCAGCTGTTGGGGCTGGCCTGGCAAGTGGCGTTGGCTCATGGATGCTCCTGGGATTGTGCAGTTGGATGGCGGGCGGTCGTTGGGCTGGCTTGGCCGTTTTTCAGGGTTCCCAGCAATTGGTGCAATTGGTCTTGCTGCTGTGCGGGCAGGGGCGACAGCAGTTCCACCACCCAGCGTTCATGGGCGATGGCCATCGCCGCAAAGGTCTCGCGCCCTGCAGGTGTGAGCTGCACCGCATACGCCCGTCGATCTCCGGGCTGGGCATGCCGCTGGACGAGCTGCTCGTTTTCCAACTGGTCCACGATGCTGGTGACGTTGCCCCCCGTGACCATCATGCGGCGCGAGAGTTCGCCCATGGACAGGCCTTGCGGCTCTCGCTCGAGCTGCGCCATCAGGTCAAAGCGCGGCAGCGTGATGCCGAACTGTTCGCGCAGGCGCTGGCGGATGGTGTCTTCGATGCGGGTGGTGGCCGACAAGAGGCGCAACCACAGACGCAACGAGGCGTGGTGGTCGGCATGGGCGCGCACTTCCATGTCTGTGCTTTGCGCGTTCATCCTGCCAGCTCTCCACCGTCAATGGCCAGCGCCTGGCCGTTGATCGCATCGCTGCCCGCCGCACACAACCACAGCACACTTTGCGCCACTTCATGGGGCTGCACCAGGCGCTGCTGGGGGTTGCTGGCGGCCAGCGCCTGGCGGGCTTCGGTCTCGCTCTTGCCGGTTTTGGCCACGATGTTGTGCACCGCTTCGCGCACGATGTCGGTTTCGGTGTATCCCGGGCAAATCGCGTTCACCGTCACGCCCTTGCGGGCCAGCTCCAGCGCCAGGGCTTTGGTCAATCCGATCACGCCATGCTTGGCGGCGACGTAGGCACTGACATAGGCATAGCCCTTGAGTCCTGCGGTGCTGGCGATGTTGACGATGCGCCCCGGCGTGCCGCCGCCTGGCGCACTGGCCGCCTCAAGCATGCCGGGCAAAACCGCTTGAATGCAGTGGTAGGTGCCCGTGAGGTTGACATTCAACATCTGGTGCCACAGCGTGGCATCGGTCTTGGCAAAGGGCTGGCTGCTCGCCTGGCCCGCGTTGTTGACCAGGATGTGCACGGGGCCCCATCGGGCCTGCGCCTGTTGCACCGCCGCGTGGACCGCCTGCTCGTCGCACACGTCCATGGGCGCGATCAGCACCGCCACACCCGGCACCTGTGCACGCAGGGCTTCGGCGTGTGTTTGTAGCTTGTCTTGAGAGCGGCCGCACAACGTGAGGCGACAACCCGCTTGCGCCAGTTGCAGGGCGATGGCCGCACCGATGCCGGTACCTGCTCCGGTGATGAGGGCATGGCGATCTTGCATCTCAATCCCCCTGGGTGGCCGCCAGCAGAGCACGCTCGCGCGCAAAACCGGCTTCGAGCTGCGGCTTGCCCGACACATAAGGCAGAGGCCAGGCGATGTCCTTGTAGCCGATGCGCGCGGCTTCGGTCAGGGTCCAGGCCGGATTGGCCAGGTGCGGCCGGGCCACGGCGCACAGGTCGGCACGGCCTGCCGCCAGGATGCTGTTGACGTGATCGGCTTCTGAGATGGCACCCACCGCGATGGTGGCGATGCCCGCTTCCTGACGAATGCGGTCGGCAAATGGCGTTTGGTACATGCGCCCGTAGGTGGGCTTTTGCATGGCGCTGACCTGACCCGACGAGCAGTCGATCATGTCCGCGCCTGCGGCCTTGAAAGCGCGGGCGATGTCGACCGCATCGGCGGGTGTGGTGCCACCTTCCACCCAGTCGTGGGCGGATATGCGCACCGACAAGGGCAAGTCCTGTGGCCAGGCTGCGCGCACAGCCACCAACACTTCGAGCGGGTAACGCAGGCGGTTGGCCAGCGAGCCGCCGTAAGCATCGGTGCGGTGGTTGGTGAGTGGACTGATGAAGCTCGACAGCAGATATCCGTGGGCGCAGTGCAGTTCGAGCCAGTCAAAACCGGCCTGGGCTGCGCGCCGCGTGGTCGCCACCATGTCGGCCGTGACGCGGTCCATGTCGGCGCGGGTCATGGCACGCGGGACATCGCCATGCGTCAAATACGGGATGGGCGACGCGGCGATCAAGGGCCAGTTGCCCTCTGCATCGTCTGCGGGCACAGGCTGGTCCATGCCGGCACCCTGCCAGGGGCGGCAGCTGGCGCCTTTGGGCCCCGCATGGCCGATCTGAAGTCCAATCTTGGCATCCGACTGGGTGTGCACCCAGTCGGTGATGCGCTGGAAGTCCTGGGTTTGGGTGTCGTTCCACAAGCCGGGGCAACCGTGGGTGATGCGGCCGTCCGCGCTGGGCGCGGTCATCTCGACCATCACCAGGCCTGCGCCACCCATGGCGCGTGCACCGAGGTGCACCAGGTGGTAGTCTCCTACGCGGCCATCGACCGCCATGTATTGCGCCATGGGCGACACCACCACACGGTTTTTCAGGGTGATGGCTCGTCGGGTGTAGGGCGTGAACATCGGGGGGCGCAGCGCATTGTCATCCCTGGCCATCGTTGTGCGGCCGGCAAACCAGGTCTCGTAACCTTCCAGCCAGGCTTTGTCGCGCATCCTCAAGTTCTCATGGCTGATGCGCTGGCTGCGGGTGAGCATGGAGTACATGAATTGCTCGGGTTCGAGCTGGTCACAATAACGCTCACCGCACACTTCGAACCACTCCATGGCGTTCCAGGCAGCGTTTTGCAGGCGGATCACATCGATCTCGCGCACGGCCTGGTAATGCTGGAGCACTTGCGGGATGTGCTCGCGTGTGTCCCCCAGTGCCTTGAACTGGCGCACCAGTTCGATGGCGTCTTCGAGCGCGAGTTTCGTGCCTGAACCAATTGCAAAGTGTGCGGTGTGTACCGCATCACCCATCAAAACCACATGGCTGTTCCCATTGAAGTGTGACCAATGGGCGCACTTGACGCGCTGGAAATTGAGCCACGCCGAACCGCGCAAATGACGGGCGTTGGTCATCAACTTTTCGCCTTGCAGGTTTTTGGCAAAAAGCTGTTCACAAAAGGCAATGGATGCATCTTGGTCCGCTTTGTCCAAACCGTGGGCCAGCCACACATGTTCAGGACACTCGACGATGAAGGTGGAGGTCTGGTGGTCGAATTTGTAGATGTGCGCCTGAAACCAGCCGTGTTCGGTTTTCTCGAACAAAAATGTGAAGGCATCGTATTGCCGCCGCGTGCCCAACCAGATGTAGCGGTTCGGTCGGGTCACGATGTCGGGTTTGAACACCTCGGGCAAACGGCTTCGCACACGCGAATTGATGCCATCGCTGGCGATGATGAGGTCGGCGTCCGGAAAGTCCAGATCGGACTGCACGTCCTGTTCAAACAAGAGCTTGACGCCCAGTTGTTCGCAGCGAACTTGCAGGATGTTGAGGAGCTTTTTGCGGCCAATGCCCACAAAACCGTGTCCGCCCGAGCGAATCACACGGTCCTTGAAATGCAGTTCGATGTCGTCCCAGTGGTTGAAGGCCTGTTGTACCTCGTTGGCGGTCTCGATGTCCCACTGTCGCATGTTGTCCAGCGTCTGGTCCGAGAAAACGACACCCCAGCCAAAGGTGTCGTAGGGCTTGTTGCGCTCGACCACCGTGATGTCGTGTTGGGGGCCAAGTTTTTTCATCAACAGGGCAAAGTACAAGCCCGAAGGACCACCACCTATGCATACAATTTTCATGAACACCTTCCTGCCTTGTTCGATTTGAGCCCAATTCATTCAAGGCCATATATTTCAAGCTTGAAGTATTTGGGCAAAAAGAATCGACGTCAATCGGGTGCAAACCCGTAGGGCGAATTCGGAAGGGGTGCTGGCTTACGACACATGGCATGGCGCCGCACAAAGCAAAACGCCCCACCGTAAGGTGAGGCGTTTTGGGCTGTTAGAAGCCTGACGATGTCCTACTTTCACACGGGAATCCGCACTATCATCGGCGCTAAGTCGTTTCACGGTCCTGTTCGAGATGGGAAGGA
>Ga0255124_1000017_pt1 | contig 78396 bp, 60 predicted proteins | sample Law_Cont_RepB_8d_FD_188564 | JGI IMG/M metagenome (GOLD analysis project Ga0255124, IMG submission 188564) | Freshwater microbial communities from St. Lawrence River, New York, United States - Law_Cont_RepB_8d | ecosystem: Environmental > Aquatic > Freshwater > River | place: USA: New York... | reverse complement strand
AGCAGAACGAGATCACGAGCGTCAGTGGCGCGTGTCCGTTAAACGAACCAGTCCCAAATGACCATTTCAGACGGTAGCTGTCCGACGAGCCGTTCGTTTTTTGTTTTTCCGCTCTTGGGCTTGGCGGTTCTCGTGGTCACGGTTGAGAAGGACCTTGTCGGGATTGGCCAGGGCCCATTGATCGGGTAGCAGCCCGTCGAGTGGTTTGCCTTCGGCCATGAGCACGGGCACTTTTTCGATGACATCGCGCAGGTACGGGTGGATGTCAAGATTGTGATTGGCTGCGTTACGGACCAAGGTGTATAGGGTGGCGGCAGTCGTGCCGGCAGTCTCCCTGCCTAGAAAAAGATAATTCTTTCGCCCAGTGGCAATTGCCTTGAAGCTCCGTTCCAGCAGTGTGTTGTCCATGGGGATGCGGCCGTCCCTGAGGAAGACATTCAGCTCCTCCCAGCGATTCAGGGTGTATTGGGCCGCCTGGCACAGCTTCGAGGCCGGGCGCAGACTGGGCATCGCCTGATCGAGATACACTTTGATTTGCGCAACCAGGGGGGCCGACTCTTTCTGTCGCAGTTCCAGGCGGGCCTCCGGCGACCAGTCACGCGCCTTGTCCTCCAGATCGTACAGTTTCTGGATCAGGACGAGGATGTCACCAATCAATGGATTCGCCGTGACTTCGTTCGCCTCGAAAAAGCCGCGGCGCACATGGGCCCAGCAGCAAGCCAGGATGATACGCCCCAGCGAGTTCCGCGCCAGCGAAGAGTAGACATCGTAGCCATCTGTCAGGATAAACCCGCAGTAATCTCCAAGGATTTCCGCTGGTCCATCTCGACCCCGCCCGGGACGGAAGTCGAAGTAGACATAGGGCTGGTCGATGCCACCATGGTATCCCCACAGATAGGCAAGCGCCGCCTTCCTCTTTTCGCGGACCAGCATCTTGATGGTCGTCTCATCGATATGGATCAGATGGTTCGACAAGATCCGGCACAGCATCAGGTCGATCAGGGGCCGCACACCTTCCGCCGTTCGGCGCAGCAGGTGGCACAGATGCGGCCTCGACACCCACTGGCGCAACGGCCCCAGCAGCATCTCCTGCTGCCGATACAGCGGCAGGTGCCGCGCGAACTTCAGCTCAGTCACCAGAGCCGCCACCGACGGGCCGAAGATGCCCTTCGATAAAGCCGAGGGCGGCTTCCGGCTTGCCACCACCGGGCTGGCCGCCCGGCAGGATCGGCAACTGTAGCTGTAGCTCCTGTCTTCCCGCACATACACCCGCGCCGGTTCGATCTCCAACTGCCGGCTCACATGCTTGCGGAAGGCTTCCCGGTCATCACCGCAACACGGGCAACGCAAGGCTTCCCCGGTCAGCTTGTGCTCAATGGTCTGGCATGGCAGGGCTTCCGAAATGATCAGGCGCTGATGACGCTTCCGGGCAGGCTTCCGCTTTTCTGCGGCGGGCTCGTGCGCATCGTTGCCCTGATCTGCCGCTTCCGGGGGTGGGCCACCACCAAGCTCCACCGTGTCAAACAGGCACTGCTGGCCGGGAGGATCAGCGATGTATCGCTCGCGGCTGGCAGAGTACAGCCGACGCTTCAACAGCTTGATGGTGTCCAGCGCTTCTGCCAGACGCTCTTCCTGCTCCTTGGCATAGGCAGAAAGCCGCACAATTTCGGCACACAATTCGGCCACCAAGCGCCTATACTCTTTTATTAATTCCATAAAAAGAGTTGCTGGATCCATGTATTTTAATATGCGGAACCAAGCCAAAAGATCAAGTCCGCAACACGGATAAATTTTGCATCTTCAACAACCCGGCCCGCACGTCAGCGATTTGGCTTCACTTGGCGGCGGTGGCGGTGGCGGCTGCCGCCACCGCTTGCGGTGACGGACACTCGACAGGTCGATGCCAGCCAACAGCAGCGACAGGTCTCCAGCCCGCATCTCCAAGCTGGTACCGGAGGTGCCATCTGGACAAGAAGGCATCTCGAAGGTCCCCCGTTCCAGACGCTTGTAGATGAGCACCATGCCATCTTCGACGGCCTGCAAGATCTTCACACGGTCCCGACGGCGGTTGAAGAACAAAAACAGGCTGCCCGTTTCCACCCGGCGCCTCATACCCAATTCCACCACACCACACAAGCCGTCAAAGCTCTTCCGCATGTCCGTCGGTTCCAGGCATGCAAAGACCTGGACGGCACCTGTCCAGGTCATCATGGCGTCACCTCCCGACCCAATAACAGAATCGCCGTTATTGCTGTGGACACATCCCGCGTGCGCAGGCGTATCCCATTGGGAAGTTCAACCGTGATGCCACCACGAGGTGCCAAGGTCGTGGATGGAAGGCTAGGGATAACCCGCACCGGCACAAGCCCCATGGGACTGCCACCGCCTTTACCCTTCAGGGCAGCCCCAGACATCCCAAGCCGTTTCCGCCAGAGATAAAATGAGGCAACCGATACCCCGCACCGCCGACAGTACGCCTCGATGCTCAACCCGCTTCCAGAGTGCCCCGCAACAATCCGCCCCCAATACCCCGACCGCCCACCATCCCGTGAAATCATGTTCCACCCCTCAGGCTTCTTTTAAACCAGAGGTTATTCAATGAACCCGGCTAGAACGCACTTCGTTTAACGGACACGTTTAGGCAGCAGCCAAGTGGCCCTCCAAATTAATAAGCGAACCTGAATTTTTCTCTTTGAAAAGTGAAACCGGAGATCTTTGAGATTGAACTAGCTCGGGGTTTGACACAAACCAAGAAATATCCATCAACCAGTCACCACGAAGATAAGAATGCAGACTGGCATCCGTGAGGACAAGCCAAGCCGAACCAGGTTTAAAACGATGAATACTCCTTGGAGCAGTTTCCTGAAACGCTTCATCCTTCTTCAATAGGTCATGAATTTGCCCCAACCATTGATCAAAAGATTCGCTCCTTGCCGTTACCTTGTTTTTTATAATTTCTAGACAAGGGTTAGTGCGCAAATACTCCAACAGACCTATGGAATTGGACCAGATTATCTCGTCACGGTCACTTGCATTAAAAAACATCCTTAATATGCGCCGCCCCTGAGTAGGGCGAGATGAAAAGCTATCTATATGAAACAGATCATCTCGCGCGTTCCATCGCCTACTAACTGTAGACAATTCGTATGGACGCCAAGAAACTCGATCACCCTGATAATCTGACTGATTGAATCCGGTAATATTTTTAACGACCACTTCTGCAGCAGACTGGAACTCTTTTAAAAATTGAGAAAAATCCGAGGCGCCCTGCTGTTTCTCTAAATGAGGTGGCTTCAAAATGTTGGAATCGCAAAGCCAGGAAGGATTTTTAGTCCCAAATGATTTTTGAGGCCAATCAGAAACAACCTTACGCAAAGATAAAGGAAGCACAGGAAAAGAGCAGGTGTCGATTTGGACAGGGCCTCCCCTATCCAAATGAGCCACAACTGAATTTCTTGGGCAAACACAAGAATCAGCCTGTAAAACCCTAGGGACCCTCATCCCATGCCCCTTTTACATAAATCTTTACTACTACCAAATTTTATCTGGCTTATTAGGGGGTAAGTAGCAGGCTGGGGTCAAGCCGCTTTGTTCATTTTTTCATTAGAGCCTAGTCTTTTTGAACGCTTTGGCAATTTCGAAATGGCCTTCTGTGCGAATGGGAATGATAGCCTAAAGCAGACTTTGCCCTCACTGCCGTCCTTTAAAAGGACGAGTTCCCCTTGATTTACCCGAGCCAAACTTCGGGCAAGTGGCAACCCAAGACCGGGGCATCGTCCAGCTCGGTGGTGTGAAAAGAAAGGATCAAACAAATGTTTAACCACATGAGGGGACAACAGCTCCCCATCATTTTGAACATCAAGACAAAACTTTCCGTTCTTATCAGAAACAGTCAAGTCAACTCTTCCATTTTGACAAACATGGGCAAAAGCATTTTTTAATAATTCATCCAATATAGTTTTAAAGAACTCTGGATCAATTTCGATTGCAGCGTTTTCGGCTATAGATTTGTCAAATCGTACCCTCAAAGGAATAGCCTGATCGGCGGCCTTATTTTTCCAAAAGACCAGCAAGTTTTCAGCCTGTTGTTGGAAAGATATCAAAGATGGCTTTCCAATCCCTGGCCGCCCGACACGCATTAATTTTCTGATTAAAAAGTTAATTCTTTGGGCTTGTTCATTGATTGAGGCTAGATTTCTTCCACCCTCCTCGCGTTTTTCAGGTTTAAAAAGCAATTCTTTTTCCCTGATAAGTCCCTGCACCCGACCAATCAAAATCGCCAAGGGATTATTGATTTCATGACCAGCCCCTCCAGCTAATTCAGAAACAATTTCACCCCTTATTTTGTCGATTTTGGCATCTAAATGCTTCCTTTGCCCACTTAGGTAAAGGCGAAACACTTGGTTTTGATTCGAAAGCCATTCATTGGATTTCTGCTGAATAGATTGATTTGAATTGCCCCAAAGCGAAAGGGTGATGGCCTTAGGATTTGGCAATGAGTTTTGGTTTTGTAATTCCAATTTGATTGAGTTTTGGCTTTCGATAAATCCAGGCTCAATCAATTGGGCACGTTCTAGCCCCAAATATTCACATGATTCTACCAACAACTGGTCAGAAATCGAAACAATTGATTTCAATTTGTGAGCCAACATCCAAGAGCCAACCCGAACAGAATGCCAAATTTTTGCCAAGTTTTTCGGAAAGGAGATCAGGGCTGAGGAGAGCTCAAGTGTTGAATTAAAGGTAAAGCACCATTCCGGTAAACCTAAACTTGTCAAAGCCCCGGCAATTATCTGATTTTGCACTTTGAAATGGTTTAAATCTAAATTCCCTCCGGCCTTTGCCTGCATGAAACGGAGAAGACTTTTACTCTCGAGTCCCGCATGCCAGATCCAAGGGATTAGTGCCAAGGTCGCCAAGGCTTGAGCTTGGTCAGGATCTAATCCTTTCACTTTCAGCGCAATCGCCCTTACCACAACACCAAGAGATCTTTTAATATCAGAGAGTTGGGCAACTAGGCCAATATTCTGTTTGCAACCATTGGAATGGTTAACACTCAAACTAAAATCTCGCTTTGCCTCCAAAGGTATGGCTTCGGAAAGAAGTCGCTCAAGGGAAACAGTATTTTGGCTATTTGAATTCCACCGAAGACACCAGCACACAAATGCAGGATCTTCAAACAGTACAAATCGTTGCTTAAAACTTATATTTTTCTGGTTTTCTAAACAAGAAAACCAACTCCAGAATGCATTATCGGAAATAGGAAACCGATTGACCGGTTCCCCTTCCCTGCATACTGCCAGCTTTTGCGCTCTAGTATTAGCCAATGCTACCGCATCCATGCGGAGCTCGCTCTGTTGGACCAAAACCTACTTAGCCATTTCAGTGCAAACACTGAATTGACAAGAAATCAGGTTAGGCGGTGGTTGCTGACTCCATGTCGAGCAACTGGCACATCCGTTCGATCAGGGCATCCATATCAAACGGCTTGTGTAGGAAATCATCCGCACCAGCCAAGCGAAGCTCCTGTATTTTATCGTCTTCCACCATGCCACTTATGCAGAGGATACGGACATCACTTAAAGAAGTATCAGCCCGAACTCGGTGGCAGACCTCCCTACCATTGATATCTGGAAGCATCACATCAAGCACAATAGCGTCAGGCCGATATTCTTTAACCATCATACCGGCATCAAAGCCATTGCTAGCGGTTTTAACCTCAAAACGACCATCATCAGACAACGCTTTGCTCATCAACTCAAGCAATTCGACCTCATCGTCCACCAACAAAACCTTGCGCTTACCAGTTTCAAGCGCATCGGTAGGAATACCATTATCTTTCATAAATTTGAAAAGGGATTCACGCGGAATGCGACGAAAACGAGACCCTGGGACTCGAAATCCCTTTAATTGGCCGTTATCAAAACAACGAATGATTGTTTGTTGGCTAACTTTACAAATCTTCGCCGCTTCGCCTGTCGTGAAAACCGTCTTCATGGAAGGCATTCCTTTCTTGGAAATCAATACCCCGCTTGGCAAGCAGTCTTCAGACCCTACTGCAAAACCTCTTTGGGATTGCTCCTCGTCCCTGGAGAACAGCCTGAGCGACACTTTTTAAGGTGAAGGTTCAGGACGCGTAGTAAAACCAAGGGAAAGGTACGAAGGATAATGCGACTTGGCCAAAAGTAATTATCTTTTAACGGAAACGCAAAACCCCCAACGTACTACCTCTTCCCTATCCTTCGCGAATCCTACGAAACTACCAAAACCTGTCAATATCAGATCATCCACTAAATACAGCCCAGTCCATGCGACAGTAAAAATAAACCCATATAACCCATATTAACCCTAATTATTCAAATGAAAAATGAGAATCGCCAAATCCGCCGGATTTATGCCGGGAATTCGACTAGCTTGGCCAAGACTTGTGGGCCTTTGTTTTGAAAATTTCTCTTTGGCTTCCGCTCGAAGCTGGGCAATTTTTAAAAAATCAAAATCTGTTGGAATTAATGTGGTTTCCAATTGATTAAACCGGGTTACTTCTTTTTGCTGTCGCTCAACATAGCCTGCGTAGCGCCCTTCCAAAACCACTTGATCAATAACCGAGTTAGAGTAGGTCGCTGAAATCCCGCGTTTCTTGAGGTCCAAATGGATTGCATCCCATTCCACATTTTGACGCCTTAACGCTTCAAACCAAGTTACCCCTTCCACCTTTTGCGTTTTCAACAGTTGTCGCAGCTCATCGACTGCTTTAGATTTCTGCAGCTGAGATTGATATGCTTTCGAACTAACCAGACCTAGTTGCCAAGCTAATGGGGTTAGTCGCAAATCGGCATTATCATGCCTTAAAAGCAAACGGTATTCCGCACGACTGGTAAACATTCGGTAAGGTTCATCGACACCCTTGGTTGTCAAATCGTCCAGCATTACTCCCAAATAAGCTTTTGAACGATCTAAGATGAGTGGTGGTTTACCAATCACCGAAAGCCATGCATTTGCACCAGCCAACAAACCTTGCCCTGCAGCCTCTTCGTAACCGGTTGTCCCATTAATTTGGCCGGCAAGGAACAAACCCTCAACCTTTTTGGTTTCCAATGAACCGAGTAGCTGATCGGGTGGAACAAAATCGTATTCCACCGCATATCCCCAGCGCATCACTTCCGCTTTTTCCAAACCGGGGATCAGTTTCAAAATTCCCGCCTGAACATCCTTGGGAAGGCTGGTACTGATACCGTTGCAATAGTACTCAAGTGTGTTGCGTCCTTCGGGTTCCAAAAAAATCTGATGGTTATTTTTTTCGGCAAAACGAACAACTTTGTCTTCAATCGATGGGCAATACCTAGGCCCACGAGATTGAATTGCCCCTGAATACATTGGGGACCGATGAAGATTTGCCCGAATTAAATCGTGCACACTTTGATTGGTGTGAGCCAAATGGCATGAAACTTGCCTTTGCGTGATTCGATCATTTCCAAAGCTAAACGGCACCGGATCAGCGTCACCTGGTTGCTCTTCCAGCTTGCCGAAATCCAAGGTTCGACCATTTAGCCGGCAGGGTGTTCCGGTTTTGAATCTGGCAACTTCCAAACCACTATTGACCAAGGCTTGCGACAGGTGTTCAGCTGATGTTTCCCCGGCCCTACCGCCCGATGTCTTGGCTTCCCCTGTGTGCATGATGGCTTGAAGGAAAGTACCGGTAGTCAAAACAACAGATCCAGCCCGATAAAGCGTGTTTCCCCTGCAAATGACACCCAAAATCCTACGCTTGGCCCCCGCCCTCCCCTCATCAACCAAATCTTTGAACAACAACCCTTCCACCAACTCCTGTCGCAGCGTTAAATTTTCCTGATTTTCGACAGTCCATTTCACAAGTGCCTGGTAAGCCTTCTTATCTGCTTGGGCCCGCGGGGAATGCATGGCAGGCCCCTTGGACCGATTCAGCATTCGAAACTGGATACCAGTAGCATCTATAACCCGCCCCATGATTCCACCTAGAGCATCAATTTCCCGCACTATTTGGCCTTTTGCCACACCACCAATTGCGGGATTACAGCTCATTTGGCCAACGGTATCGGCGTTCATAGTCAAAAGGCAGGTTGAGGCCCCCATTCGGGCAGCAGCCATAGCGGCTTCCACCCCAGCATGGCCTGCCCCCACTACGACCACATCGAATTGAAACTCCAAGGAATACATCGTTCGCCTCGCGGCCTAGGAACCAAAAAACATAGAATCTTTGGATAGCTTAACATCGGGTGCCGGATACCGAATCACCGGGACATTCGACGGGCCGCTTTTCCTCTTAAATTGCAAAGGGACATCTGATGGATTTTCTGAAGGTTGCGGAACAGGGAATGGCCCAAGTGGATGCCCCGGAAATCAATCGTAAGGAAGCTTTAAAACATCTGGCCAAGTGGTTAACCCATCAGGATTTCGCCGGCTACCACCCGCAAATCAAATGGCTTATTGAACAAGGGGATTTCGGGGGACTTGTGGACCGATTTTTCCAAATTCTGCCGTTTGGAACGGGAGGAAGGCGTGGGCCTGTTGGAATTGGTCCAAATCGAATGAATTCCTGGACATTAGGGGCTTCAGTTCAAGGGCACAGTGATTACCTCCACCAAAGGTTCCCAGGCAAGAAGCTAGCGGTGGCAGTTGGTTACGATGTTCGCTCTTTTCAGGATCAACGGTGCAAATACTCAAAAAATTTGCCCAACCCGCTAATTGGCCTTTCCAGTCGCAAGTTGGCTGAAATCGCCTGCCAAGTTTATGCAGCAAATGACATTCAAGCTTGGATACTTCCGGAAGGAAGCGACCGTTTCCCAGCAACACCCGAATTATCCTTCATTATTAGGAAGATGGGTTTGCATGGAGGATTGAATATCTCGGCAAGCCACAACCCTCCTGATGACAATGGCGGGAAATTTTATGATGAACGAGGTGCACAGCCTGTGCCACCGGAAGACCAACTCATGGCTGATTTGGTCGAAAAAGTCAAAACCATTCAAACAGTGGACTGGATAGACGGTGTCAAATCAAACCAGATTACCTTTTTGGATAACGGCCCTCACAAGGATTATATCCGCCTGCTTGAAAAGCAATCCTTGGCCAGCCCGCCTAAAAAAGGTGAACTATTGGTTGTTTTCACCCCTTTACACGGGGTAGGAGCCATGACGGCCATGGAGTTGCTGGAAGCCCGCGGCTTTCAGGTTGCCCCCGTAGCGGAGCAAATGCAACCCGATGGCCAGTTTCCAAATGTAACCAAAAGCCCCAATCCGGAAGTTCCCGAATCAATGGATAGGGCGGAAGCAGTGGCCAAATCTGTCGGGGCAGATTTGGTTTTGGCCACTGATCCGGATGCAGACAGATTGGGTGCCATGGTTCCGGATGATTCGGGCAAATTCAGGTTCATTACTGGCAACCAAATAGCAGCCATGCTTACCGCCTTTAAACTTGAGGCGCTGCGAAAGCAGGGAATCCTTCCCTCCTCTCCAATTGTTGTGAAAACTGAAGTTACCACCAGAATGATCACGCGTATTTGCCAAAAAGAACGGGTTCAACTGGTGGACGACCTTCTGGTTGGCTTCAAGTACATTGCAGAAGTATTACGCTCACTGGAAACCATCGGCGAATACGGTGAAGTGCGAGGACGCGTCGAAGATTTCGTGATCGCCACTGAAGAAAGCCATGGCGTACTTGTGACTCAGGATATCCGCGACAAGGATGCAGCGGGAGCAGCCCTCCTTATGGCCGAATTGGCATTAACTCTAAAGCGTGAAGGTTCTAGTGCATGGAATTACCTGCTAAAACTTCAAGAAAAATATGGGTACTTTCGCAACGACGGTGTAAATATCCAAATGGAAGGTGTCACGGGAAGGGCAAGAATGGCCCGGATGCTGGACTCAATGCGCACTTCGCCACCATCAGAAATTGCCGGTCGTAAAGTGACCCGATTTATCGACTTGCGAGACCCGGATGAAAAATTCGGCCCAATTCAAGGAGAAACCGATGCCGCAGCTCGCAATGTTCTCATTTTTGAATTAGGGGAATCAACAAGAGTGGTTTTGCGCCCTAGTGGGACGGAACCAAAAGCCAAAGCCTATATTGAAATTTCTTGCGCCCCACGGCCAGCGGGAATGACTGACACCAAATGGTCAGAGGCTCAATCCAAGGTCGATGCGGATGCCACCGAACTGGGTATAGCCTTTGTCAATCTTGCCAAAAACCTAGGTTCCTAATCATTAACTCCATGAATACCCCTTCTGATTCTCCAGACGTCCTCGTGGCGGGAGGTGGCGCTGCAGGCCTCTTTTCCGCTATTGCTGCCGCCGAATCAGGTGCGCGCGTGGTGGTTTTGGAAAAAAATCCTCGGGCAGGGATAAAAATCCTGATGTCTGGTGGAAGCCGGTGCAACATCACCCATCATTGTGATAACAGGGGAATTGTTTCTGCATATGGTTCCAAAGGCAAATTCCTCCATTCACCTTTGGCCTCCTTCACGACCCAGGACACTATTGATTTTTTTGAAAGCGAAGGGGTAGCAACCAAGGTTGAAGAGACGGGTAAGGTTTTTCCAGTTAGCAATCGAGCCAGCGATGTCCTTCAAGCAATCCTGCTTCGGGCGGAACGCGCAAAGGTAGACTTCAAGTACTCAGAACCTGTTACCCAAATCTCCATCAAAGCCGGAATCATCGAGACTGTTTCCCCCAAAGGTTTTTATAAGCCAAAGGCCTTTATTTTAACGACAGGTGGACTTTCTTTCCCACGGTGTGGCACAACTGGCGATGGTTACAAATTTGCCGCTAGTCTTGGGCATACGATTCAGCCCACACGGCCAGCGTTGGTACCTGTCGCCATTTCCACCCCTTGGGTAAAAGAATTGGCTGGTATCACTGTTCCAGATGTCAAACTTACACTCTCTGTCAGGAACAATAACGATTGCTTAAATGTGGTTGGTTCCACTCGAGGATCTGTTCTCTTTACTCATGTTGGGATCACGGGCCCCTGCCCTCTCAATCTCACAAGAATTGAAGCTCCTTGGGAGGAACCGAAAAGCCTATATCTTGAAGCCGATTTCCTGCCCAACTTTAAGAGTGAAGAAATCGCAGTCCTAATTCAAGAAAATTCAAAAGCGCATGGAAAGAAGTCAATAGCCTCACTTATCGCTGAATGGATTCCTCGGCGGTTGGTGGATGCCCTGTTGGCCAAAGACCAACTGCAAGGCTGCAAACTTGCCGAACTCTCAAAAGCGAATAGATCACTGGCAATCAATTTGCTTAAAGCCGCCCAGCTTCAAGTCACTGGGAATTTGGGCTACGATAAAGCAGAGGTCACCTCTGGCGGAATTGCATTGGAGGAGGTGGATTTCAAATCCATGCGAAGCCGAATACATCCCAATTTGTTTTTGGCAGGTGAGGTTTTGGATCTGGACGGCCCAATTGGCGGTTTCAACTTTCAGGCCGCATGGAGCACCGGGTGGCTTGCTGGCAAAAATGCTGCCAAAACAAAAAATATGGTTGGCGAAAACCCCATTTGAATTTGGAAATTACCAATAACAAACAAAAAAACAGGCCGCAAAGGATTACCCTCTGCCGCCTGTTATTGTTTTAGGCCAAATTAGGGAAAACATGCGATCAGGGCGAAAACCGCAGCCGCCTCTGCCACTGAACCGGTGCTGCTAGCACCAATTGGATAGAGCATGTAGGGAACTTGATCACCTGGTAGGCAGTAGCCAGCATTTGACTCAAACCTGCGAAGGGGATCAGAAGCCAAATGATAGGGAAGGAGTGCCACATCTGCCAAGAAGTAAGCCCCTGAAACAAATGGCTGTATCGGTCCCAAATCCCACCCGTAGCGTTCGCTATTTTTCTCTTGGAACAGCAGGCGCCCGTGGACCAAGTAATTTGGTTCAACTTGGCGGACCATTGGTTTCCAAGTGGAGGACCGCCAGTTGGGATCGTAAACCGAGTTACTGAGGACGACTTCCTCCGGAAAAACCAGCCGATCCATTTTGGGGCTGTTGCGTTTTTCCTGACGCATCCTCTCCTTGAGGGCGTCCTCTGATTCCACGCGGAAAAGCCTTTCAGGCCCCGGTGGCTCCAATTGAACTGAAAAACCGGTTGGCAAATCACCCGGGGGCAAATTCAAAAGGTTTGATGGTGCTACCGGATTGTCTACCGGAGCACCTTGGCCAAAAACAGAACCTGCCGCCAATAAGAATAGGAAAAGGCTATTAATCGCCGTTTTCCATACCCTCATGGCGGGAACTGTAATTTGGTGATTCCATCGTAATGGAGATGTCATGTGGATGGCTCTCCCTAACTGAAGCGGCCGTAACCATAACAAACTTCGAATTAGTTCGAAGTTCTTCGATGGTTCGCGTGCCGCAATACCCCATTCCTGCCCTTAAGCCGCCGACCAACTGAAAAATAAAGGGGGCAAGCGGTCCCTTGTACGGCACCTTGCCTTCAACCCCTTCGGGAACCAGTTTCTCCCTAGTTCCCTCTCCTTGCCTATATCGGTCTTTCGACCCCGCCATCATCGCGCTTACAGAACCCATGCCGCGATAAGCCTTAAAAGTCCGCCCCTTGAATAAAATCATTTGGCCAGGGCTTTCCGCCAAACCAGCCAAAAGACTACCAAGCATGACACAGTTCGCTCCAGCTGCAATCGCCTTTGTGATATCACCAGAATATCTTATACCGCCATCAGCGATCACCGGAACACCAGAGCTTCCAATCCCCTTAATTGCTTCAAAAATCGCAGTAACTTGGGGAACACCAACGCCTGAGATAATACGGGTAGTGCAAATTGACCCCGGCCCTATTCCCACCTTCACCGCGTCAGCTCCAGCTTCAACTAATGCTCTGGCCCCCTCCTGCGTTGCTACATTCCCGGCAATGACCTCCACCGCGTATTTCTTTTTTAGGTTCCTTACTGTGTCGATGACATTGGAAGAATGACCATGGGCAGAATCCACCACAACCACATCCACGCCAGCTTTGAGCAAGGATTCGACTCGTTCATAGTCATGAACTCCAACTGCCGCTCCAACTCTTAGCCTTCCTCGTTCGTCCTTACACGCTTGAGGAAAACTTGTCAGTTTGTCAATGTCCTTGATAGTAATGAGCCCCTTCAGACGGTATTGATCGTCTACAAGGAGAAGTTTCTCCACTTTATTTTTTGTGAGTATTCGTTCGGCATCCTCCAATTTGGTGTTTTCGGAAGCTGTCACCAATTTATCCTTGGTCATTACCTCACTAATTTTTTGCTGATTATCCTCGAGAAATTTCAAATCCCTGCGTGTTAAAATGCCTTTAAGAAGTCCATTGGAAGTAATTGGAACACCGCTAATTTTGTGCTCTTCCATTATTTTTCTGGCAGTACCAACAGTTTCCTCTGGCGGCAATGTAATTGGATCTACAATTATACCGTTTTCACTTCGCTTAACCTTATCAACCTCCCTAGTTTGATCAGCAATCGACATATTTTTATGCATAATGCCTATACCCCCCTCTTGAGCGAGGGCAATTGCTAAATCGCTTTCTGTCACCGTGTCCATCGGTGAAGAAAGGACCGGTAAATTTAATTTAATTTTTTTGGTTAAAAAGGTTCTAACATCGGCATCGCGTGGAACAATGGAGCTAAACGCCGGCTCAAGTAGGACATCATCGAAAGTTATCCCGCGATATGCTATTCTATCCATTCCTGCCCCTTTTTAAACCACTTATTTTTGAATTGTTCGATTCGATCTTAGCTCTCAATGTTATCGAACCATGCTTTAGCCGTCCCCTTACAAGTCGAGGACTTTGATGATTTTGATGTTTTAATTGTTTTAAAAAGTATTGTTTTTATGTAGTAACTACTCAGTAAGTTAAACAAAATCTCGATCTTCCCCCCTCAGCCTTTTCAAACACCTCGAAAATAAATCCAACCGATAAAGCATTTCGCCCGAAGGTTCACCACTGGATACCTGCATGGCCCAGTCAATTCCTTCTTGAATTCGAAATTGCAGTTCAGAAGTATCAAGGTTTGATGAATTAGATCCTTGCTGCCAATTTGGCAAAGCCACAAAAGAATCATGGGAAATTATATTTCCGGAACAGTTTTTTAATACAGCCGCGATATGGCTAAAATTACCTTCAATTCGGACCTGCGCTATTTGGTTACACTCCAAATTAGCTACCAAATCCACTTTTGAGGCAACCGTCCCGTCTGAATTTAAGATCTCCACGAAACCATCATCTGGAAGACCACCAATCACGACTTCGACTACCCAGCCTGTTTTTTCCTTAATTATTGAATTGGTGAAAAAAAAAGGCAATTTTGAAACCGAAGTTCTTCCCTTTTTAATCCCCAGAACCCACGATTCTTGCGCCCCTTTCCCCCCTGCCTTCCAAGAACTTGAATTTTCCAACTGGATCCATGTACGGGTTGAACCTACGCAGGTTGCATTTCGTGTTTTAGCACTGGCACCGACTAATGGCAAAAAACATCCTGAATTAGCCAATTGAAACCATAATTTCAGGCCGCCAGGACGGTCGGTTTCAAAATCAATCACCTCATAAGCGTCAATTTCTCCTTCCAATGCTGCGCAAATTGCCTCCGCTTGGTGACCAATATCCCTGTCGGCATCGGCCCAAACCACCACCCCGCGGACTCGATGACACTGAGCTGTCCAATCAAAAATCGACCAATTTTGAGCATTTGAATTATTGATTCCAAGAGGAAAGACCGGCCTATGACAATCCAAGAGTGCCAGAGAACCACAAACGCCTTGCTGATTCAAAGTACCACCCGAAACCAAGCACCCTTCCCTCCAAACAAGCCCACCAAAGCCCTGCAGTTCTGCCAGTGTGGAAAGGGATTGTTTATCTTCTTCCTCCAAAGAAATACCTGCCAGCAATTGAACCAATTGGATATTTGCCGATTTTGCTTCAAACAACGCTACACCTGCTGAAGTATTCTGAACACGCAAATCAGCAGCGACAAATCCTGGAACTTCCTCAGAACCAAGCAGGGAAACGGAAACCCTGCAAGCAAGCCTGCCCAAGTAAAGATTTAACGGGTGTTGAATAGAATTGAATTCCGGATTAAGGGATATGCTCAGGATACAGTCACCAACCCCACCAGGCAGTTCGCATGAACCTGAAATCGCGAACCAAGAATGACCACCAATCATCACCCGACCGCCAACATCAACCTTTGAAATAACCGAGATGTGACCTTCCCAACCAACGGGTGAATAACTATTTCCCGATTTATTTCGAAGGTTAATCCAACAGGGTTGCAGGCTGCCACTCTTCGTATCAAAAACCTTCAAACTTATAGCTGCCATATTATAAGTTTACGCCACCAACCCACCAGCATCCAAGATTAGTTTTCGGGCACATTCCACAGCTTTGGGAAACAGTTCCGGGCCTGTCACCCCACCAGTTGGGCCACCGCCTAGAAGATGTGGTTCTAAGGTGGCAAATCCACTGTACCCATTGGCTACAGAATCGCCGAGGACTTCCATCCACCGTCCATGACCTTGTCCTGCAAGCGTTCCGTGCGGTTCTCCGGTTTTCCAATCCTTGATATGCAGGTGTGCCACACGATCACGACAACTCAACCATCCCTGCCAAGGGCAATAGCCACAGAAAACAAAATTGGCGGCATCGTAAGCCGCAGCCAAGGTTTTTCCTGGAAATTGAGCCAACAGATCCGCCACCCTCTCCGGAGAGTCACCATAAATGCGGTGCTCGTTTTCGTGATACAGACGAATTCCGCTTTTTTCAGACAATTCGACCAAGGCTTCCATCCGCCGAATCACTTCCCCACGGTTCACTACCCAATCATCTACACCGGACTCCGGCGGGTAAAAACTAAAAATACGGACCGCATCCACCTCAAAAATATCACATAATTGGATAGCCCTTTTGAACTTCTCCAAATGGGGTTCAAAAGGATGATCAAGTGGGATCTTTCCAATTGGCGAGCCTATCGCACTTAATCCCATACCCCTCGACCGTAATGATTCCCTGAAGGAAAAAACTTGGGCATCTGTAAGGGCAAGCACATTAGTTTCATGAATTGATCGCAACTCGACAAAACGAACTCCTGATTTCTCCAAAACATCTAACTGAATTTTGGGCTCCGGAGAAATTTCATCAGCAAAAGCACTCAATTTGAACTGCGGCATAACACACCTTATCTTGCCAGTAATTTCATTCAAATTTTGGGCCTGGAAGCTCCTGGTACCCACAATACATCAGATGCTCCTTGAGTGTTGTAAGACCGGGACAAGACGAAAAGCAGGTCTGACAAGCGGTTTAGATAAATTACAACCTGAGGGTTGAGCGGTTCCAGTCGCCCTAAGGAAATCACTTTTCGTTCAGCTCGTCTAACAACTGTTCTGGCAAAATGGGCTTGGACGGAAGGAGGACTCCCACCGGGAAGAATAAAACTGGCCAAGGGCTTCAACGGATTGTTAGCTTTATCAATCGCCTTTTCCAATTTTTCAACTTGGCTGGCCAAGACCCGTAAACCGGCTTCTGGTGCATCTGGCGCAATAGGTACACAGAGGTCTGCCCCTAAATCGAAAAGGTCGTTTTGAATATTCTCAAGCAACAACTGGTCTGAATGGTTATCACCCAAGGCAAGGCGCAACATTCCAATAGTGACATTTGCCTCATCGACTGTGCCATATGCCTCAACCCGCACATGGTCCTTTGCCACTCTGGTCCCGTCACCCAAACCAGTGGTTCCATCATCGCCAGTTTTGGTGTAAATTTTCGATAAAAATACCATTGATGCCCCTTTGATTTATTACCACTAAATCATCAATAGACGGTCAAGCCTTATCCCAGCTTAAGAATAAATTTTATCAAAACACGACTTTTAGCAAGTGAATCCTACAAATACGCAAGCAGCCCAAAAATGGACTGCTTGAGCGTTAATTGGCAAAACCAAATTGGTTTTGGCTAGGAACAACCCGAAGTTTCACCACAGGTGTCGCACTTCAAACATGTGCCGTTCCGAACCAATGTGAGTTGACCACAATTGAAACAAGAATCACCTTCGTAACCTTTTTGTCGGGCAACTCGAATTTTTTCAAGCAGCTTTGTTTTTTGGAGCGATTGCTGACCGTTTCCATAGCCAGCAACTTTACCAATTCCACCAGACCCGTTTGGGGAAGGAGCAACAGCACCAACCACCAAACCCGCAGCAGCACCCTGAACCGGTTTGACATTCAACCCATTCGAACGGTTATGACTACTTGCGGAACCGTTGCTTGGCGGACGAACCTCTTCGCCCGTCCATTCGGAAGATATAGATGAATCTTCCGCCTCTTTATCCGTATGCATTTCATCTGCACGCAAATCATCATTTCTTACATGGGCCAGATCATTTCGACCCAAGTATGAAATGGCCAACTCGCGGAAAATATAATCAATGATAGAGGTGGCCATCTTTAAATGTGGATTGCCTGTAACCATCCCATTAGGCTCAAAGCGAGTGTAGATGAATGCATCCACATACTCTTCAAGTGGAACACCGTGCTGCAAGCCAAGCGAAACGGCTATTGCAAAACAATTGGTCATGCTTCGGAAAGCGGCACCTTCCTTGTGCATATCCAAAAAGATTTCTCCCAAAGAGCCGTCTTCGTATTCACCTGTGCGCAAGTAAATTTTGTGCTCACCAATTCGGGCTTTTTGAGTGTATCCAGCTCGGCGGTCTGGCAAACGACGACGCTGTGTCAGATAACGGTAAATTATCTTTTCAGCAACCTGAACAGGGTTTGCGGAATTGAATTCAGGTTCGCCAAACCCCTCCCCATCACCATCTGAAGATTCGATAACAGAATTAAGCGGCTGGCTCAATTTCGAACCATCGCGATAAAGTGCATTAGCCTTTAGCATCAACTGCCAACTCAACAGGTAGGCATGCTTTACCTCTTCAATTGTTGCTGAAAAGGGCATATTAATAGTTTTTGAAATCGCTCCTGAGACGAATGGTTGGGCTGCAGCCATCATTCGTATGTGGGATTCAGCGGAAAGGTAACGCTGACCAAGTTTGCCACACTTATTGGCACAATCGAATACAGAAAGATGCTCCTCCTTCAGATGGGGAGCCCCTTCCAAAGTCATGGTTCCACAAACAAAACGATTAGCTTCTTCAATTTGCTGAGAGGTAAAACCCATCGCCTTCAAAAGATCAAAAGCCGGATCGTCTATTTGCTCCTTGGAAAAGCCCATTGATCCGGTCAAAACTTCCTCACCCACCGACCATCGGGTGAATGCGAAAGAAATCTCAAAACTCGCAGGAAGTTGGTCCGAAAGCCGACGAATCATGTCCTCGGGCATTCCTTTGTCTCGCAAGGAACCGGCATTGATATGGGGGCACCCAAGCAAAGATCCGGCACCACGGCAATAGCGAACCATTTCTTCTATTTGCCCTGCGGTATAACCCAAACGAAGCAAGGCAGGCTCAACAGATGCATTGATGATTTTGAAATAGCCGCCGCCAGCCAATTTTTTAAACTTAACCAATGCAAAATCAGGTTCCAGCCCGGTCGTATCGCAATCCATCACCAGACCAATGGTACCGGTGGGTGCAATACAAGTTACCTGGGCATTTCGGAAACCGTGACGCTCTCCGATTTCCTCCATTTTGTCAGCTTCGCGGCGGGCCGCCTCAACAAGATAAGCAGAGCAATTTTCCCCGGTAAGACCAACCGGAGTGATCGTCAAACCTTCATAAGCTTCGCGCGGGGCAGCAAAGGCAGCCCGCCGATGGTTTCGAACCACTTTCTGCATAGCTTGGCGGTTTGCATGGTATCGGGGAAAAGGCCCTATTTCCGCAGAAAGTCTGGCTGAGGTGGAGTAGCTAGCACAATGCATTAGGCAGCTTATGGCCGCACATTGAGCCCTGCCTTCCTCGGAATCATAAGAAATTCCCTGAACCATCAACAGGGAACCCAAATTGGCGTATCCCAGTCCCAAAGTTCGGTAATCAAAAGACCTGCGTGCCACAGAGACGCTAGGAAACTGGGCCATGTAAACAGAAATTTCAAGAACCAAGGTCCACAATTCAGCCCCGTGGCGGAAGTCATCTACCTGAAAGCGGCAAGCAGCCTTGTCGTAGAACCGGATAAGATTTAGTGAGGCAAGGTTGCAAGCGGTATCATCAAGAAACATATATTCTGAACAAGGATTGGACGCATTGATACGCCCATCTTGAGGGCAGGTATGCCATTCATTGATAGTTGTATCGTATTGCACACCTGGATCAGCACAAGTCCATGCTGAGTTCGCAATCCGCTCCCACAACTCACGAGCCTTCATGGTTTTGCAAGGCTTCGGGCTTCGCCCCTCAAGTCTCGCCTTTTCTTTTTCTGTTCGCCAGTAGAGATGCCAATCGGAGTCCTGCAGGACTGATTCCATGAACTCGCTACTGATTCGAACCGAGTTGTTACTGTTTTGACCGGAAACCGTGGCATAGGCCTTCGAATTCCAATCGGTGTCGTATTCCTCAATTTTAAGGGATGTGAAACCTTGCCGGGCAAGCTGGAGGGCTCGCTGAATATAATTCGGTGGAATCAAATCCCTACGAGCTTGCGCCATAGACCGACGGAGTTCGGGATTGCGCGATGGGTCATAACGATCAGCAGCGGGTTTTGACCCTTGGCAAGCCTTCAGGATTAAATTCAAATGGCGGTTCAACAATTTGGAACCGGTGACCAATGCGGAAACCTTTTGCTCTTCAACCACCTTCCAATCAACAAATTCTTCGATATCCGGATGGTCCAGATCAAGCACAACCATCTTGGCTGCACGGCGTGTGGTTCCACCCGACTTAATTGCCCCAGCAGCGCGATCACCAATCCTGAGAAAACTCATCAGGCCACTGGATTTGCCGCCACCAGAAAGAGGCTCACCCTCACCACGCATTGAGGAGAAATTTGAACCTGTTCCTGAACCATATTTAAAAATACGGGCCTCACGGACCCACAGGTCCATAATGCCTCCATCATTAACCAAATCATCTTTGACGGCCTGAATGAAGCAGGCATGGGGGGCAGGATGCTCATACGCATTTGATGAGCGCACGACCTGATTTGTGGCTGGGTCCACGCGGTAATGGCCTTGAGCAGGCCCTTCAATCCCATAAGCCCAATGCAAACCGGTGTTGAACCATTGGGGAGAATTGGGAGCCGCCATTTGGCGGGCTAGCATGTAACAAATTTCGTCATGAAAAGCTTTTGCGTCTGATTCCGCTGTAAAGTACCCACCCTTCCAGCCCCAGTAGGTCCAGCAACCTGCCAATCGCCTGAAAACCTGACGGGCATCACATTCTTGGCCTGAAACCGAGGTATCGGACACAGGGCGTGAACGCTGGATCCATTCAGGAATACCAGTTTCGGCCACCTTCTCAATCTTTTCTGGAATCCCGGCTTTACGAAAGTATTTTTGCGCCAGGATATCGACCGCAACTTGGCTCCAGCCTTGCGGAACCTGGATATTTTCCAAGCTAAAAACAGCTCGGCCATCGGGATTGACGATCCTTGAGGACCTAGCCTCGAAAGGAACATCCGCCCATGCATCCTGACCTTCTTTTGTGAAACGACGCTCAATCTGCATACCAACCCCCTAGTGCGCCACCTTGCTGCAATTCTCGCGGATTTCTCGGGTTTTTCACTAAAAGAAAAACCTAACGAAATTTGCTCTCACGAGATGGAATCCATTCCCTTTAACCAAAGCTAAACAAACTCTAGAGGACAGGCTGTTCAAATGTCCACCAGAACAATCTGGAAACCGCAACACTGACCTCGAACACTGAATGAGCCAGTCGACATGACCGGAATCAATTGCCTAAACACCCTGAACAAATGGCAGAGTCAAACCTGTTTGATCCTGATATTTCCCCTTCTTGTCGGCATAACTCTTCTCACAGGGAGTAGCCGCTTCGAGGAAAATTATTTGGGCGATTCCTTCCCCTGCGTAAATCTTTGCTGGCAGAGGGGTTGTGTTACTAATTTCAATGGTTACCCTGCCCCGCCATTCAGGTTCCAAGGGGGTAACATTCACGATGATACCACACCTTGCGTAAGTACTTTTACCCACACAAATTCCGAGCATGTTTCTTGGAATTTCAAGATATTCCACCGTTTCAGCCAAGGCAAAACTATTGGGGGGAATCAGGCAAAAATCCCCCTCTATATCGACAAATGATGCCGGGTCAAAATTCTTCGGATCAACAACGGCGCATCGGGCATTTGTAAACACTTTGAATTTGCGGTCTACCCGAACATCGTAGCCGTAGCTGGTGACCCCGTAGGAAATCGCACCTGGACGATGCGCCAAATCGGCGATCGGGCGGATACAAACATCATTCCTAATCCGCCAGTCAGGTAAGATCGCCATTTCCGTTGTCACTCCCTATGCGAATATTTCTAAAGCGGGCTGAACCCTAACCCGTCGACCTAAAAGGCAAATTTCCGAGACATATTTTTGGTCCATTTTGAACCAACCTTATCTTCCCAAACAAAATGCCATTATCTCCAAGAATCTATTGCCCAAAACCACAAATCTGAACACCGTTACCCCGCTGAAAACCGCACAAGGATTCAAAAGGGCTCGCCAAGTAAAAGTTAGCGGTTACCAGCCGAGCGGCCATCCGTTTTTTTTAATTTTCCATAAGTCACAATCCATGTGAGGCTTGTGAACTCAAATTCAAAACAGATTCCAGAATTCGCACCCAACCAAGACGAGTATGCCAACTGGGTACCACCCCTTCAGCCAGGTTTGTGGAAACCTCCTGAAGTAGCGGACTAATGGGGTGAATGTAGGACCCAGACCGCATTAAAGCCCTCACCACATATCCCAAACTCACCGCCTTAACCATTGAACGGCCAAATGCCATGCGGGCTTTCCGAACTTCTCCTGAAACCAACGCAAAGTAACCGCAAACCCCCTCAATCTCCGCAATCATGCCATTTTGACGAAGTAGGCCCACTTCAGCCCCTGCCGCCGCATTAGCCATTTCGTGCATGAGTGGGTTAAGAGTTCTGCTCAAACCAGGAATGCCCCCTGCCCCTAAGCATTGGCTAGCCACCGAAAAAACATCTTTTGCAGTTGGGTTTGTGGCAAAGACACCAAATGGCCCCTCGTTTAAAATCAAAGTGGCTGTGGATTGTTTTAAAGCTGGCTTCAGTAATTCCTGTTTCAGGGCCCCCAATTTTTCCAAACCATCAACAGCTTCGCGATACCTTCCTGCAGCAATCTGGCACTGAATTAAAAGCCAATCGTAAAGAGGGTAACCTCTGTTTTCCATTTGCATTACTCTGGGATTCAATAGTTGAGGCAAAAGCGTTCCAGGATGCGAAAGCCTGAGGTTGTCTCCTCGGTCTAACATCTCCTTGCCTTTTCCATCCAAAAATGCGCGAACCTGGTCCACGCGGCCTAACTGCAGAGCCAATTGAAGATTTAGAAGGGTGAAGCTAATTTGCAGTTGTTCATTATTGCCCAACTGTTCGGCAGTGAGGGAAGACTGCAGTTCCTGCATTGCGCGCAATGGAAGCCCCATTTCCATTGCTGTCACGGCCTTCACGAACTGGGGAGGCTCCTTGCCCCCTGAATTAGAGCGGATGCGCTCTAACGAATTGGCAAAACGATCTTCTGCCTCGCCTCGCCTTTTGGCAATTTGCCTGATTTGCTCTTCTAAAGCCTCCAACCGTTTCATGCCATCTTCACCACTGGCAAAAAGCTCAGATCTACTCGATTCTAAAAGGGCTTTACCATGCTCTTCCATTTGGTCCCAGAAGTTCCTTCGCAATGCAACTTGGTAGAGTACCAATCGAGCTGACCGCACTTTGTCAGAGCGCTCGTCTTCCAAATCACCAGCCAAATCCAAAACGCGCTGGGCCAAAGTTACCATTTCCAATTCAATGAGGTCAGAAAGAACTCCACCTTCCTGCTGGATTCCCAATGCGTCAGAAAGTTGCCCCAAGCATTGCAAAACAACCAAAAGTCCCCCTGGGTTATCTGGTTGCTCTGCCATGGCAATATGCGATTGCCTAAGTGCCAGCACAGATTGGGCAACCCTGGCATTCTGCTTTCTATACTGTCCGGAAAGGTTGGACCGGATCTCTGCCTCAATCGATTTGCCCGAAATGGGGGGCTTGTTCACCCAAAATTCCCAAACCTTTTTGGGGCGGACTGGTTGATCCAGCTTGCCCTCTTCCCACTCCAAGCGGTCGTTAGTAGCCTCAAGAATCAACTGGTCTAAATAACTTTGAACCAAAGCCTGACTTTTTAGTGGCTCCCTTTCAGCCGGTTCACGCAGCCGAGCTACTTGCCCGGCACCGGCAAGGTAGGGCGACTCCCAATCTGACAAACTGCTAAACCTTGGGGCAACGGTTACGCCTGCACTATCCGCCAAAAGGTTGGCAGCAACCGTTTTAATCTCATATTCTCCAAGGGAATTACGCCATTGCAAAACACCAAGCCCTGAACCATCCGCTGTAATCTTTGAATCACTTAAAACCGACATTTTGTTAATTAAACTTTTGTAGTTCCCCAATACAGATGCAGACCGGGCCCACCGCCCATCCAAAAATTGTTGATATTTTGGCGCAAACCACAATAAATACGACGCCATTTCACCGTTATTTTCCACTACAAGCATTCGGCTCTTTTCTTCACCAGTTTCCGCCTTGGATTTTGAAGCAACCGTTTGTGCAAGTTCCCTGAGGCCTTCGGACCAAGCGAAACCCCAGCCAAATTCACGTGAGGTCCGAGGAGAGGGACGCAAGAAACTGCTAAACAGGGCAATCATCGCCAAAACAGATATACCTGCCATACCTACAATACGATTCATCCAAGCACGACGCCCCGAACGAACAGAATGCAAAATATCCATATCAAAAAGACATTCCGCCAAGAAAAAAGCAGCGGCAAGAGCACCTATTGAGATCAACCGAAATCTAGCCAATCCTAAAAAAAGAAATCCGACAAGAACTAAAATCCTCCAGAGTCCAGTGCTTTTGCCATATTTGATGAATCTAAAAGACAAAACCATCAAACTCGTAAGCAAAAGCGTTATTCCAATTACGGCAGGCAAAGGCAGGAATGACAAGTTCCAAGATGAAACCAACCAGTCAACAAACGAGCCCAAATGTTGGGAATAAATCCTATTGTCTCCCTTGAGATCCTGAACTCCATCAAAAAATCCCAAAGATTCAGGCATTTGGAAGGCCTTTATGAAAAACGGGTTAACCAAAACCCCTCCCAGAATGACGGGCAAAATTGAAATTTTTGCAACCACAACTTTCCGAGTTGATATCAGGTCTCCAACCAACCAAAGGACGGTGACGATCAATCCAAAGATAAAACCCGTATCCAAATTCACCCACGCACAAAATAATGCAAAGAAAAACGGGTATACCCACTTGGAAATCTTTCCTTGCATTTGTTCGGTTTTGGCGATTCCAATGAGAAGCAGAATTAGCCCTAACTGGGTTGCTAAATGTGGCCCTAAATCAGCTTGCCCACTAACCGCTATTAGTACAGCTGCCGATAAAACCGGACCGAATAATTGCCTTGCCGAACCCATTCCGGCCTTGGCAAGAACAAACAAACCCAAAAGAACAAAAAAACCGGTCTTTACCGCAACTAAAGCCCTGCCATTTCCCCCATCCAATTGCCATCCTCCAAACATCAGTCGATCAAATAACCAAGACCCATGAACCCACTCTTTATCTTTTAGGGCATAACTGAATGGTTCAGAACCTAAGGTCATCCCCTCAGCCAAGGCTCTGCCGGTGGCAAGGCGAACCAGAAACTCTCCTCCCCGAAGTGGAAAAGCGACCAAGGCCACAGCAAGGATTCCAAGCAAAACCCAAACTAAAGGGCCATCAAAAATTTCAGCGAGCAGACTTTTTTTCATTCCATGGGTACCAACCAAAGGTTTTCCTTGGGAATTGTCAATTAAACCGTTGGGGTTTTCATTAAAATTGGACATGAGATCAGGCCCTTTATTTGTAAAATGAGCTTGTGAACATGCTATGAATTCTGTGCAAACCAGCGGTAAAGTTAAAAATCAACTGGAACTCAAAAGAATTACTTGTAAGTCAAAAGACTTGAAATGGAATCAAATCTGTGGTCTTTTATGGGCTATTGCTTACAAAGCCGTTAAATAGCTTGCAGGCTCATGGCCTATCATGGTTTAGTAAGTTATTTCGGTAAGGATTACCCTTAGGATGCAAGGAGTGCGCCTCGTGGCGGAATCCAACTTTAGTTTCGCTTGTAAAAAGCCCCAAACCACAAACGGATTTCCTTTCCCTAGCCAACTTCAACGCCTTCTTGCATTTATTTTAGCAATTTTGATTGCAACAGGTTGCGTTAAAGGCCAAGAAAATAGCGGTAAAGATAAAGCTGCTCGGACAAAAATCCCTGCACCTGATTTGGTTGGAGGATCAGCCTGGCTAAACACTGCGAAGCCAATCTCCCTTAAAGATTTAAAAGGCAAAATTGTACTTTTGGATTTTTGGACTTTGTGCTGCATCAACTGTATCCACACACTTCCTGACCTTGAAAAATTGGAAAAGAAATGGGGCAAGGAGCTTGTCGTTATTGGTGTTCATAGCCCAAAATTTGACAATGAGAAATCAACCGCGAGCATCCGAAAAGCACTTCTGCGCTACGAGGTGGCTCATCCGGTGGTCAATGATTCCGAAAGAAAAATCTGGGAATCCTACGGCATCGAATCTTGGCCCACGCTAGTTCTAATTGATCCTGATGGGAATTTTGTCGCTCGAGGGGCGGGTGAAGGTCTCTATGATGCAGTGGATGAAGCAATTTCTGAGCTAGTTAAAAAGCATCGTGCTTCCGGCACATTGAATGAGGCCCCGCTTAAATTCCAATTAGAAACAGAGAAGACTCAGAACTTTTTGAAATTCCCGGGAAAAGTAATCACCGATCAGCCAGGCAAACAACTTTTCATCGCAGATAGCACCAATCACCGTATTGTTTGCTCAACACCTGAAGGCCAAGTCCTATGGACTGCAGGTACAGGTAAGTCGGGTTCAACTGACGGAAACTTCCAAACAGCTTCATTCAATGACCCTCAAGGAATGGCATGGGTTGGAGGAATGGACGGGGATAAGTTGCTTGTTGCTGACAGGAAAAACCACACTATTCGTCAATTAGATCTAATCAAAAAAACAGTCACCACAATCGCAGGGACTGGTAAACAGGGCCAAGACCGAAGGTCAGGAGGTCCCGGTTTGAAAGTCGGCCTAAATAGCCCTTGGGATTTATGGCTGGAAGGCACGAAGGTTTATGTCGCCATGGCAGGACACCACCAAATTTGGGTATTGGATTTGCCTACCAAAAACATAATCCCTTACGCAGGAAGCGGCCGTGAAACCCTAATGGATGGGGAGCTTCCTCGCTCCTGTTTTGCCCAGCCAAGTGGTTTAACTAGTGATGGAAAAAACTTATTTGTGGCCGACAGTGAAACGAGTTCGGTTCGCTCGGTACCAATCGTTCAGGGTGAAGGCAGTCCCATGGTTTCCACGCTTGTTGGGACTCATCTTTTCAAATTTGGCGACAAAGATGGAATTGGTGACGAAGCTTTATTGCAACACGCGCTGGGTGTAACTTGGCTGAAAGACAAAATTTATGTGGCTGACACATACAACAACAAGTTAAAAACCATAGACCCTAAAACACGTCTTTGTCAAACATTTATGGAAGGCTTTCAGGAACCTGGAGGCATTTGGGCAAACAATGGTCTTCTTTATGTAGCCGACACAAACGCCCACCGAATTGTGGTAATTGACCCAGCCAGCAAGAAGATGAAGGCTGTTAATATATCACCTGCGCCTTGAGGTCAACCTTTTGATGCTGACCTTATTGAAGAAAAGCCAACAGTTTTTAGCGCTTTTCCTAAGCGCCTGTGCTCTGATGTCATTCTCAGGCAATTTGAAGGGCCAAACTGCAGAAATATCGCCAATTAAAATCATTGCTCCTACAGTTCACTCCGGAAAAATTGCCTTAACTGCCAAAATAGTTGCCAATCCTTTTTCCGAAAAAAATTCAGCATCGCTTACTGGCAAAGCTCTTGTTTTTAAACCAGGGGAAACCCTTGAAATCCTGATTGAGGGAACACCAGCCAAGGGATTTCACACTTACCCGATCAATTACCGGACAGCTATACAAGACGAAGCCATGCTCTCGACCCTTCGTTTTTCTCCGGAAGGGCAATTGTTTGCCATCTGGCCCTTACTGGAAAGTCCCGCCAAAAAAGTACGTGAAGAGGCTTTTGGTGGGGAAATCCTTGAATTTGATGGCCCTTTTGCCTGGCATCTTCAGGTTTTAATTGATCCTAAATACAAGGGTGATGTCGCTTATCAAAAAATCAATGCAAGGATCCAAGTATGTGATGATAAAGGTTGCAATTGGGGTGACCATATCATTGAACTAAATTTACCATTACTCCCGAGCCAATCAATTTCCAAAGAACCAAACCTGCCCCAAAATCATACTCCCCCGCCATCCCCATCAATCATTGGTGAAAAATCTCCATCACCCACCCTCACCAACCTTGGTTTTCCAAAAAAAGATACAACACTGCGGCAAGTTAATCGAGTTCCAGAATTACCCGCAAAAGGTCAATTTTTCGAGTTAGCCCGCTATTCCGAGGGAACTATCCACGATGTGGACGCATTCAAAGAATTCCTGCTGCAAAAAACAAGTTCACAGGTATCCGACCAATCCTCTAGCCTTCTTGAGTTCATTCTTGTTGGAATTTTCTGGGGTGGAATTTCGCTGGTCACCCCTTGCGTTTTTCCAATGATCCCCGTGACAGTAAGCATTTTTCTAAAACAAAAAGATGGCGACAAACATAGTCCTGTTAACAAAGCGCTGATTTACTGCGGAACCATTACAGTAGTGCTTACACTGGCAGCCGTTTTGGCTCTCTCGCTTTTTGTCTGGTTAAGCATCAATTGGATTTTTAACACTTTCATGGGATTTCTTTTCATCTTTTTCGCTCTGTCTCTTTTTGGAATGTACGACATAGAACTCCCGCCCTGGTTGACCACATGGAGTAGCCAAAACGAACAAAAAGGAGGTGCCACAGGTATAATTTTCATGGCCCTCACCTTCTCCATGCTTAGCTTTGCCTGTGTTGCGCCATTTTTGGGTGGTTTTGGTGCTAACTCGGCAGGACGCCCGTTTTTCCACCAGCTTTTGGGTGGCCTGGCCTTTTCAGCAACCTTTGCAGCACCTTTTTTCTTTTTGGCACTGTTTCCTGGTTTATTGCGTAACTTGCCTAGAAGTGGTACTTGGTTAAATACCATAAAAGTAGCCATGGGTTTTGTAGAATTAATGGCAGCTATTAAATTTTTCCGTTTAGCCGAAATTCGTGAAGGAACGGCCATTTGGTTCACTTACGATTTTTCTTTGGCCCTCACCGTTGCAATTTTGATTGCAGGCTCTCTGTATCTGTTTCAATTCTTCAGGCTTCCCTTGGATACCGAATTAGAACATTTAGGTGTTCCAAGGATGGTTTTTGCAATTGCTTTTCTTTGCTTGGCAATTCATCTTTTCCCCGGGCTTTTTCATAGTCCAGGGGAGGCACGTAATAGGCCCCAAGGAATTGTTTATGCTTGGATCGACTCATTTTTACTGCCGGACAACGAACCAAACAGTCATTCAGAAACTGACAGGTTTAAATTAAACTGGGGTGGCGACTTAGCACTTGCCTTAGAATCATCGCGTAAGGATGGTAGACCGGTTTTCATTGATTTTACGGGAGTAACTTGCACCAATTGTAAACTGAATGAAAAGCAAGTTTTCTCCCGCCCGGATGTTGAAACCCTTTTTCAGGCCTTTCATTTGGTCCAACTCTACACGGACCGAGTCATTCCAGAATTTATCCCGGAAATGGAATTGCAGAAAGATAAGAATTTGATGGCTAAGCTGGCGGAAGATAATGCGAATTTTAGAAATGAGAACTTCAAGGTTGAACAGCTACCTTTCTATGTAATTGTTTCACCAAGCCTTAAAACTGAATGATTTTAGTAAGTCCTTATAAATCCAAGCGATTTGAATCTGGTATCAGTTTAGAAAATCCTTGCCAAGGTTCCCAAGATGAGCTTGGCCCGTTTTTAACCAAAATGGTAATTACAGTTATTGAAATAAGTCTAACCGTAGAAAATGCTTCACAGGGAGGCTTTATGTTTTCTAGATTCGCCCGCATTTTCACCTTTTTTGCCATCTTTTTTTTCTCAAGGTTGGTCTTTGCACAAGGGAGCCTGCCAGTCAGTTCATTACCCGTTAATCCGATCGCTCCCAATCCTGCACAACCTACGCCACTTGATGGAATCCTCAAACAGTGGGAACAGCAAATGCAACGGGTTGAGTTTCTAACTGCGAATTTGGCCCTAATTGAAAAAGACAAAGTTTTTAATGCGGTAAGGACTTCAACTGGTACAGCAAAATACATGAAATCCGGTGCTTTAAATCAGCCAGTATTGCTTGCTTCCTTGGAATTCCGCAAAGAAAATAAAGCTGAAACTGATCGTAAATTTTTGTGCACTGGTAATTTCCTTTATGAACTGGATTATGGTCAAAAAGTAGTTCGTGCCTTTGAAATGCCCAAACCAAAACCTGGGCAAGTTGCCGATGATAGCTTTTTAACTTTTATATTCGGAATGAAGGCAGAAGAAGCAAAGTTAAGATACAACCTAAGCCTTGACAAGGAGGACCAGCACTATAGCTACATAAGCGTCATTCCAAAGCTGCCAGGAGACAGGGCAGATTTTCAAAGGGCCCAACTGGTTTTGCTTCGAGCAACTTTTTTGCCCAGACGCCTTTGGTTTGAAAAACCTAACGGTGATGAGACTACATGGGACATTTCTTTAATTGACACAAAAAAGCCTGTTGATCGAAAAGAATTTGATCCACCTCAATTAGGCAAGGACTGGCGTTGGATGCAGGCTACCGCACCTGGAATTGCCGGGGCACCACCAACACAACCCGGCCCCCGGGTTGCGCGGCCTTCCCCTTGAACTTTTTCTCATAATTTCTTCATGGCTGGTTGGTACCTTTCAATGGCCTGCTAAGCGGTTCCTTTCAACTTCGAATCAATACGTGGAGCGTTAACATGCGTTTTATGAACAAAGTAGCTCTTTCTGCTGTTGCCATAACAGGAGTTACATGTTTTTCGCTGGCCCAACCTCCGGGAGGAGGTGGTGGATTAGGCGGCATGATGATGCAAGGCCGGGGTGGTGATCCAACCCAATTGCTCAATAACAAAAGCGTTTTGGATGAATTAAAACTATCTGAGGAAGACGCCAAAGAAATACTTCAAAAGTATTCCGACGAATCATCTTCTCTTTTGGCAAAAATTCTTGCTGATAAAGGCAAGAAAGATCAAGCCAAGCGTTTGGAGCAAATTCGCACACAGCAATTGGGATTACGGGCTTTTTCAGATGAAAAGATCGGATCCTTGCTGAAATTATCCGATGAGCAAAAGAAAGAAATAAAAGAACTTGGCGAAGATGTGCGCAAGGAAGTTGAAGATCTTCGCAAGGATATCGGCATGGATTTCTCCAAAATGGGAGACATGATGAAGAAAGTTGGGGAGCTCAACAAGCAAGCCTTGGCAAAAGCAACCGAATTGTTGAAGGATGATCAAAAAACCGCTTGGCAAGATTTGGTAGGTAAGCCCTTTGAAATGAAAATGGGTGGCGGAAGAGGCGGACCAGGTGGCAACCGCCCGCGACGAGTCGACTAATTTTTTTGTATTAGACTAATGACAGGGTCACCTTTGAGTGGCCCTGTTTTTTTATTATTTGGTAGCAAAATCTTATTAAATCGTCGATAATTTTTGCATGCTTATTCGTAACCAATCTGATGAAATTTGCATTGTAGGTGCTGGCATTTGGGGCCTTTGTCTCGCATATTTTCTCAAAAATAATCCTAATCCATCACAAATTGTTTGTATTTATGAGGCATCTCAACGCTCGGGCGGCGTGATTGATTCCATACCCCTCGGTGATGGCATCCTTGAAACAGGGCCAAACGGTTTCCTCGATTCAAACCCAGCCACAATTAAACTTTGCAAAGAAATTGGTTTAGGGGAAGAACTGGTTAGAGCAAGTTCTTCCGCTGCACGGAGCCGGTTCCTTTACCTCCGCGGACAGCTTCACAAACTGCCATCCTCTTTTATTGGAATGGCTTTTTCTCCCGTGCTTTCATTTTCAGCAAAATTACGGATTCTGAAAGAATATTGGCAAACCCGACGCCTGATCCCGGAAGATGAATCGATAGCAGATTTTTTTAGAGCCCACTTTGGTGACGAAATAGCGAATACCTTGGCAAACGCTTTTGTAACCGGCATTTGGGGAGGTGATGCTGAACAACTCAGCCTACCCAGTTGTTTTCCAGCCTGGCGCCAAATAGAGCAGGAAACCGGAAGCCTACTTCGTGGAATCAGGGCTCGACGCATTGCCAAAATAAAGGCTGCGCGACAAAACGGAGACCCTTTACCATCCCTACCAACCATGTGGTCATTGAAAAATGGGCTGGGGGAACTGATTAAAACACTGGAAAAGAAACTTGGGCCTCATCTGCAAAGAGATGCCAAAGTGAATTCGATTGAATTGCGTCAATTTGGAGATAATCGAAAGTGGTTAGTTCATTTGGACAATGGTTCTCCCCCGCGCCAATTTAGCCGCTTGATACTGGCTTGCCCGGCCAATGAACAAGCCAAGCTTTTAAAGCCCATTCATCCCAAACTCGCCTCAGAACTAGAAGGAATCACCAGTTCTCCCATTGCGGTTGTTGGTATGCTTTTTTCAGAAACACAACTAACAGAATCTCCCATTAAGGCTGAAGGATTTGGTTATCTCACCCCGGAGCGCGATGGACGCCCCATCCTTGGAGTGCAATGGTGTTCCTCCATTTTTCCCGGCATAAGGGCCCCCAAGGGCAGGCATTTATGGCGAGCGCTGGTTGGTGGGCCCAAACATGGGAATTTATTGGGCCTAGACGATGACCGCCTTTTAAGGGTGGTCCTTGACGAACTAAAAAGCGTTGGGAATTGGAAAATTACCCCTGAAATCGTCAAAATAATCCGTTGGAAAAACGCAATTCCACAATATGCCTTGGGCCATTCCTTCAAAGTCAATGTAATTGAACAACATGCAAAAGAACTGCCTGGGCTAACTATTGGAGGCAGTTGCATGAAAGGTGTGGCAATCAATGTTTGTGTTGAACAAGCAGGGCTTTTGGCACAAAATATCCTCCAAGATCGCCTTTAGGAATTTCCGTCTAACTCTTTACCCTCTTTTTTTTACAATAAGCCATGTGGTTGGTTTTGGAAGAAAAACCCAAACTAGGTTCATGGTTGAAACAAGTCGTTTAACTAATCCCAAGAAGGACTGGATGCCATGCGGGAAGTTTTAAGCCTAATCCTTGGGGGCGGTAGAGGATCAAGGCTTTACCCGTTGACTCAGTTGCGAAGTAAACCTGCAGTTCCGGTTGCTGGCAAATATCGTCTTATTGATATTCCGATCAGCAATTGCATAAACAGTGGTTTAAACCGGATCTACGTCCTTACCCAGTTCTTAAGTGTTAGCTTGCATCGCCACATCGCTAACACATACAAATTTGATCCCTTCAGCCGTGGCTTCGTGGAAGTTTTGGCAGCACAGCAAACTTTTGACAAACAGGATTGGTATCAAGGTACAGCTGATGCCGTTCGACAGCAAATTCGTTATGTGATCGAGGATCCCTGTCGGGAAGTTTTAATTCTTTCGGGTGACCAGCTTTACCGTATGGATTATCGCCATCTTCTCAGGACCCACCGTAATTCCGGGGCTGATGTTACGATTGCTGTAATCCCTGTTCCAGAAACTCAAGCGTCTGAATTTGGTTTAGTGAAACTGGATGAGTCAGGGCGGGTCACTCAATTCATCGAAAAGCCTCGCACACCCGAGCAACTTGAACCTTATAGAACTCCAAGCGAGTGGATGAATCGTCATGGTGTCACAGCTCAAGATCGTCCGTTTTTGGCAAGTATGGGTATTTACCTTTTCAATCGTAGGACCCTGCTCGAACTGCTAAACGCAAGACCACTGGCTACAGATTTTGGTAAGGAAATCTTTCCAAGAAGCATAGCCAGCCACAAGGTTGTGGCGCACCTTTTTGATGGATACTGGGAGGATCTGGGAACAATCCAGGCCTACCACGAAGCCAACATTGCCCTAACTGGGCCAAATCCTCCGTTCGATTTCACAAGTAACGAGGGCCCAATTTATACCCGCATGCGTTTCCTACCCGCTTCTCGACTTGGGGGCGTGGAAATGGACCATTGCCTGATTGGGGACGGTTGCAGGATCATGCCGGGAGCAGAGATTGACCGCTGCCTGATTGGAGTTCGCTCAATGATAGGTCGGGATGCCAGAATTTCCAACGCAATTCTGCTGGGAGCCGACCGCTACGAGACCGAAGCCGAAAGGAGCCACAACAGATCCATCAAACTGCCGGATATTGGTATTGGCGACCGAACGGTTATTCGAGACGCCATCATCGACAAGGACTGCCGAATTGGTAATGATGTGCGGATTGTCAATAGGGCACGCGTGGAAGATGGTGAAGGCGATAACTTTGTCATCCGAAACGGAATTGTGGTTGTACCCCGAGGGAGCACTGTTCCAGATGGCATGGAGATTTAAAACCCACTTTGTTTCATTTTATCTCGTTTAAAATTTTTGACTTTTCTAATGCAGCCGCCCTGCCCCGATTTACTGGGCCTTCCATCACATATTCACCATGGAGGCTAATGGTACCATCAAAGCTGTTCCTTTTCAAAGCCTTGCCAACTTCAGCCCAACGGACTATCCCCGAACCAACCGGTACAACCTGATTTTTCCAAACGGAGCCGTCCCTAAACCATTCAATATCTTTGATCGCCAAACAGGAAAACCAAGGTTTGATTAACTCCAGCTCTTGGGCAAAAGGCCCTCCCCCTAACGCCAAATGGCCGGTATCTAAAAACGAACCCAAATAATGCGGATCTATTCCTTCAAAAATTAACCGTTGGCCGGCTGCGTTATTACCCAGATATCCCCCGGAATGGGTGTGATGAAGTACTTTTACACCTGTTTCCTTGGCTAATTCCGCAAAGCCGCTAAGTGCCGCCTTAGCCTTGGCAAATTCCTGAGGGTAACCGCCTGAAAACCCGAAATACCCAATTTTAATTGCCGCAACCCCAGCAGCTTTACAGGCGCGGAACATGGTCCGGGCACGCTTATCTTCGGGATTGTTCAAATCGGTGGGAGCCGTCACCAAACCGATACTTAATTTCTCCTTTGCAAGCATTTCAGCCCATTTGGGTAGAATAGTCGCCACATTATCGGGAGTCACCGGATACCCTGGTCGAACTGCCAAATCCAACCCTTGAATTCGATATTCCAAACACCAAGCAATCCAATCCGATACACCAAATGCGGGAAGTGATTTAGTAAAATAAACAAATTGCATTCATTCAACTCCCCTTACCGCATATCACTGGATTTCGCAGCTCACCTAAACCTCCAATTGAAATCACAACAACTTCGCCCCCCTTCAATGTAAAATCGTCCGGTGGAACAACTCCTGTTCCGGTCAGCAATACCGCTCCATCGGGGAAAAGGTTCTCCTTAAAAAGCCATCCAACCAACTCATCCGGGGTCCTTCGCATTCTAGACCAACTAGTTTGGCCATAAAACAACCTAGCTCCTTGTTGATCCTGAATTTCAACCGAAATCAGCGTATCGGGGTCCGGCAAACCCAAACGAATCCAAGGACCAATCGCGCAAGACTTGGCGTAAACCTTAGCCTGAGGAAGGTAGAGTGGATTTTCTCCTTCTATATCTCTCGAACTCATATCATTTCCAATCGTATGGCCGACTATGCGCCCCCTTGGGTCAACCACCAAGGCCATTTCAGGTTCAGGAACGGACCAGTGGCTGTCTTGGCGTATGGAAACTTCCCCACCATTCGGCACCACACGAGATGGCGTGGCTTTAAAAAACAACTCAGGTCGCGGCGCACTATAAACTTTGTCATAAAAAACCGCAGCGCCTTTGGATTCCTGCTGCCTTGCCTCACTGCTCCTTAGATAGGTAACTCCGGCAGCCCAAACTTCCTGACGACAAACTGGAGAAAGCCAGTCTCCCTCATGGGCCTCCTTTTTGGCAATCGCCTGCAATTTTGCCAATTCGGCTCTAGGATCTAGGGCATGCAACAAGGCGTCGAGTGCCAGTCTTGGCCTGCCATCAACTTGCGAGGATAAGAGTAGCACTCCTCCTGACTCCAAAGGGCTAGCCAAGTGAATCTCACCGTCCCGTGTTTTGAATTTTCCGACGCAATCTAAAGCCATATCATGCCCCTTTAAAAAATAGAGATGTAAATATCCTTAATTATCTAACCAATAATTTACCTTTTCCAAGGCCTCGTGAAATCTACCTGCTTTAGCTAATTCTCGCATTTCACATACGGATTTAATTAACTCGCCAGTGCATGCGGTGGGGTTGTCTTCGCCATCAGGCAATCCAGCCAACAATTTCTTAATAATCATCTCCTGCAGCTTATCAAATCCCACACGGTTTTTTGAAGAAACAAAAACCGTATTTAGAGGGGTTTCAGGATTCAAGTCCCCAAGCAGATCAAGCTTTGTCCGAACCGTTATCAAGGGAATTTTCTGATTATTAAAATCCGATGGAATTAATGCTTCGGATGGCTCAGATCTTGCCTCGGAAAGCCACAAAATTAAGTTTGATCCCTCGGCCTTTTTACCAGCCAATTTAACGCCCATTTTTTCCAAGTAATCGCTTGTATCCCGCAAGCCCGCAGTGTCGCAAAATTCTACAGGCCAACCATCCATAGCCGTGAGAACTTGAACCGGATCAATCGTGGTGCCCGGAATATCAGAGACCACAACACGCTTTGCACCAATTAAGCCATTTAACAAACTGCTTTTGCCCACATTGGGTGGGCCAAGGACTGTCACCTTGAACGGATTAACCCAATGTAGACCCCTTATAGAGCATCTAGCTAGGGAATCGCACAACAAAACCACTTTTTCCTCATTTTCTGCTTTGATTTCATGGGCAAGATAGGCCAGAAATTTCGGCAACACCCTTGACTGATTTAATAGGCAACGAATGGCCCTTAAGGTCTGCCCCTTCAGAATAACTTCCTCAAGGTGTGCCAAAAGTTTTGTTTTTCCAACAAGATTTCCAATCCAATTGGCGGGAACTTCCTCTAATCCAGCTTCAACGAAAAGCTCTCTTTGCATTTGGGAAATCAGGCTGCCACCATGGCCATGAATTTCGAGAACTGGTACCCGGTTAATGGTGGTTGAAACCATTAAAACCTCGTCTGAAACAAAGTTCTTTCCGATTAATCGTCCCAAAAACTGGGCACCCTGCTTGATTGGCCCAATTTTTTGAGGCGGGTTTATAATTTGGAAATGCGAACGCAAGAGATTCCAAACTGATTCTCCACCGACGGCCCAAACCGCAACTCCGGCAGGGCCCTCGGGAGTGACCAAGCAAAACCATGGGTGGGACAGTTTAAATTCACCCACAACTGTTTGCATGGCCTTAATTCCCCTTGGCCAAAATCATCCCTTCCAAAACCAGATTGGGATAATATCTGCCAATCCCACCAAAATAGTTTTGCAAAAATGCACCATCGCCACCGGTTATCCATAGGCTTGGATTGGGAAACTTTTCCTTGGCTATCGCCCAGCACTCCTTGACAGATCCAACCATGGCCAATGAAAGCCCGGCGCGAATCGCAGCTTGGGTATTGGAGCCGGGCCAATCACAGAGGGAATTATCGGGGGAGCTGATTTCAGGTAGCCTTGCAGTCCCCTTCCCTAACGAACGCGCCATCAACGCCCAACCAGGCTGAATGGCTCCCCCTTCAAAGGCGCCATCCCCGTTAACCCAATTGATTGTGAGCGCAGTTCCGGCATCGACCACCAAACACCCCCCCGACTTGGCCAAATGGCGGGCGGCAAGACAGCACAAAACCCTGTCGACTCCAACGCTTTCAGGTTCGGCTACCAAAAGCCGAATTCCCAACCCGCCTGGATTTTTAAGGGCTTGAATATCGTGGCCCATACCTAACAATTTAGATTCAAGTTCATCCAATTTAGAAGGAACTACACCTGCAAGAACCCATGTTTTTTTTTCGGATTGCCATCCTGCAACAATTTCGGAATTTATCAAATTGATCAAATCAAATTCATCATGCCCTACTTTTATTACCTTGATAAAGCCAAAGCCGTCGCTGAAACCTATTTTTATCCTTGAGTTTCCCACTTCAATAGCAATCTTACAGCGACTCATGAGCCGGCAGACTCCGCCTGTGCGATTTCCAATGCCTCCAATTGTTTCTGGATTGCCACCATTAAGTCCGAAAGACCGCGGCCGGTAACGGCGGAAAAAGCCAGAATTTCCTTGCCAATCTGATTGCTCATTTCCATCCGCACCTCTTCGGCACCCGAAAGCTCACATTTGCTTAAAGCCACAATTTCTGGCTTTTGAGCAAGCTCTTCACTGCGCATCTCCAATTCCTTGCGAACTATACGATAATTTGCAAATGGGTCAGAACCATCCGTGGGAAATGGCTCAATCAAATGGACCAGCAGTCGATTTCTTTCAACATGCCTCAAAAACTCATGGCCTAGTCCAATTCCTGAATGGGCCCCTTCAATTAGCCCTGGTAGATCTGCCAAAACAAACACCCTCTCGCCCCCCATGTAAACAGCCCCTAAATTGGGTTGCTTCGTCGTGAAGGGGTAGTCACCAATTTCAGGTTTCGCACGACTCAAACGGCTTAAAAGTGTCGATTTACCGGCATTTGGAAGGCCAACAAGCCCCACATCGGCAATTAATTTCAATTCAAGCATGATGGACTTTTCTTCGCCGGGTTCACCCTCCTGAAAAATCCTCGGAGTGCGATTCGTAGAAGAAGCGAAAGCCCTATTACCCTTTCCTCCCCGCCCCCCTTTGGCCACCACCACCCGATCGCCATCTTGGGTCAAATCACGGATAACATTGCCCCTGTCCCGGTCGAGAATGAGGGTGCCCGGTGGAACACGAATAATCAAATCCGCAGCCTTTTTGCCTGAACTGTTGTCACCGCTTCCAGGACCTCCTGAATTTGCCCGCCAATGCTTTCGATTGACTATTTCAGCAAGGCTATCCGCATTGGCTGCGGCTTCCACAATGACATTCCCGCCATCACCGCCATCGCCGCCATTAGGGCCGCCGCGCGGGACATATTTTTCTCGCCTGAAGCTTAAAGCTCCATTTCCACCGTCGCCCCCACGGACATGAATTTGAACACGATCGATAAACATGAATTATTCCCCTTTGCCTGATCTTACCAAGAGCACAGATCATCAGGGGAAATGCACGCCTTTTACCGGAAATGGATCGGATCGGAATCAATACGCATTTTTATGGGTAAAACCGTGAAACACGGTCATCCATAAGATTTTTAAATCCAACCATGGTGTCCAGTGAACGATGTAATACAAGTCGTATTGAAGCCTTTTTCGGAGAGAAGTGTTACCTCGCCACCCATTAACTTGGGCCCAACCCGTCATCCCTGCTTTCACGGCATGTCGGGCCATATAGGTTGGCAAGGTCTTGCTAAACTGCCTAGTAAATACCGGGCGCTCAGGCCTTGGCCCTACCAGACTCATATCACCAATGAAAACATTCCAAAGCTGGGGCAATTCATCCAAACTAGTCGCTCGCAGCAATCTCCCTAATGGCGTTGTTCGGTCATCTCCTTTAGTGGCCCAAACAGCCCCTGTTGATTTTTCGGCATCTGCACGCATGGACCGAAATTTTAACATCATGAAACTAGCACCATTAAGACCACATCGTTCCTGACAAAACAGGACTGGCCCTTTACTTCCAAACTTCACCATTATTGCTATCAGAATGAGCAGTGGTGAAAGAACAACTATGCCAAAAGCAGAAAGAACCATGTCCATAGCGCGTTTGAAAACGATATTGAGCCCGAAGTAGGGATTTTCTCGCATACTCACAAGTGGCTGGCCATCCAAGTTACTGACACGGACTGTCAACCCGGCCATTCCAGGAATATCTGGCACCAAGCGAACATCGGCATAAGTTGATGCTAAAACATCGAAAACACGCCTAACTTCGCCATGTCTGCTCATCGGCAATGCAACAAAAACGTGGCCGATTTTGTATTTCTCGATCAGTGCAGGCAAATCCGTAGTTCTCCCTAGCACATCCAAGTCGGAACATTGGGGCCCGGGGAGATCTTCCACAAAACCTATAGGTCGGATACCCATCCAAGTGGTTCTTCTCAAGGAACGAGCAGTTCTTCTCGCAACTCTTCCGGTACCAACAACCAAAGCAAAGGAAACATCCCAACCAGCCCTGCGAAACGCCCTTATAATAGACCATCCAAATCTCCTGCCAAACAAAACCATCAGGGCTGAAACTGCAAAAAAGGCCAATAATGCAGCCCTCGACTCGTAACCTCCCCTCAACATAAAAAGAGTAGTCGCAACAAACAGGGTCGCCAGAGCTGTCCCCCGGATAACCCCTATTACTTCCTCTCGCAGGCGCCGCATGCGGTCAAAGGTATATTGGCCTGTGATTTGAAAAGCCAAAAGGCCCAAGAGGACAGCCCAAGGCATGGCTGTAATACATTTCATTGCCTCGGGCACATCATTCCAAAGTGGAATCCAATTACTTTCAAACCGTATCCAATAGCTAAGCCACCAGCTGCTTGCCAACAAAATGGCATCGCTTAATACAAACCAAAAGACCAGAATTTGGTTACTTCGCGCTATCATCCGACCCAAGCCCTTCAGTCCATATTGGCGGACGGTTTATTTGGGTTTAACTTGGTCGATGGTGGTCTGCGGGAGCAAGAGCAAACTGTTCAACGGAAATAATTCAAATGGATAACTTGGAATACAAAAATTTACCCCCACTCCCTGACAATTATAACGAAAACTTACTATTGCGCTTGATATCTAGCCCTGGAACAACTGGAAACGAGGGGCCCATTGCGGAATTAATCCGCAATGAATTGATTGCTGTTGGTGTTCCCGCGGAATCAATTGTTGATGACCAGGCAAACAAAAGAATCTCGGTCCCAACCCCTTGTGGAAATCTGATAGTAAGATTGAAAGGAAGTCAACCCGGCAGGCCATTACTTTTCAGTACGCATATGGACACGGTTCCCCTTTGTGAGGGGGCTGTCCCTGAATGGGTTAAGGACAAGAATCAAATCCGGTCCAAAGGTAAAACAGCTCTGGGAGGCGACAACAGGACAGGTTGCGCAGTTTTGATCCAATTGGCGGCCAGGCTTTTACGCCAAGAAGGAATCCGCCCAAATATCACTTTGCTTTTCACGGTTCGGGAAGAATCTGGCCTACATGGAGCCCGTCACCTTGACACTTCGCTCCTTGGAAACCCAAGCATGGGGTTCAATGTGGATGGCGGAGAACCGGCCAAATTTATTCGCGGTGCAGTTGGGGCGGAACGATGGGAGGCCCACATTGAAGGAATCGCCTCCCATGCCGGTGTTCACCCTGATAAAGGTGCCTCTGCCACATTGGTCGCATCTCTTGCAATCTCAGAGGTTCACCGCGGTGGGTGGTTTGGCAAAGTACTGCGGGAAGGCCGGCAAGGAAGTAGTAATGTTGGAATCTTGAGCGGCCGAAACGGCGGGACCGTTGGAGATGCCACCAATGTGGTAACTGACTATTTGCATATGCGAGGTGAGTCGAGAAGTTTTGATTCCGATTTTGTTCGCAAAATCACCCAAGCCTATGAGAACGCCTTGGTTTCAGCCGCAAATGAGGTCAAAACAAACACAGGTCAAACCGCTAAGGTCGAGTTTCATTCACAAATTGATTACGAAGCTTTTTTGATTCCGGAAGATTCTGCAATTATCCTAAAAGCCTTCAAAGCAGCAAATAAAACAGGGCTTTCCCCGAAACTTGAACTAGGACGCGGCGGGTTGGATAGCAATTGGATTGTTAAGCACGGAATCCAATCTCTGACCTTTGGAGCAGGCCAACACGAAATCCATACAATCGCAGAATATGTGGATATGGCTGAATTCAAATCGGGCTGCGAATTAGCTCTGGAATTAGCCTTGGGAGACTGACCCCAAGGCTAACTATCCCCTTGCTCCAATCACTTGGGGATAAGGGGAGCAGCCCAACTAATGGCACTTGGAAACAATCTTAAACCGGAAGTTTGATCATGGCGCCCCCGAGGATCCCGCACAGCTGTTAATTCAATACCGCGTTGCTCTGCATGGTAAATGAAACTCTCGGCTTGGGCTGACACATTGAACTCATCATGGGCACCATATCCAATAAAAAGGTTCAGTTCGCCAGGTCTGAGGTCTTCGCGAATCATCACTTCCATAGGGTTGATCCGGCTCATGCCCTCAACCGCTTCTTCGCCCCTACCGAAAATCGGCACAAACAATTCACTGAAACGAAGTGTAAAGAGCTTGCGTCGCCCTAATGCCTCGTGAAGCCTCGGTTTCACCCTCAGACCATGGTTATTGGGATCGAATGGTGCTTTGTAACGACCGGTGTCATCAACATGCCGAAGATTCAATAGGGGCATGATACTAATAACTGTTGCCAAACGGTCCCGATGCTTGATCCCCAAAGTCATTGCTGCCGACCCACCCATTGAAACACCCATTAGGGCGAAACTTTCCCGCTTGGAATCCAGCGAGTAATTCCGATGGAGGAATCCCCAAACATCGTTCATCAAATACTGTTCAAAACAACCGGCCTTTGAATCAGTCCAAAAACTTGCCACATCGCGCAGGGTTGCCCGCCCATGGATACTCCCGTCAGGCGCCGCCACAATTACAGGTGGGATCTTGCCCGAGCAAATTGCATCATCAAATGATTTAACAATCCCCTGCATGAAATATTGCTCATCTTGAGCCGCACCATGCAAAAAGATCGCAAGAGGGTATTTTTTTTCCGGTGTGTATCCTGGGGGCAGGTAAACAAGAAGATCCCTCTTTTGGCCAAGGGAATCAGACCAAATTCTATGATCGTGAAATCCTCTCCTGGTGTGCGAAATCAAGCGGCCTTTCAAATGGCGATTGACTCTTTCAATCTGATGAAAACCCAAAGTCCAAGAGGGCGCCTGGCCAAGGCCCACGCCATCAACCCAAAACGAAGCAAGCCAGATCAGTCCATCCATTGTTCACCATCGGAAGGAGGCGGTAACTCACTTCCAAAACATGGTGCATGTTGGTGTCGGAAACTTGAAACCAATTTCGATTTTTAAACAAAAAGTCATAGCCCTGAGTAGGGCTATGACGCATGTGCCGACTCTAACGGGCTTGAAAAATTGATAGTCATTCAGGCGGCTTTCGAAAGCCCAATCGGAATGGTTTCGCCCCTAATTTCTTCAGCAATTTGATTATTGAGGACAGATTCTAAATCGACCAAGGCACGCGCCAAAGTGGACCCGTCCATAACCCGGTGATCCCAACTCAAACGGACCTCCACGCGCCCCTTTTCGTCGATTTGTCCATAATGAATTGCAGTTGTGAGAATTGGCGCAACATTCAATAATCCCGCCCCCCTCGATCCGACAGAAGTCAGACTAAAGGTGCCGTAGTTATGACAACGCCTACGGCCAAAAAGATTGAGAGCGCACCACCAAAACAATCTTCTCATTGGCCAAGGAATCCTTGAAACAGCCATAGCCCTTTGATGAGAACGCAATTCTTCCACAGGGTTAACCATATGGTCCCGAACCACGGCTTCAATTTCCCCCAGTTCACGATTTTCGGGTGCCCTAATCAGGCAAAACAACACCACATCCTCGTCATCCAAACGCCTCTCTACATTCAAGGCGACAATGGAATGGGGATGCTCATACAAACGGTGCCATGGAAATTTTAAATAGCAGCGTCTAAGTGCAGGCGTCGAAGCACAAACAATGCCATAACCCTTGGCAAAAATAGTGGTCCAAGCTGGCCTTTTGGCAGATCTCTTTCTGGCTTCCATCAAAGGGCCCAAATCCATTTGCCTCTCTGCAATCGCCACAGGCACCTGCTGGCTGAAATGCATCAAATCACAGACCATCTTACGAAAGGGAGATATTCCTATCCATCGGCCTTTGGGTTTCGCCATGCATGGACTCCCAATCTCAAACAAAAAGTATAGGTTTAGCTGATACTGCCATAAACTAGTAATTAAAGAAACACCGAAATCTTATGAATACGCCCTCAAGGGCAATGCCGAATCCACCTTTTTGACTTATGTTCCGTTTTCGGGAGTTCATCGGGCAAAACAGACTTAACCTCAGCTCGGAACAAAAATCTATCAAAAAACTTGTTGCTAACGACTACAGCTTCTTTCTCCCCGTTCAATCCACGGCGGAACTCCAAATTCAAAATAAGCCGCGATAGCCCCGATGATTCCACAATTTTTGCTTGGAAATCAATCAGACCGGGCTGCAACCAGAGCCAATCCTCAATCGCCATTGGATAAACATTATTACCGCGAATTATTAACATGTCGTCGAGCCGACCTAAAACACCCCCTATTAATCTTGGGCCAGTTCGGCCACATTTGCACCTCCCCTCTACCAACTCCACCCTATCACCGGTTCGATAACGAACTAAGGGCATACCAAGCCTTGATAGCGGGGTTAAAACTAATTCTTTGACTTTGTTGGCAGATAATTCACCGTAAAAATCTCCAACCGCCGGCAATGCTTCGATGATGTAGTGGTCCGATAGCAGGTGCAATTCACAAGGGGCTTCCGGGCACTCCATAGACACCGGACCAACCTCGGTCATTCCGTGGTGATCGAGTACCCGTGCATTCCAGGAAGACTCCAAACGCGATTTCACCCCCGCCATGGAAGCCCCAGCCTCGCCAGCCAAGATTAACAACCGAACTGGGCCGTTTACCAAATCAATTTTTTCATCAGCAGCAACAATGGCCAAATGCGATGCATAACTTGGCGTCGTCATCAAAACAGAAATTTGATGCTCTTCGATGAACCGCAAGCGACTCACCGAGGACATACCGCCGCCAGCAAGACAAAACTTCCCTGCGCGAGCTGCTGCCTCAAATGCAGACCAAAAACCAAGAAAGGGCCCAAATGAAAAAGGAAAAAAGAACCTGTCAGCAGGCAAAACTCCGGCAATCCCAAACAAATGGTCCCATTGATCCAGCAGGCGCGACCAATCTGAGGCTGTATCAGCCCAAACAAGAGGGTTTCCAGATGTTCCAGAACTTTGGTGCAGGCGAACCAACTTTCGAATATCAACGGAGGGTATTTTGCCATAGGGCTTGTATCTGGCCTGATCAGCCAAAACCTCACCTTTGGAAATTGGTTCCAAGTTTTCAAAGCTAGACGGTTTTACATTTCCAAACCGGGTGGCCCAAAAAGGGCTTTTTTGTGCGCACTCAATAAGCTGTTGCATCCGATCATATAACAATGATCGGCTGTCCGAAATGCTATCTTCCAAAATCATATTCTAAACACCACGGGACTAACGAAGGTCGTAGCAATAAAGGAGTTCTTGGTCGCGAATGTATAATTTGCCATCAGAAACAACTGGATGGGTCCACCTCCGCCCACCACTTTTCCGAATTGTGGACTCCTTCGGGAGCATAAATCGACCCAATTCCTTATAAGAATTGCCCAGCCCATCTATCAAAGCAACATCACCAGTATCCTCAGCCAAAGCAATTAATTTGCCATCCACCAGAATTGCATTTCCGGACCCGATAGCATTTCTACGGCCAGACCAAATTACTTTCCCGTCGGACAGATTTTGGGCGGTCCATGCCCTTTTGGCATGAAAACCAATCACTCTTTCTCCTTGAACCACAAATCCGCCATGGTTGTTGGAAATTTCTTTAGCCACCCATACCGGAGTTACCTTGACCCCGCCATTGGGCCCACCAGCTTCAAATCCCAACATGGCGCAATCTCCACCATGCCCTACAGGCAGCAAAATCTTTCCCTGCACGCATACTGGAGTACAAGCAACAATATCTGGATACTCTGTTTCACGCTGATAACGCCAAACCAAGGCCCCGTCTTTGGCGGAAACACCAACAGCCCCAGACTGCGTTGCCACCACATAAACTTGCATGCCAAGGCAATCAACTACAATGGTTGACCCATAAGTCGCCTGATCCTTGATTTGGACAGACCTCCACAAAACGTTGCCAGATGCGGGGCTCAATGCAGTGATCAGGCCTCCCTGCCCTCCGGTAGCAACAATTAACTTACCTTCGTCCAGCAACGGGGATCCACAGAACCCCCAACCTTTTTTGGCAGGGCCTCCACCAATCGGATTAATTTCAGCCCCTAGTTTCGCAACTGTGTCAATCTTCCAAACAAGCTTTCCAGATTCCGCATCAAATGCAGCAACAATTCCTTGGCTTCCCGCGCAAAAAACCATTCCCTTTCCAACTGTTGGAGTGGCATTGGGCCCACCAGACCAATTATTACCCTGAAAATCATAAATTGGGCCAATAGTACTAGACCACTCAAGCGCCCCGTTAGGCCCGAATTTGTGCAATACCTCTTCTTTGCCGACAGTCCCCATCAGAAATACATAGCCGCCTAGCACCGCAGGACCACCAAAGCCTGCTCCCGCTTTATCCAAAGTCCACAAAAGCTTGGGGCCATTTTTCGGCCATGTCTTCGCCAATCCTTTTTCAGGGGAAACTCCGTCCCTTTTGAATCCACGATGGCCGGGCCAATCCTCGCCAAATACCCGGGTGGAAACCAAGGTTGCTACCCAGATTATTGCTACAAAACAAACATTTTTCCTACTGTGGGCCATCTTTTATTTACCCCGTCATTTTGGTTCTAAAACCAGTCGAAACAAAAAACCAGCACACCGAAAGTAATGCAACTGTTTTCCTTATTCAATCCGCCAGCAAATTGTTCCTACAAGAATTCGCAATCAAACCTTGTTTTGGTCAAACCCCAGTTCCATTTTACGCGCATTATCAATGTCATTTTTCATTCCCGGTGCTGCTGCCAGCCAAATTAGGCCAGAAATCAACGCAAGAAAGCTGATTACCCTAAAAGCGGTGTCCAAGCCCCCGGGAAATCTATCGCTCATCAAGCCGATAATAGTTGGGCTAATTGCATCACCTAGGGCATGAATCATGAAAATACACAGGGCCATTGCGGAAGCACGCATCGGAGCTGGGCACACATTTAACAGAACTGTATTGGAAGGCCCGGTGCACAGAAAAAAACCAAAAATGGCAAAGAAAACAAATATCCAAGCAAGAGGAAATGGAACCATTGTGACTGCAATCAATGCAGGAAAACCAAATATCATCCCAATGCCACACACCACCATATGGCTACCACGAATTTTGCTTGATAACCTTTCAGCAAGCCAAGTGCCACATCCAGTGGCCAACAATCCGCCCAAAACTGTTATTCCACCTATCCATTGATTTCCAGTTTCTTGTGTCGCAGCCTTGCGATACTCAATCACATAAACCGGAAGCCAATAGGCGATTCCCCCAACCACAAAAGTACAGGCGGTATAAGCGACCACATTCAGCAAATAGGTACGACATCGAAGTAGTAATAAATAATCTGCCCATGTTGACTTCGCTTTTACTCCAGACAAACTGGACTCGCCTTTTGGCGACGCCTCATTCAACGCTGGATCGGGTAAAAACCAGCACCAAATTGCCATCAGCAAGCCTGGAGGCACTACCCAAAAAAATGAATCCGGCCATCCAAGGCGGCCGCCAAGAATATACCCTAGAGCCCCCCCTACCGGTATCGCCATGTAAAAGAAACCTATCACCCAGCCTCTTTGTTTTTCCTCATACAAATCTGAAAGTATTGAAGGGGCGGCAGGACCATATGCCCCTTCTCCAATCCCAACCAAGCACCGGGTCAAAAGCAAAAATCCAAAGCCCCCACACAGTGCCGCTACCAAGCCATCTTTTTCCCAAGGTGCCCATTCCAAAAAATATTTTCGACACCAATTATCAACTTCCCCAGAAAATCCCCCCAACCCGCAAGCAATACTCCAAGTCGCGGCTCCAATAGCAATAAGCCGAGTTCGAGAAACTTTCCCGGATAACCTTCCAAAAATAGGCGCCGAAACCATGAATGAGATCATGAAAGCGCTGGCCAATAAGCCTTTCAGGGTTTCTTCCAGCCCTTTGAACCCTGGGCGGCCATTGATCAAATTTTCCCCAATTGCATGCAGATTCGAGCTAAGAATGTATCTATCGATATAATTCAGGAGGTTTAATGCAAGCATAACCATCAAAAACACCCAGGGCGCCGGTTTCATTTTATCTCCTATTACTTTTCAAAAAGGACTTTAAATGGCCCTAGCATTCAATTTTTTTCCAAATAAAATCGGACCTTTAGTTGCTCAAGGATTAGACCCTCAACAAAGTTAGGATTTTAATATGGGACTCAACGGCATTTATAACCGCAAGCTAAACATGGGTTTAATTGGAGGCGGCGTTGGGTCCTTTATCGGAAAAGTGCACTCCATCGCCGCTTGCTTAGACAATCGGGCTGTTTTGGCTGCGGGAGCATTCTCTAGCGACCCTGAAAAGTCTAAGTTATCAGCAGAGGATTACGGAGTTTCCAAGTCAAGGGCATATGGCTCCTACCAACAAATGATTGAGGAAGAATTAAAACTTCCGGATGGCCAGCGAATTGATTTTGCCAGCATCACAACGCCCAACCACACACACTTCCCGATTGCCAAAGCGTTTTTGGAAGCTGGTTTCAATGTTGTTTGTGACAAACCAATGACTCTTACTCTGCAAGAAGCCGAAGAACTGGCCTCGATCGTTGAAAAAAATAGCCTGATTTTTGGTCTGACTCACAACTACACCGGATACCCCCTGGTTCGTCAGGCAAGGGAAATGATCCAGCGTGGCGAGTTGGGTGAAATTCAGGCGATTCGCGCCTTTTATATTCAGGGTTGGCTGCGTACTCGGCTGGAAAACTCCGGGCAAAAACAAGCAGGCTGGCGTACGGATCCTAAAAGAAGCGGAATCGCTGGATGCTTTGGCGACATCGCTACCCATGCATACAATCTGGCTCGATTCGTTTCTGGCCTTTTGCCGGATCAAGTCAGCTGCACTTTAAAAACTTTTGAGCCAGGTCGTGAGTTGGATGACTATGGTACTGCGATTATCAAGCTACAAGGGGGTGCCCTTGCAACAGTGACAGCATCCCAAATCAGCCACGGGCGTGAAAACGACTTGTGGATTGAGGTTGATGGCACATTGGGTGCGTTGGAATGGCATCAGGAAGAACCTAATAAAATGGTAGTTCGAAGGAACGGCCAACCTCACCAGATTTATACCCGTGCAGGCGGCCCTTACCTGAATGAGTTTGCCCAATCCAGTTCCAGATTGCCCGCCGGACATCCAGAAGCCTTTTTTGAAGCTTTTGCAAATGTTTATGCTTCGGTATTCGATGCCATGGCTGACAGAAAAGTCAACAAAAACACCCCCTGGCAAAAGAGCGTTTACCCGAATGTCATGGATGGCGTCGACGGAATGAACTTCATCACGCGGTGCGTGGAAAGCAGCAAGTCCCAGGCCTCATGGGTATCAATGGCTCACCCAATGGCAAGGCCCTAATGGATTATCAACGGATCAGGCACATTCAATTGTCCGATGGCTCGAATCTAGGTACTATACTTACTGAACATATTCATTTTTTATTGATTAGTTGTTTGTTTAAAGGGTTTTAGTGCGATCTTAAGGTCTTCTTAATTTTCAGGGTCAGCTAAGCAAGGTGGGTGAAGAGTGCAGATCAAGGTTTCAACACGTCATGGTCACCTAGCGGAGCCAATTCAGGAGAGAATCCGGGAAAAAGCTTCTAAGCTCACTCATCTTTTTGACCGTTTGACCATGATTGAGGTGACTGTTGATCATCAACGGGAACTTCATCTTGTTGAGTTTTTAGTCCAAGCTGAACACAAGCACGATTTCGTTGCCAAGGAATCTCATACGGACCTGATGGCGGCAATCGATTTGAGTTTGGACAAGATTTCCATGCAAATTCGCCGTTATAAAGAAAAACTTCAGGATCACCGCCGGGATGTCCCTACTGGGACCACCGGTCTGGGAATTAATCCTGAAACAGAGCAGAAGTGAGCCTAGCGCATGCGGCTCGTTGATTTTGTAGTGAAGGATTCGCTGGTTCCTGATCTCCGAGCAGAGACCAAGGAAGAAGCTGTACGCATCTTGGTCAACAGCCTTGTTGACGCAGGGCGAGTCCAAGGTCCCGAATTCGAAAACATCGTTCGGGCAATTTTAAAGCGCGAAACCTTGGGCACAACCGGGATTGGAGGTGGGGTAGCCATTCCCCATGCCCGGCATACCAGCGTGGAGCGTTTAATTGGAACTATTGGAATCGTCCCGAGTGGGCTCGGTTTCGACAGCAAAGACGGCAAACCTGTGCATGTAATTGTGTTGATTATCAGTCCGCACGACCGCCCTGGTGACCATTTAAGGGCACTTGAAAATGTCTCAAGTGCTCTCAGGCGTGAGGAGTTTGTCAGCCAATTGAAAAAATGCACCACCCGTGATCAACTTGAACAACTTTTGGACAATGCCCCCGGGTCTTGACAGATTTTTCAGGCTGATTGGTGGTGTGAATTGATTTTTGAAACAAGATGGGCACTGGAAGGTTTTTCTGAGACAACATGCTGAGTCGAAACGTACAAGTTGGCCATCCTTTAGGCTTCCACATGAGGCCTAAAGCCGTTTTTGCTGAAACCGCAAACCGGTTTCAATCTGATATTCAAGTCAGTTGGGAAGGCCGTGTGATTAACGGCAAAAGCATGTGGGACCTAATGCTAGTTGGCGCTACCCATGGTGCCCAAATGATTCTTGAGGCAAATGGTCCAGATGCCGAAGAAGCTTTAACAGCTTTGGCTATGGTAATTGAAACTGACAAATTACCCGGTGATTTGGATTAACCCGTTGCATTGTTCAGGACTTTGTAACTTGCCCTTGCATGGGGTGGTTACGAATGGGATTCTAGAAGCATCAGGGATTTGGCTCTCTAGGTTGTGTTAACCGGATTGAGCCTCCCGCATTTGGAACATTTAAAACAGTTTTGAGGTTGGTGGTCTGCGGTTTGTTCACCCTTGAGGTGATCTAACCATGGTGGCCCCAGACAAAGACGGATTCATTTGTTTCCCACGGAAACAAATATTGGAATGTGAGGCATAGCTTGGATCTGGTGCGCTTGAGAATTCGCCCAGAAATACGCCTTAAGGCCTGAGTGCCTTTTGCCTTCCGTTCGCCGTGATTTCTGACGGTCGCCCTAACAGCCCCATCCTCCATGGCGGGGAATGATCTGGATGGGCATGGATGGTAGCAAACCAGAAAAAGAATCATCCGCTTCCAGCGGTTGCGGAAACTTTATTCGCCTTCGCATTGAAAAATGCAGTGATTTTGTATCTTTAAGTCACCACGATTTGATCCGGTTTCTCAACCGACTTTGCCGTAGAGCAAATTTGCTAGTCAATACCACGGGGGAATATCGGCTCATATGTCCTATTTCTAGTCCCCTTCCGCTTCCGCTGGGACTAGAAGGCTTGTCCGAAGTTGTAGAAATCGAGTTTTCTGAGCCCTTTGAAGTCAATTTTGTTGTTGATACCCTAAACCGTTTAGCACCTGAAGGTTTGCGATTTATAGGCGGCACTTCAATGCCATCTGAATCAAAAGCCCGGGCCCACAAGATCCATTATTCCGGACAAATTGATCCAACCTTGGTTCCCTTGGTTTGGGAAACTATCGAAAAACTCCCTGAGAAAACTCTTTCGCTTGTTCATAGGCGCGAAAAAACAAGCAAAATTGAGCCACTTTCAGTCTTGGAACAAATTGCGGAGGGCGGGTCGGGGGAAAACAATTTGGAAGAATGGCTGAGCAACGGCTCAAGCCTCATAAAAAACAGAACAAAACACCGTGCCCCCAACATAAAAAATCGAGCTCGAATGGTCGATTTGAAGTCAATTATTGATCACATTGAGTTGAGTGAAACGGGCAATCTGCGTATGGAGGTAAACACCCCCGACACAGGGACTGCTCGTCCTGACGAATTATTTGAATTGCTGGGACTTGGCCCTTGGCCTGGAAACACACCGTTTAAAAGGGTCCGTGTGGACCTTGCGGATGAATTCAATGAATTGCGCTTGGAAAAAAAGCGCAAAACGACACTTGGAGTTTGTCAATGAAGAAGGAAATGCTCATCAACGTTATGCAGCCTGAGGAGTGCCGCATTGCCATTCTGGAAAACGGGGTTCTAGAAGAGCTCTACATCGAAAGGGCCAGCCAAGAAAATTTCGTCGGCAACATTTATAAAGGGCGGATTGTCAATATCGAGCCCAGCATTCAAGCTGCTTTCGTTGATTTCGGAGTTGGAAGAAACGGTTTTTTGCATATTTCAGATGTTGAACCGGCTTACTATCGGCACCTTGACCCCGAAGGATCTAAATACGACACCGGTGACGATGAACCTCGCGGGGATTCGGGTCCAAAGCGCCGTGATGGAAACCGGCCTACAGGTAGCTCCTCCGGTCGTGGACGTGATTTCGGCCCCCGGAGTAGCGGAGGACGCGGAGGACGAAGTGCCGATCGTGATCAGGAGAGGAAAAAGCAACTTTATCAGGATCTAGCCGAAGATCTTGAATCTCTTTCACCACATGCCAACCCAGAAACAGGTGCTGATCAGCCCGACAGGCCCACGAGCTTGGATTTTGGTGATCAAGTTCCAAATGAAACTGAGAAAAAGGTTGATTCTCGCGATCAGGGCGGGCGTCGAAGGGGAGGACGCAGCACCCGGGGTCGTAGAGCAATTCTCGACTCCGGAGCATCACCCGAAGAAGAAGGCCAAGGTCGCTATCCAAATCAAACTGAACCAAGCAGCCGGGATAACAACGAAGGGAAAACCCCCCCGCCCTTCATGGGCTCAACCGAACACCGAACTTCACCTCCAGAAGACGATGGTTTTGATGATTTGGTTTTTACTCCCAAAAAGGCCCAAGAAATTGCGAACACTCAATCTGATGGTTCGAGTTCCCCAATTTCCGTCAAAGAGCAATCCATTCCCCAGTCCAAACCTGTGGCGAAAGTAATTGTTGTTGAGCAACAGTCCAAAACCGCCAGTGCTTTGGATGAAGAGGATCTCGTTTTCACTCCAAGGCAAAACTTGGTCGGAGAAGCCCCTGCCCCATTAATATCCAAACCCAGCGGGGCACCCCCCTCAGAACAATCAGTTCGTATCTCTCCACGCGTAATCCAATTAGAAGTGGCCACGACCTCTCCTGCTGCGGAAGGTGAAACAGGCGAGGATGATTTGTTGTTTCAATCCAAAGATGTTTCAAATTGGACTACTGAAAGTAATCGCTTAGCTCCCGACATGGCTGAAGGAACACTTGAAAAATCGGAATTTAGCCCCGAAAGGGATCAGCGGCCAGGCTTCAGACGTGAACGAGAAAACAGGGGTCAATCAGATCGCGGGTTCCGCGATCCTAATGAAAACGGGAATCGTGAACGACCCGGAGAGCCCGGCCGGAATGATCCAAGGCAAAGGCCCCGCCGGCCAAGCAGGGACTCAGGAAGAGTTGGGGGAGGAGAAAAGCCCAAGCCTCCCATTCAGGATGTTTTCAAGCGAGGTCAAGAAGTAATTGTCCAGGTGATTAAGGAGGGTATTGGAAATAAAGGTCCAACACTTTCAACATACATTTCAATAGCGGGTCGTTATTTGGTTCTAATGCCCGGCATGAATCGTATCGGTGTATCCAGGAAAATTCTGGACGATGAGCACAGGCGGCGCAGCAAGGAAATATTCAATGACCTCAAGCCCCCCAAAGGTTTGGGCTTCATTATCCGGACTGCAGGCGTTGGCAAATCCAAAATGGAACTCCAACGGGATTTAGCTTACCTTTCGCGACTTTGGCAAGTGGTTGCCCGAAGAGTTAAGAAAGTCAAGTCTCCAGCGGAAGTGTTCCAAGAATCCGACATCATTACCCGTACCATCCGTGATACTTTCTCAACGGATATTGAGACTATATGGGTAGATGATCGAGCGGCCTTCGAGCATGCTCAGGAATTCATGCATTTCGTCATGCCCAAATATGCGGAACGGATCCGATTCCACGAAGGGCGAGATCCTCTATTCCACAAATTTGGTATTGAGGAAGAAATCACAAAAATGCACCAAAAGAAGGTACCGCTTCCAAACGGTGGTTCAATCATTATTGAACAAACCGAGGCTTTGGTTGCCATTGATGTGAATAGTGGAAACTTCCGTACTGATGGCAACAACTCCGAGGAGACTGCATACCAAATGAATCTTGCCGCAGCCAAAGAAATTGGCCGGCAACTCAGGCTTCGGGACCTAGGCGGCGTGATCATTAATGACTTTATTGATATGCGCGAAGAAAAACATCGCCGCGGCGTTGAGAAAGCTATGCGGGAGGCGGTACGCCGAGACAGGGCTCGTACCAAAGTTTTGCGTATTTCAGCATTTGGTTTGATTGAAATGACCCGCCAAAGGATTCGGCCATCACTTAAACGCAGTCTATTCACCGATTGCCCGGCCTGCCGGTCCTTTGGCTATGTAAAAACTGTTGAAAGCATGAGCCTGGAAGCCCTCCGACTCCTACAACTTTCGACTTGCAAAGATATGGTTAGTCATGTCTTGCTTAGACTTCCAAATACGGTTGCAGAGTATTTGCTAAATCGGAAACGAAAGGAACTTCATCGACTAGAAGAGCTTGGCAATATGAATATCGAGATATTGGGCGTACAGGCTACCAATCCTGAATTCATCGAGATGACTGCCTTTGACCAAAATCGAAACGAGGTTCGAATTCAACCAATTCAGCCAGAACCATCAGGGCCACGCCAAATGCGCCGCTAACACAAACTACCCAAGCAGACACCTTAAGCCTCTAGTCGTCATTTTATGCGTCTAGGGGCTTTTCTTTTGAACCTATCTCTTGACTCGAAAGATTCGGATGTTTATTGCCTCCTCGTTGTTTAAAGCTTTTCCAAGCGGCAACGCCCCCAAACACAATGATTTGGGTGGTTTTCCTAACAGATTGAGGGGACAACTCCGGTGGCTTCAAGAAGGGGTTTCTTTCCAGCTATTTTGGCAATAACCCTCCTGTGGTTATTGGCCTTGGGAAGTTACAGCCAAGAAATCCCATCCCAAGCTGACGGAACTACTCCTGTAAATAAATCAGTCAATGATCAACCAGCCGGAACCAATCCTCCCAGTTTAGAATACTCCGTCCGCTACACTCGCAATGCCGCAGGCGAATCCAAACCAGTGATTCTGGAAGCGGATGAAATCGCCATATGGACCGAAAGTGATTTCACTTTCCTACTACTCAGGGGCCAAGCGATGGTCCAGTTGGGTGTGGTGCAACTTCGTTGCCAATCAGCAATCGCCTCAGTCAATTTAAAGGAATACAAATCCAGCGGGATTTGGAAAATAAGGATTCACGCTGAAAACCTTTTTCTTGATACGAGTGCAGAATCCAAGCAAGCTGACACCGGACTAATCGAGTTAAATACAAGGGGTGAATTTCGATACCGAGCTGCAAACAACCGGGTGACTCGAGAATCGTTGAATGATAACCCAGTTTTCCAGAGGGGCAAATCTGCAATAACCAAGCCAAACACGGCAAAAGCACATGTGGCTAAAAAACCATTATCCCCCCAGCCACCAAGCCTTCCCCCCGGTCAACAGCCTCCCGTAGGTCCCATAACCGGTCAACAACCTCCTGAATCAAATTCCCTACTGGAATCCCCTGCCAAGCTCCTACAGATTCAAAACCTCCAGCCAGGCCCTAGCCCTAAATCAATACCAAACTTCCCCTCGCCCGCTACAAACACCAATCCGTTATTACCGCCCAGATTGGAAGCATTGCCGGGAATGGACCAACAACCCTATTTTGAAAGCACGGAACCAATCAGGCAATTTTCCCTAACCCCCCGAACAAGCGAGGGATTTAATTTTTCTTTCGGGCCAAGATCCGGAAATGAACAAGCCCTACTGGTTAGCGGGGGTATTATTTTAAGTATTAAGGATGTTCAAGGAATTGGACTCCTCGATATGGAAGCGGACCGGATTGTTTTGTGGACAAAGGGTGCCAACATACAAGAAATGATGGATAACCTGCGCTCAAGCAAAGGTGAAACCACCAAGGAACTGGAAATTTATCTTTCTGGAAATGTGGAAGTGCGCCAACTTGAACCATCAAAAGAAGGTGGTAAACCGCCCCAAACGCGCACAATCAAAGCTGACGAGGTCTTTTACGATGTGCGTCGAAATACTGCAGTGGCATTGAATGCGGAAATGCAATTTTTTGAGCCTCGAATACCTGATCCTGTTTTCGTCCGGGCCCGAGAACTCCAACGGTTAAATGTAGACCAATTTCGCGTTTATGACGCAGAGCTTTTTGCCAGCCAAACCCCAGCGGAACCGGGTTTGAAGTTGTATATGGCTGAAGCAAAACTTGAACAACGCAAGCGTTTACGCACAGGATTGTTCGGCAATCCGATCGTTGACCGAACTACCGGGCAAACCATTGAATACACTGAAAGCCTAACTAAAGGAAAAAATGCGTTCATTAAAGCAATGAATGTTCCTATTTTTTGGCTCCCTTTTTTCCAAGGCGATGCCAGAGATCCCCTTGGCCCAATTGAATCATTGAATATTGGCTTTAGTAATATCTTTGGAGGGCAATTTGGCACAAGTTTGAATGCCTACGATTTGATTGGCATGCAACCGTTAGAAAATACCAAATGGCGCATGGATTTGGATTACCTGACAAAGCGTGGTCCCGGTATAGGTACAGACTTCACCTATCTGACAAAAGACATTTTGGGAAAACAAGATGTCTTGAGTGGTGGTTTTTTACTTTACGGAATTCACGATACCGGACAAGATGTTTTGGGTGGTGGTCGTGGGACGAATGACGGACACCCTGAATGGCGCGGCAGGGCCTCTTGGCGCCAACTATTTGAAACTCAAAATGGGTTTACCGCCCAAGCAAACCTGCAGGCGCTAAGTGACCAAAACTATTTTGAACAATATTGGAAAAATGAATTCGACACGGACCCAGTCCAATCTACCGACATCTACCTCCGCCAGGAGTTAGGTTACAACATGGCAGGTGGAGTTCTCGGGCAATACAACATCTTGCCTTGGTACACCGATACCAATTGGCTTCCCAAAGCCGACTTCTGGATGACGGGTCAGTCGTTTTTCGACTTAATCTCTTACAACACTCAAGTTGGATTGGGTTACGGTCAAATTCAAAACAATTCAAGCAATGTCGGCTTGCCACAAATAAGCCCAACAGATGCGGAAACCAATGCGGGTCGCTTCCATTGGATGAACGAGGTTTCAGTTCCATTCAGTTTGGGAGCTTTTCGTCTTTCCCCTTATGTCAAAGGGGATTTGGCATATTACACCGAAACAATAAATAATGACTCAGGCAATGGAATGGGGCGCGCATGGGGAGGACCAGGTGTTCGCCTTAGCTTGCCGTTTTCGGCACTTTATTCCGATGTCACAAGCGATCTTTTCAACGTCAATGGTTTGAACCACAAGGTTCAACTGGGCCTTAATTATTCTTACCTTGGAACAACCGCTCAATACACTAATTTTGGCCAATTTGACCGGTTAAATGATGATGCTACCAATCAATCAATGCAACAAATCAGGCCATTACTGCCAACTTACAATCCCCAATATGGGGCCACCCTAGCCACTTCAATGCTTTATGATCCCCAGACCTACGCAATCCGTAAAGGAATTGATACTCGTTTCGATACTTTAAACGATGTGCAATCCTTTCAAATGGATATCCGCCAGCGTTTGCAAACTAAGCGGGGCCTTCCTGGGAACCAGCATGTTGTTGATTGGATGGTTCTAGATGTGGCAGCAACAGCTTTTCCCGAATCGAGTCAGAATTTTGGATCTAATTGGGCTTTTATGGAATATAATTACATCTGGAACATCGGTGATCGAACCACCCTGGTATCCAATGGTTGGCTTGACCCGATCGAGAATGGAGCCAGAACCTTCCAAATTGGTGGCTACTACAATCGCTCTGATCGAACCTCCCTGTACCTTGGCTTCAGGGATATTTTCCCCGTGGAGAGCCGCCCTTTGACAGCCGGTTTTACTTATATATTCAGTCCCAAGTACGCCATTTCCGCATTCTCTAGCTATGATTTTGGAACCAACATGTCGCTTGCCAATTCCGTTGTGTTCAGCCGAACCGGAACAGATGTCCAAGTGAACCTCGGTTTCACCTACAACGCCATGCAAAATAATTTCGGGTTTGTCTTTGAAATCCTACCAAGGGTAGTCGCCAACGCAGTCCGCGGCGGTTTGGGTGTTTCACCTGGCCTTCTAAGCGGATACTAACCCGATGGAGAAACACGCAACGGTTTCACACAGGTCATGGAAACATAAATTCAATTGTGCCTACCGTGGCTTGAAGTGCGGTATCCGTGGACATTCAAGTTTCAGTGTTCATTTCTTTGCAACCATACTGGTTATCCTCCTTGCATTTTGTTTAAAATGTTCCCAGTTGGAATGGGCCGTACTTTTTCTGTGTATCGGAATGGTTATCGGGTTTGAGCTGGCCAATAGCACCATTGAGATTCTTGTGCGTTGCCTTCCCTTGGAGCAAAGGCCAAAATTCTATCCTGCGTTGGATGCGGCTGCAGGAACCGTACTTTTTGTCTCATTCATTGCATTTCTTTCGGGAATTTTGATCCTCCTCCCTAAAGCTACCGGGATGCTATTCTTAAATCAGTGAATCCGGATCGATCTCAATAGCCAATAAACCCCATCGAGGCATACTATTATGGATGTTAAAAAGGCAATTGACTGGGTTGAAAACCATAAGGCAGATATTTTCAATTCACTGGCCGAATTGGTTGCCATCCAGAGCATTTCCACCGACGATGATCATCATCAGGAAATTAACCATTGCGCCCAAGTTGTTTGTGATCAAATGCGGGCTGCTGGCTTCAGCCATGTTGAAATTTTGGAAACAGAAGGGGCATTTCCTTATGTTTTTGGAGAGATTCCAGCACCTCCAGGAGCCCCTACCCTTTTGATGCTTTCCCATTATGATGTTCAACCACTCAATTACATTGAACAGTGGCAAAGCGATCCTTGGATTTTGAACAGCCGTAACGGTCGACTTTTTGGCAGGGGTGCTGCTGACGATAAAGGTGGCGTGGTAGCACAAATTGCCGCCGTTAAAGCTTGGACACATGGTGCCGGAAAATGTCCGGTAGGAATTAAATTACTTGTTGAAGGCGAGGAGGAAATTGGGTCCAAGCATTTATTGGACCTTATCCGTTCAAACCCATCACGCTTTCAGGCAGATGCCCTAGTTGTCTGCGACACTGAAAACCTCGCAGTCAACCTGCCTTGCATCACTTATTCTTTAAGGGGAGTGGTTACCCTCAAGATAACGGTTCGAAGCGCCCAATTTCCTTCCCATAGTGGCATGGTTGGAGGCACATTGGCTGACCCTGCTTTGGGGCTTTGCCAAATCCTTGGCAAACTGTGCTGGAACCGTGGGCCTATTCCTGTGCCAGGCCTGTATGACCAAGTTCGCCCAATGGCCTCGGCCGAGAAAGAGGCATGCCGCCGCGCACCCATGGATGAAGCCACATGGCGTAAAGATTTGGGGGTTTTGCCCGGTGTTTCCCTATCATTGGAGACCGGGAAAACAATTGCGGAAGAAACATGGCGAAGACCATCAATCACCGCAATAGCATTGGAAGCCAGCACCATCAAGGGTGCCAGCAATCAGGTTCTACCTAGCGCCGAAGCCATATTGAGTTGTCGGATCGTTCCAGATCAAACCCCCGAGGCAGTTTTCAATTCCATCGCCAAATACCTTTCACAGTCCCCACCGTGGGGAATGGAGGTTTCGGTTGAATCGTTGGGCGCTCCTGTCAAATGGTGGTTAACCAAACCGGAAGGCCCGGGCTTTCAGGCGGCCATGGAATCGCTGAAGCTGGGTTTTGGCAATGAGCCCTTAGCTATCGGCTGCGGAGGCACCATTGGCTTTGTTGAACCCCTGGAAGAGCTTTTGGGCGGCGTCCCATCTCTGTTACTTGGAATCGAGGATCCCCAAAGTAACGCTCACGCCCCGAATGAAAGTCTTCATGAAGCCGACTGGTATTCACTTATCAAATCAATCGTTCATTTAATACATTTATATCCCAAAAATCATTCTACCTAAACCTCTTCACGCCAAGCCCTAGGGTCTTGCATAGTGTACGCATGAACATTATACTAATGTTCAGTATTACTTGCTTTGGCTTTAGCTAAAGGGAAACACCATGGAACAGGAATTCCTTACAGTAAGACAGCAAGAAATCCTTGATTTCATCCGGGAAAGGATTGGTGATCGCGGATATGGGCCCACTGTTAGGGAAATAGGCATTCGTTTTGAGATTCGTTCCCCTAATGGTGTTATGTGCCACCTGAAAGCCTTGGAACGCAAAGGTCTTATTTCACGGGAAAGTTACTCGGCACGGGCCATTCAAGTCACTGACTACAAACCTGGCACAGAGCTTCCACTTTTGGGTAGCGTCGCGGCTGGTCAGCCAATTCAAGCTGCGACCATGGATGATCGGCTAAATTTCAATGATCTATTTGGTGGACACAACCATTTCACCTTGAAAGTGCGTGGCCAATCCATGATTGAAGACCATATTGACGACGGGGATTATGTGGTTATCAAAGGCCAAGAAACGGCTAGGAACGGTGAAAGGGTGGTGGCCATGGTAGACGGAGAGGTCACCCTTAAAAAATTTCAAAAAACCAAGGATTTGATAACCCTTCAGCCCGCAAACGAATCAATTAAGCCCATAGAGGTTCGCCCAGGAGCAGATATTAAAATCTTGGGGGTTCTGGTTGGTGTTTTGCGAAAATGTTAGCCCCTTCCGGGACCATACCACCTAACCAATTTGCCAAGCCTTCCACTATTCAAAAGAATTGCAAGAAAAACTCTCTGAGTCATTCCACCCAATACCCTGTTAAATCCAAAATGGTCATCAACAATACTAATTGCTCTAATCAAGGCATCACTCTGCCTACCAGCCTCCGCCAAACGGGTAATCCAGCAAATTATTGGAAAGGTAAGCACTAAAGAAGCGAATCCATCCCAAACTGACATTCGATAATGAACACTTCCAGCAAATTGACCCGAATTAATTTTAACTAGATAATATCGCCTAAGAATCTCCTCGCACCCAGCACTCCAGTTGATTCCTTGCTCCTCCGCCTTGGCAAAATCGGCTTCGGGAACCCAGCCATGCAAGCGTGGAACAGGTCCTTTGCCAACAGAAAATCTTATGATTGCAAGAAATCTGGCAAGAGGCCCACGCCTGGCGATTCCCTGCTTGGGGCCGTGATCTTTCCTGGTATGAATTGCTGCGCATTGCCTGAAAAGCAAAAGTGAAAGTGAATCAGCTTTTTCAGGCGCTCCTGCATATTCTTTTTCAGCTTCCAAAACAGTTTGATTCCACAGGATTTTTGCCAAATCACCAAATTGCTTGATATCCAGTTTATCCATCCCCGTTCCAGCCTTCATGGAGGATATCCAGTGAACTGCACGAAAAATCCCCTGTTCCAATGTGAGGGATTCTTCAATTCCATCCAGCAAGATCTGACGAACAACCTCAAAGTGATCCCAAGTTGATTTCATCTTGCCGTCAAGAGAAGGGGCCTTGGCCCATGTACCGTCGGCTCCACGATTAAGCCCCTCCCTAACCACCAACTCACTAGCGAATTCTTCCAGCTCAGGAGTGTGTGCAGGAATTGGTCTTCCCTTGTTTTCGGCAGCAGATGGACACGCGAATCGAATACCCACAGTCCATTTATCCCCACGGGGCACAAGTACCCAAGGAAAAAGGCGGCATGGCAATGGTTTTGAATCATACCCATGTTTTTCATGTAACTTACAGCGCCCCCCCTGCCCCAAGAAGACACAGGCCCCATCAGAAGTGTGATTGAGAAATGCTACTCTCGTAAGCCAACCGCTATAGCGCAATGGTTGCAAATAGCCTAATTCCGGCCCCATATTTTTGGATAGTTCGCTAACTCGCTTTGCTTCCTTTTCGGACAAGCGAACCTCATATTCCTTGCAACAACTCCCACAAACATGGCAGTCCCATTTCTGAATAACCGGCAACATAGTCAGGGTGACTGGTTGATCCACCATCGTTTTGCCACACCCGATTAGACTTGAATTAGTAACGAATCGCGTAAGTAATCCTTGATGATTAAATTAAAAATACGACCCGATAAGCCTATTATTGTTTCACGCCGGATTCTGTTTTTTCACCAGGACTTAGATTTCCATAAGGCCACAGTGGTGTAGATCCAATACTCAATTTTGGCAAGCCAGACCTAAGTTGACCGCTTTTATAATTAGAGAGGTACCTTAATATGTCCTCGTTTTCCTCAAGTGTAACATAACCGCAGGCCTTCATTTCGTTCATAGCTCTACCCCGGTCCCACCCTTCCACCTCCATGCGGTAAATCGCACAGTATGCCCCTGTTCTGTGAATTCCTGCAAAACAATGAATCAAAATGGGGTAATTTGATTTATTAGAAAGAAAATCCAAATATTTTTTAAGATTTTCTTCCACAGGGGCAGGTCCACCCTCGGAATCTTGCCAATGAAGTGGGGCCAACCTTAGATATTTTAGCCCCTCCCCCTTACACCAATTCTCCTCTTCGGCATCCGGATTGGGTTTATCTGAACGATTGCTCGCCCTAAAAGTAACAACCGATTTAATTCCATGATCATGAACCGACCACGAAAGCCCCTTCAAAGTCATTTGGCCACTTCGATAAAAAACACCTTCACGAACCGCTCTGAAATGCCTTCTCTCTTGCTGCCAGCTATTTGCAATCAAGATTGGTACGCAAGCCACCAACACTAAAAGCAATAAAATCAACCCCATAGCGCATTTCTTTGAAAACAACATTGGCAAATATCCTGGTACTGGAAATGCGAGACCACCTTAAATACCCAGCCATCCGACTTTACCGATAGGTCGAAACCACAAATTACTTCAAACAACACTATGGGGCCCCAATCCCTTCGGGCCTTCCCTTCCACCAAAGGCGAATGCGGTTAAGAACCAGTTTTTCCGATTCAAAAAAATCCCTCCAAGGGCTCTGATTTTGAATAGTTGGACGAAAAATCGTCAAAAGAAACAGGGGCAGAAACCAAAGAACATGAGCCCCGCCATTATCTGCTGTCCACCATTGGGTCGCTGCCAGTAACAATGTGTTTTGGGCAATCAACTGACCGGCATGACGAGGCTGTGGCCAAAACCCGGCCAAAACAAATAACACTAAATGCAAAATAAAAACCGGCAACCTATAGGCCCAAGCCCAGGGAACTGCATTCCATACGCTTTGACTTTCAGGCGAAGGCTGTTTCCACGGCAACCAGTCTGGAGATAAAAGCCACGAATCAACAAAACCTAAAGTGACAATGGTTAATAGAGTGCCAAATATCACTAAAATAAGCCCTGCAATAAACCAGTAACGATCCTTACCCCGGTAGTATCCCAGCCAAGGCGGCAAAACAAAAATTGGGAATATCAATGAACCTATAGCTAAACCGATCAATAATCCTGCCAAGGAGGGCCTTCCCATTAAAAAAATGGCCCACAGAATAAGGGCCATAGGCCAAGTATCTTCCCAACGGCCGATTCCTAGTTCATTGTGTGGGGTTAGCAAAAAACTGTAAGGCAAAACTAAATGACAAGCAGCGGCAGCCATGCCTGGCTGCCAATCGCCAAAATGGCGCCAAGCAACCATCACCAATCCAATAACAATCCCCAAATGGCAGGCGAGGGAAAGCCCCCGCTCGGTCCAAAGTCTCACCCTTGTAAGCGATTCACTAGCCTTTTCCCGGATGGCTTGATCGCCTTGGGCACGGATTTTCTCAACCGGAAATTTGCTGATACCAGGGGCAATGGAGTTTTCCGGTGGGGGAATCATGCTGATCCCGACAAGGGAAACAAACAGGGCAAAGCTTAGCCAGGAAAGCCCGGACGAATTTAAATTCGAAACATGAGGTGGCCTTCGCTCAAGGCCAAGATCCAACAGGCAGCGTAATACAAAATAAAGTGACCACCCTACAAGCCATCCAAATGCGACGATAGTACCAGTCCCGGATCGCCCCTGATTTTCAAGAAGCATTAAATAGCCAGGCATTGGTCCATACAAGGTCACCAAATCCAAATTCCTCAGGCTGAAAAACCTAGAGAATCTGAAAAACATGGCAACCACTAAAATAAGTGAAAAATAAAACCATGTGGTTGGATTCGGGCGTTGGAATTCAAAGAAAATGTGATGCATAACCCAGCCCTCCTCCAAAATGCCGGGTTATCAAGACTGAAGCTCGACCATATCACCATCCATCAACTCATGGTGCCTCGAAACCACCGCCCCGTCCATGGCTGCTGAAGGCCCCCACAGTCGAGCTGATTTAACCTTGTCCCCCAACTCCTTATGGATGGCTAAAGCCATGTCGTGAACTGTGCTTCCCTCATCTAGGGCTATCATGTCTTCTCGAACCACTGCTTTACCGGGTTTTTTCGGGAAGGCCCTGATCATTTTTAGGGATTTCCACACTTTTTCTTTAATGATCTCATAACCATCCACTGAATCAACCAGCTCAGCTTCCAAAAGCATCAAACCGTCTGGGATCATTTCTTGAATGACACCCAATCTATCTTCAACACCAGAACCTTGCGCCCTGGTTCCTATTAATAAAGTTCGCACATGGGCCAAGGTCCAATCATCATTCCCCTCAGGAGGTTCCGCCACTAGGTGGGTTTTAAACTCTCTTAATTTGTCAACCACCGACAAGGTTTGAAAAATACCATCGTCATCAGAAAGGTCGGTAAAAAGTAAACAGGAATCTGCTTGACGAACAAGGGAAAGCACGGAGGGATCCAATACATCCCCAGTTATGGGAGGAGTGTCAATCAATTGAATTCGCACTTCGCCCCAAGAGAGCATGCCGGCCTGGGCTTGGCGGGTTGTAAATGGATAAGGGGCGATATCTGGCTTTGCTTCGGTCAACGAGCCGAGAAACTGGCTTTTGCCTGAGTTGGGAGGACCTATTAAAAGGATTTGCCCAGCGCCTTGCCGAGGGAATTTGGCTGCAACACCCGCAGTTAATTTTGCAGGCCCGCCTGGAGACTCCACCTCCTCCCGGGCCTTGCTTAACTTAGTTTTTAGTTGAGCTTGTAGTTTTTCACTAGCCTTATGTTTTGGCAGCTGAACCCACATTTCCTCAAGGTAGGAAAGCCTTTCCGCAGCCGTTTTCGCCTTGCGAAATTTTTCGTCGGCCTCATGGTACTGGGGGGTCAAATTGACTGCCATCTATTCACTCGCTTCTGAATACCAAATGCGGGACACACATGCCCTGCACCAATATCAAATTAGCATGGCCCAAGTGCTGAAAAATTTAAGTTGAGGAATCTATTCATGCTAAACCAATTTGAAAAAGCAACCGAAGCCGTCAGTTTTATTCGCTCAAAATGGCAAGGAACCCCAAAAGTCGGCATGGTACTTGGAACCGGTTTGGGAGGGGTTTCCCGTAAAATTCAGGTTGAAGCCGAATTTGAATACAAAAATCTTCCCAACTTCCCTCATTCCACCGCCCCCGGTCACCAAGGGAGGCTTATATGCGGCAGCCTAGAAGGCGTGCCAATTGTCGCAATGGACGGCCGTTTTCACGCCTACGAAGGATATGACCTAGCCACAATCACTTTGCCGGTGCGTGTTTTTAAGATGCTTGGCTGCGAATTTTTGTTTGTCAGCAATGCATGTGGTGGCATGAATCCCTTGTTTAGCAAAGGGGATATTATGCTAATAAATGATCACATCAACCTATTAGGGGACAACCCACTCATTGGTCCTAATGACGAAAGGCTCGGAGTTCGTTTTCCGGACATGAGTGCCCCCTACGACTCAAAACTACTCAAGCTTGCATCTGAAGTTGCCATTGAAGAAAAAATCGCTATCCGCAATGGCGTTTATGTTGCTGTGGCAGGGCCGTGCCTCGAAACCAAGGCTGAATACCGTTTTTTAAGAATCATCGGGGCGGATGTGGTTGGAATGTCAACCGTACCGGAAGTGATTGTTGGTATTCATGCAGGTTTGCGCATTTTGGGTCTCTCTATCATCACGGACATTTGTTTACCTGATGCATTAGAAGCTGTAAGCGTGGAAGAAATAATCACTGTCGCTAACAAAGCCGAAATTCCACTTTGTACTTTAGTTTGTGGCATACTCAAGAATCTTGACAAAATTTAAACTCGACTTAACACTAAAAACTATTTGGTTTGTCAGTCCAATTCATCTTCCAATAGAAAATCAGCTGGATCAAAAGTCAGATTGGTTTCAGCTTTTTTAGGTTTGGCTCCCCGAGCCCTTTCTAGACCAGCTTTCTCCATCAGTGGGGTGGTAAGATCTTCCAATTCAGGCACGCTCATTACTGGTGATGCGCTCTGAGATGGAACATATTCCAACTTAAATTCACGCTTTCCAATAATAATCAAATCACCCGGGTGGGTTAACTTCAATGCCCTTGGTAAAAGTCTGGTTCCGCCAACCTTGGTTCCGTTTTGGCTTTCAAGGTCTTCTAAATACCAATAACCTTCACGAAACGATAGCCTGCAGTGTTGGCCCGAAATATTAGGGAATTCCATCCGGATATCACAGGTAGGCCGGCGGCCAACAATAATCGTATCCCCATACAAATCAACAGGATCTCCACCACCTGTCGGCACCAATCTTCCGTTAGCGCTCGCCATTTTCTCATCCCAATTTAAAACGCGGCTTTCCCATTAAGACGGCAACGAGAAGCCGCGTGTTCCTCATTCACCCCTTCCTTACGGAACAAGGCATTTTTGGTTCGATTTTAATTCATTGGGTCGACCTAGAACCTACTTAACGCCCTAACCAATAGTTTGGCACCGAACCAGGGTTGGGAAAATAAGCTCCGGGGGCCATATTTCCACCGGATGAACCACTATTCATGCCCTGCTGGGGCCAGTATGGATATGCAGGAGGTGCCGGTGTATTAAAATAGCTATCATAAGGATAAAAGAGATACCAAGGTGCGGATTGAATTCCGGCACCGCACCCGAAGGGCCTGTAGGGACCTGAACCATAAACCTTGCCTTGGCCCCAACCGGCACCATTAGCCAGATTGGTGAAAGTCATGGCCAGCATGGCTAAAGCCAAGCAAAATCCAAACATTTTTTTCATGGAAACCCGTCCTTTTGGATCCTGAAGGAGGTGGAATTACGGCGCCACTCTCTCTCAAGACTTGCTCCAATTGGGAATAAAGGCCCCATGAAATTCAGGATATTTTGATAATTCGATTACCAACAAAGCCTCACTACCGTCTAAACCCGGACTATACGAATTCTCGCCTAGAATACCTCAAAACTATGCCGCCGATGCTTTTTCACTGTTCCCCCAAACCGATTACTAACCCAGCCCATTCCAGCCTCTGGATGAAGGCCTTGGCGCCTCCATCTTCCAAATTAATTGACCTCTGCTCCTGCTCAAGTAGGTCTGCAACAGCGCCCCAAAACGGTGATTTAGCCAAATTTAGGCCTAATTCGAATCCTTCCTTTGCAGTGCTAATCAGTTGCCAAATCAAAGCGGGCTTTGCCCCAATTTCCCCTGGCCTCAAATCAGTTATCAGTACATCCGAATGATCAAACATTCCCAACCAACCGGAAGCCCCACTAGGTGGTGGGCCCTTATCGACCGCAATGCAAGAAAGAGGAGACTCCAACCCTTGGGAAAGTAGGAAAGGATAGTCCCGATCCAAAGCCACACCCAATTTATTAAATTCCCCATTTGCCACCCCACCGTTCCCAAACAGAAAATCAAGCGACCGCTTTCCGTGCTTTTTACACAGCGGAAAATCAATCGGCAGCACCGTAGTGGTGGATTGGCTCCCCTCTGCTATTTCAACCCATTCACCAGATAACTGGAGTCCCTCCTTAAGCCGAAGAGTCTGGCCCATCCAGCCTCGCCTCAAATCCATCGAAGGATCTCGCCAAACCACTCGCAATACATGGGATTGGTCAGAATGGCCCGAATTCATTTCAATCTTGGCACCAATCTCCAAAACCGGCCTACCAACCCAAGCTTTCAATCGGAGACAAAATTCACCAGTCTTATTTCCTGACCCATCTACCAATTCCCCAACCGTTTCCAACTCTCCACGGGCAGGCCCCGAGGATATCACTGCAGATTTCTTTAGAACCATTGCCGTGCCAGAACCTCCAACAATTTGCACAGAAATTCTCGGGCGCCTTGAACGTGCGTCACGCACTGTGCGAATTTCGCCAGTTGACGGATCTATGTCTGCTTCCAGAAATTCGTTTCGTACTCCTCGATCATCTGCCAAGCGCAATCGATTTTGAGTAGTTTGCTTTTCTCCGCCTCCCTCAACTGGCAGCCAACAAAAACCATACGGGGGCACCTCAACAACCAAGCTCACCTTCCCCTCGGGCTCTACCTGGCAAGCTTTTACTGGCCCCTCTAAATTGTACATTTTATGACCCGGAACCTGAATCACGCCTCGGCGCATAAAAGCACATGGATTAAGCACCATCCATCCAGGTAAACCCGATTTTCCTTTTGCGATCAATCGTTTTGCAAGCAATTCACCGCCAAGTGAAACCGGATTAATCGCGGGCTGATTCCTGGTATTTCCGAATCCCATTTCCCAATCCAACTCCGCCGCCCTGATTTTACCGACAGCTTCTGCCCAATTAGGCCCATTGATTTTCCCAACAGTTTGGGCACCCTCTAAAGAGGCAAGTATCGAAACATACGACCATGATGCCTGCAAAGCTTGTCTCTTTAACCGATCATTTTGGTCGGCAGGCAAGGCGATTACCTCCGATGGAAATTCTCCCGGGTCGGGCATCATTTCCTCAGCGGTTGCGGCGCTCCAATAGTCACCAGGTGATGCATTACTCAAAACTTCACTAGCGAAATAGTGTTCTCCAAGAACTGGTGAAAGCTGGCAAAGTGATAGAAAATTGCCGAACCAGCCCAGAGCGTTTTGGGTTGTTGACCTTAAATGCAAAATTGGGCAGTAATCAATCGATTGGCTTCTCTGAAAGTGGTAAGCCAAATCAATACAGGCGCGATTTGATGCCCCTTGCAGTGGTTGACAAACCAAGGTCTCAACGCCCATACCATCACCGCTTGACCAAGAAACGAGGGACACCCGTGTTTTCTTGGCAAGACAACCATTATCAACTTCCCCACCAAGGCCATTAGGCAGCCGCAAAATTGCATGGCTAAAAGCCGCCTGCCTCCACATAGAAGGCAAAGCTGGATGAAGATCATTACCAGGGTGAACGACTACCGCACTGCATTCCCCAAAAATCCGCTTATGCATTTTTTGGCCTTCCCGCAGGTTCCACAACTGGCTGGCAATCGGAAAAAGTCCGTCATTACGATCAATGAACCTGCCACCACAGACCTGAATGAGATCTTGGCTGGACTGAAGTTTCAAAAGGAGTTCAGGGCGTTCCTTCTCAACTGTTTCCAGAGTTTTTCCAGAAGCCAAAATCACTGTTTTAAGGCCGTAATCAAATCCAGCCGGGAGCCCCAAAGCGAAACTAAAATCAGAATTATCCCAATCGAACGATTCGATAATCCGCGGAGTTCCACTAATCACCTGTTCTCGGGCATAAGTTAAAACTGCAGCTGCTTCGGTAAGTTTCGAACGAAGTTGCTCTTCATTCCCATCAATCCAGGCGTCGGCCGCTCCTCGACATTTGGCAAGAAAACCGTCCCTATCCAACAAGTTTGTGTGGTTTTGCGCTTCAAAAATGGCATCTACCCATGCCAAACCAAGTCCTAAGCCTTTAAATGCAGACCAGTTTTCGGAATTCCTTCGCAAAATATCTGGTTTCGATTCGCTTTGTAAATCGATTTTTTCTGCAATTTTACGCATCAGGTCAGAGTCCCCTGCCTTAAACGCCCACCCCTTTTCAACTGGTTCCCCCTGGAGTTGCAGACTCACCCGTTCCCAAACTGAGTTAACCTCCACCAAGGCCAGCTTTTTTGCAAAAGCACTAGAAACATCCAATTCTGCCACTATTTTCGGCAAAACCGCTGCCCTAACTATGATTGCTGGATGCCAAAGGGCTAGGTATCCATTTAAAAATTGGGCCGCGACCATTTCATCCAGCGAAGTTGGACCAACCACCGAAAATTGATGGTCCGAAACAAAAACAGGTTCCAGTAATTCCATTTCGAGCCCATCCAAATAATTGCGCCAACCAACAGCTAAAGCACCAACCAATCCACCAACTGTTGTATAATTTAAGGTTATTATATTTTCATGGATCTACCGATTTGATCGGTTCAATTTCCAGACTGCAGGGCCTTATGGAGCAAGATCAAATGCACGGAACTAAAACCCAACGACCTGGGTTTACCTTGGTCGAGTTGTTGGTAGTGATTGCAATTATTGCAGTTTTGATGTCATTACTGCTTCCCGCAGTTCAAAAAGTTCGGGAAGCTGCAGCAAGAACGCGATCGCAAAACAATCTAAAAAATATGGGAACTGCTTTTCACAACTACGCCGCCTCTTCTGGAAGTTACTTGCCGCCCAGCTTCGGTTCTTCCCCAGGACCCATTGGGGACGCCTCGCTGTTTTTCTGCATCCTTCCTCAAATTGAACAGGAAAATCTTTACCGAGAATTCCTCACTACCCCTGTGAGCCAAAGTTTGGCTTCAAAATCGATTCCTATTTTTATGGCTGATCTTGATACGACTCAAGACAAAACTCTTGCCCTGACAAGTTACGGCACTAACCAATTAGTGTTTCCTGGAGGAATAGTGGGTGGGCAATCAACAGAAGTCATTGCAAAATCTGGCAAGCGCCTTACCGAACTTCGATCGGGAACTAGCAATGTCGTTTTTTTAATGGAGAGAGCAGCTCAATCGAACAACATGCAAGAACAACATTATTGGTACTGGAAAAAAATAACTTTAATGCCCAACATTCAGGCAGTTCCACCCTTTCAGCTTGCCCCTCCCAAAAACCAAATCGATGACAGCTTGGCTCAAGCTTTTAGTGCTAATGGAATTCAAATTTTAATGGGAGATAGCAGCGTTCACTCGGTATCTCCTTCAGTTAAGCCAGCAGTTTGGGCCACAGCATGTGACCCTGACACCACCCAAAGCCTTGGGGAATGGTGGAACTGAAATTAGGCTGAATTTTATTGTCCCATTCCCCCAGCGCCTCCTTTGGGAATTCCTGGGCCTTTATTGGTATCTTTTTTTGCCATTCTGGACTGCAGAATGTCACTATTCAATAAATTCTTGGGATATTGGACAGGCTTGCTGAACCTAGCATCCTCGGCTGGAGGTAACTTAAACTCCTCAGGATTAGGCGGGGGCCTGTTTGGATCAAGGACAGCGTGATGGCATCCAATAACGGCAAATGCCAACAAGCCAGCAAACCAAGGAAGATGGCGAATGCAATTTAACTGTGCCACTTTCCTTACCCCCGACCGAACCCAAACACGGAATCTCTGGAGGCGCTCCTACTCTAACTGAATGAGTAAGGTCAATAAAAAAAGTCGCCGGATAAATAAACCGGCGACTCGAATCTAAAAATCAGACATTAAGATCCTTTTTCAAATCGTTTGGTAATTTCGTCCCAATTAGCCACATTCCACCAAGCATCCACATAATCAGCTCGCTTGTTTTGATAACGAAGGTAATACGCGTGCTCCCAAACATCGATTCCAAACAACGGCAAATTTCCAACCATGAGCGGAGTGTCTTGGTTTGCAGTGCTTGAAATTTCAAGTTTGCCAGATGCCAAAACCAGCCAGGACCAACCGCTGCCAAAGCGAGCCAAGGCCGCCTCTTTGATCTTTGCCTTCAGGTTTGAAAATTCACCAAATGTACTTTTGATTGCATCTGCCAACCTGCCGGTTGGCTCGCCACCACCGTTCGGGCTCATCGTTGCCCAAAACAAAGTATGGTTGGCATGACCACCACCATTATTAATTACTTTTTGGCGGATAGATTCAGGAACATCCTTTAATTCACCCATTAATTGATCTATAGGCTTAACTAGCAGGGTATCATGCCCTGCCAAAGCCGCATTGAGATTATCAACATAAGCCTTGTGGTGGCGTCCGTGGTGGATTTCCATGGTTGCCTTGTCAATCGCCTTCTCAAGGCTGTCGGCCGCATACGGAAGAGATGGCAAACTAAAACTCATGGTTCAGTTCCTTTGGGCTTTTGGGTTATTGGCAAATAGCTGAAAACCATTTGCCCTACCATAAAATAATAGATGTTTGGCAATTGGTTGTTAGGGCAAACTAGATTCAGGCAGGGCCTAATTCTAACAACACCGTGGTATTTGGATTAACTTTTTTCCAATCGACCAACACTACAACTTGAAGCTGAGTACAAAACCAACAAGTCAAAAGTCCATAAAAACTTCATATTGAATGAACGGCTCAAATGTCAAAGCACCGGCCTCTACTTTGAATATTTTGGTTCCCACGACAAATACGCTATACCAATTGATAGAACCAAAGCCGAATCACCTACTACATTCAAGTTTGAAATAAAAGGCCCTCAACCAAATGAAAATATCCATCATTTTTCCGGCGGCTGGCAAATCTTCTCGTTTTACACAAAACGAAAAAAAACAATTCATTGATCTCGATGGGAGGCCAGTTTGGCTTCGAACAGTTGAACTGTTTTGCAATCGGGAAGATGTATGCCAAATGATCCTGGTCATTAATCCAGAAGATAGAGACATGATTTTGCGACGGTATCAGGCGAACCTGGCTTTTTTGGAAGTCCAATTGATTGATGGGGGCGAAGAACGATGCGATTCGGTCCAAAGAGCCCTAAAGGCTATACGAAATGACGCCACTCATATCGCCATACACGACATAGTTCGCCCCTGCGTTGAAACCAAACATATTGACAGTGTATTCCAGAATGCAAATGAATTTGGTGGAGCCCTACTAGCTACGCCTCTTGTTCACACACTTAAAAGGGCTGATTCTGCCCGAAATATCGAAGTAACTGTTCCAAGAAAAAACCTATGGTTAGCCCAAACCCCGCAAGTATTCAAGAAGGAATGGCTGGTTGAAGCCTATGAAAAGAGAATTCCAGGTTTCAACCCGACGGATGATGCCGAAATGGTTGAATCGATTGGTCACCCAGTCCGACTAGTCGAATGTGGTTTGAGTAATTTAAAAATAACAACTTCAGAAGATCTTGAGTTAGCCAAAAGTATCCTAAAAAGTAGGTCAAAACCGATAGAGCCCCGATTTCATCCTTTTTGTGAGGACTGAAATCTATTTCCCGCCCAATTCCGCCAACCTTCGCTGAGCTTCCTGAAGACGCTGCGGGTCAGTATCGTGTTGAATCACCTCTTTATACAACTCGATAGCCCTATTCCTATCAATTGACATTTTGTCGTATAGTCTGGCAGCTTTGATTCTTCCATCATTTTGGGTTAACGGATTCCACTGAAAACTGCGCTCATAATATGCCGCCGCTCTCCTGAATTGCTTGTAGTTTTTCCCTTCATACAAGTCGCCTAATTGATAGGCTGTATCGGAAATCTTGTTGCTGGTTGCATGGTTGCCCAGAATCATCTGAAACAGAATTTCAGCCCTTCTTTGATTATCTACAAAATCAGTTCCCCAGCCTTTGTCTTTATAAGTTATTGCACGGCGGTATAGTTCGTTAGCTTCAGGGATATTCACAGTTCCCTTTAACGAGGGAGGAGGAACATCCAGTTCCAAAAGAAACGCGTTTTTCCCAACCCTATGGTAGGAAATTAACTCATCTTCTGCCCATTTCGCTCTCTCAAGGTCACCTGATGAAATATAGTGAGTTCTCAAAGCTTCCAAACTAACTTGGTATTCCTTCCTTGAGGCAATCAGCCGCTCAACCAATTCAGCATCTCGAACCGCCCCTGGAGAACTAACCTTGGGTGCAGCAGCAACAGGCATGGGCGACGGAACCGGTGCCTGCGCAAAGGCGGCTCCGGCAATCAAAAAAAACAACAAAAACAAAGGAAATGTGCGAATCATGAATTGGCATTATCATCTACACCCACCACGGGTAAAGGCCAAATTCAAATGGCCCTTGGTGCAGGTTCCAACTTTCCAAAAATCATTCTGCCCGCCGGATTTTGGAGCACACTGGTAACCTGAACTGCTATATCCTGACCAATCATCCCCCTACCCTGCTCTACCACCACCATCGTTCCATCCTCCAAATAACCAATCCCCTGACCAGCCTGGTCTCCCTGCTTTACAATTTTTATCTGCAAAATTTCTCCAGGCAAAGCCACCGACTTCAAGGAATTAGTGACCTCATTCAGGTTCACAACATCAACACCCTCAAGTTGTGCAATTTTATTCAGATTGAAATCATTCGTAACTACCTTGCCACCAATTGCCTTAGTGAACAACACAAGCCTCTCGTCCACTTTCCCTCCCTCTGGAACCCCGGGAATTGAACCATCGTGCAAGGTAATTTCCAACCGTGAATTGCCACGAAGCCGTTGAAGTACATCCAGCCCCCTGCGACCTCGATTCCGTTTCAGGCGATCCCCACTATCTGCAACCATTTGCAATTCTTGAAGAACAAAACGCGGGATAATAATCCTGCTATCTATTATATTTGTGTCGCAAACATCAGCTATCCGGCCATCTATGATCACACTGGTGTCCAAAACGAGGGGACGATTACCCTTGGTTTGCTTTGAAAATTCAATAAAAGGTATTATAAACCTAAAGTTGTCCTTTGTCTGAATAAGTGTGCTAACACAAATATAGCAAGCAACGACCGAAAGCATCACCGCCAGGCCTCGCCTAGGAAATGCAAATGAATCAGAACTACCGCCATTTTGTGGTACATCAAAAACAAAAGGATCCAATCCAACTGCTAGAAGGTTGCCTAACAGTAACCCGAGTAAAAGCCCAAAATACACTGCCGAAATTGTGGTAATTTCTTTCCTGCGAATCAGGAGGTCAGCCAATATAATTAATAATGCTAGTCCCTGAATTAGCAGAAGCGCTATCACCCCTTGGGCAAAAGCTAACCCCCTCTCTTGGGGGCCATTTTTTTCGAAATATTGGAATGCCGCAATAGACAAACCAAGCATGACAACAAGAAAAATTCCCCTAATGGCCCAAACTAAAACTGATCCAGTCTGGGAAGATTGGGGAAGTGTTTTTTTCCCGGCATCTTCCTTACTTTTGAACCATCCCATAATTACAAATCCTCTTTTTTAAAAAAATTCTTGAATCCTAGTATATAAATAGCTAAATTATGCTTCAGATCGAAGTCTAGAGCATTCGCAAAAGCTCATCCCCAAAAAAGAATGCCAAAACCCACCTTTTCTATCCTCCCGGGGCGGCCGCTGTTCAGACTGATTCTCCCGGGTCAAACAATTTTTGATACTCGCTGATTGCGAATTGATCAGTCATTCCTGCTAAATAATCGCAAATAACTCTCTTCAAACCCTCAGCTTCAAGCCTCCCCTGATATCTCCCTGGCAACAATTTGGGCACCCTACAAAATTCATCAAACAACCGTTTCAAAATTCTTCTACCCCTTGTAGCCATCCTTTGGACTCGATAGTGGAAATAAACTCTTTCACGCAGAAATTTTTCCAGCTGAGTTATTTTTTCGGTTAAGCTTTGGGAATTTCCCACCAGTAAATCCTGTCTTGCACGAATATCCTTCAAATTCTCAACTTTGGCAGATCGGATTTTTCGCGTGGTTTCAGCGATCAAATCTGCCACTTGTGTATCGATAAGCTTCCTTATCAAGGTTGGTACCAAGGCCCTCGAATTGGCCATTCTCCCGCTTTGACGAATTTCCCGAACCGTTTCCGAAACCAACTCAACATCCAAAAAATCATCCAGACTTACCAAACCTGCTGTAATCGCATCCTCCACATCATGAGCATCGTAAGCTAAACTATCCACTGCATCTGCAACTTGAGCCTCTAGAAAAGGCCCGCCTTTGCTGCGATAATGCCTTATTTCCTCGCTTACCTTCTTGCTATGATGAGCAAATGCTTCCCTGACTTCCCATGTTAAATTCAGGCCCATGAAGTCAGGGTACCGATACTCCAATTTCGTGACGATTCTTAATGCGTGGTCATTATGCTCAAATCCTCCTTCGCAACTCATGCATTCAGCTAGTTCCTCCTCACCTGCATGACCAAATGGCGGATGCCCCAAATCATGAGCTAAAGCAATTGCCTCTGCTAGATCTTCCTCTAAGCCTAAATTACGGGATACCACCCGACATATCTGGGCAACTTCAATAGTATGAGTTAAGCGCGTTCGATGATGATCATTGGTCGGTGCAGGAAAAACCTGAGTTTTTTTAGCCAAACGCCGAAACGCCGTCGAATGAACCACTCTGTCCCTATCCCGCTCAAAAGGCGAACGAAAGGAATGTTCAACTTCCGGAAATTGGCGACCCAAGCAATGGACTGGATGGTAAGCGTAATTTTCTTTTGTAATTCTAAAAAACCCAACTGGTCCCGAATTATCCATAAAGACCTCTGGAATTAGCAGCATGTTAATAAAATTATCAAGCTATATCTTATCAACGCTAACTGCTTCGCTTTATTTTAATCTTTTTTAAAATTTTAAATAATAAAAAAAAATACACAAACAATTGCCGGATAATCGTGTAAACATCAAGTATCGAATGTCCCGCATGCAAGCTTGACAGGGCACTAGGTCCAACCTACTGTCTAATCTGGTTAAGTGCGTTATATTTGATTTAGATCACTAGCTTTTTGGGTAGGTAGTCATGGCAGTTCCAAAGAGGCGAATTTCAAAATCCCGCCGTGGCATGCGTCGAAGCCACCATAGCGTTACCCCACAACAGTTCCAATTTTGCAAAAATTGTGAACATCCAATTCTCCCACATCGTGTTTGTGGTACCTGTGGTTTCTACCAGGGTAAAGAAGTTATTCCCTCTGGCCAAAAGGAAGAGTGATCCACTATGAGGATTGCCCTCGACGCGATGGGTGGGGATCATGCCCCAAATCCCATTGTGGCCGGTGCCGTTCAGGCTCTTGAGAAAGATCCTGAGCTAGAAGTTTTTTTGGTAGGCGAAGAAAGCCTTCTCAAAAAATTAGTACCTGCTGACCATCCAGTTACATCTAGACTCCATTTCCACAACGCAACTCAAGTTGTCGGAATGGAAGAGAGTCCGGCTATTGGGTTGAGACGCAAACCCGATAACTCCATCACACGATCTTGGCAACTATTAGCATCCGGGAAAGTTCAGGGGATAGTCAGTGCTGGTAACACTGGGGCTATGGTAGCCGGTGGCCTTTTCACTCGCCGATTTCTTCCTCATGTCGACAGACCGGCAATTGCCACAATAATGCCCACCATGCGTGGCCCTTCGATCATGCTTGACGTTGGGGCAAATGTTCATCCCAAAGCAGAGCATCTTTTTCAATATGGTGTAATGGGCGAAATATTTGCCCGGCACATGCTCAAAAAAGATAAGCCTACTATCGGCCTAATGAATGTTGGTGCGGAACAAGGCAAGGGAAATGATTTGGTTAGACTCACGCAACAACTTTTTTCACAATGTGACCTACAGGGAAGTTTCATTGGAAATATTGAAGGCAGAGACATTCACAGAGGCGTAGCTGATGTGATTGTAACCGATGGTTTTGTGGGAAATGTTGTTTTGAAGGTTTGCGAAGGCCTGTTTGAATTTATGATGAAAATGGTTGGCAAGGAAGTAGTCGGAGTTTTGGACCAAGAAAAAGATAAAGCAATGGCTGCTTTGCACAAGCTGGTTCATACCTATGATTACAGCGAGTACGGCGGAGCACCACTATTAGGTATTGATGGTATTTGCATTATTTGTCACGGCAGTAGTGGAGAGCGGGCTATTAAGAATGCTCTGAGTTTGGCTGCAAGGTTGGCCCGTGCTGGAATCAACAAATTGATTGTTGAAGAGCTTGAGCGTATGCCTCAATTGAATTCCGCAGCTACCAACCAAGGTTGATTCCAACCAAACCTAAGGATTGATTAGAATATGGCAGGCCATGTCATCCTGTTCCCCGGGCAGGGCGCGCAGTACATCGGCATGGCCGGTGAACTTTGTAAACGAAATCGGGCATCTGCGGCGGTTTTTGAACGAGCTGCATCCATCCTTGGTTATGATTTGCTTAAAATTTGCGTTGAAGGCCCTCTGGAAAGGCTGAACAGTACCGAAATTAGTCAACCTGCCATTTTTGTTTCTAGTTTAGCTGCATTAGCCGAAGCAGAAATTAATACACCAGATTTAACCGATCATTGCGTTGGAGTAGCTGGACTTAGCTTAGGTGAATACACAGCCCTGGTTTACTCAAAAGCCATTTCCTTTGAAGATGGCCTTCGATTGGTTGCTCTGCGTGGTAAAGCAATGCAACAGGCAGCCGATGATTTTCCTGGAACTATGGCAAGCATTCTGCTGTTGGAAAATGAAAAAGTTCAAGGCTTTTGTGACCAGTCAATCGCGCCTCAATCAGTATCAATCGCCAACTACCTATGTCCTGGCAACCTTGTTGTATCGGGATCTATTCCAGCTGTGGAAAATGTTGAAAAATTGGCCCAAGGTTCTGGTGGGAAAACTATTCGATTATCGGTTGCAGGTGCTTTCCACACCCATTTCATGAAGCCCGCTCAGTCTACTTTATCCACCGCCCTCACCAAAACCAACATTCAGACACCCAAGTTTCCAGTGTGGTCGAATGTAACCGGTCTCAGGCACGGTACTCCCGATGAAATCAGGGAACTACTCAGTCGTCAGGTAATTGAGCCTGTTCAATGGGAAAGCCTGATGTTAAGCATTCTTGCATTGCCGGTAGACACTTTTTACGAAATTGGCCCCGGGAAAGTTCTCTCCGGCCTTCTTAAAAGAATTAACCGGAAGGCAACCTGCCAAGCTATAACTGCCTGATTTGGAATTTCGCCTTTCTTTTGCAGCTTGGCCAAATAAGAAAAGGGGAAGAGTAAATCTTGGAGAGTGCAGACAAAAATTTAAACTAGATTGCTTCAGGATATTGGCTTCTTGGAGATCTATTTGTTAATTGCTTTTAAAATGGTAATTGTTTTATTCTAAGTTTCGGAAATCAGGAGGAT